>Ga0114972_10000956_pt1 | contig 21706 bp, 19 predicted proteins | sample M_140807_EF_Meta_FD_87354 | JGI IMG/M metagenome (GOLD analysis project Ga0114972, IMG submission 87354) | Freshwater microbial communities from Lake Montjoie, Canada to study carbon cycling - M_140807_EF_MetaG | ecosystem: Environmental > Aquatic > Freshwater > Lake | place: Lake Montjoie...
GCTTAAGCACGGCTTCCGTCTGCTCAAAATTGCCGATTTGGAATTGAGTGCACAGCCGGGCCAATTGCACCAGCACGTTGTAGCTCCCCTCGAAATCGGGATCGGCCTCTAGGGCTCGGGAGAGTGCCGTAAACGCTCCTTCGGGAGAGAATTCGATCGCAACCGCACCGTTACTTTGCTGGATGTACGTTAGCGAATCGAAGCCTTCCAGGAAGTCCAAGAAAACTTCCGGATTCTCGGTTCCAAATTCCATGGTTCCAGCCTGGAGACTTTCCGGAACCGCTACCTCGGCTTTCTCTGCGAGTTTCGCGATCAGGGTGGTTAAGGTGGTGAAAATCTCGGCGCGCGGAAATGTAAGCGTATCCTCCGCAATCGCTTCGTCGTTGCCTTGCTCGTGATACCGAACGGTCAGGGTGAAATTCCCGTCGGTTTCTTCTAGAAATCCATCCTGCACCAATTCCACTTCGGCCTGACCGAAAAGTGGTTCCAACTGATCGAACGGCAAGAGACCGTCGGAAATGTTGACGTATGCCGTTCGCATTTGGCCTTCCTGCTCCACTTGAGTGAGATAGCTGACACTGTTTATCTCCGCCGCCGCATGAGCGCGAAGCTGTTCTGCAACAAAAGCAGCAAATTGTCGACCGTAGGCAGGTTTAGTCCCTTCGGCAGCATTGAAGGGGAGAACGGCAACTTTCATCGTTGGCGAAGGGTACCCGGCAGTAAGGAGTCTCATGGGAGTTACTGCCGTATCTAGTTTCGATTTTCGAAACGATGCTGAGTAAGCGGTCCGTTAGTAAGCGACAACGCTTACTGACCGCCCGTTGCCCCCGGCACGGCTCCCGCTGGAATCTTTGAGATTGAGTCCTTCCCTGGTCCTCCCGGAATCTTGGATGGATCTATCTGGCGGCCTTCGCGCGCATCTTTGACGTAGTCTGGCAATCCTTCCTTGTAGCCGGGCAATCTCGGCGGAGGAGGATTCTCCGCGACGGTAGTTGCTTTAACAAAAAAGAATACGACGGCGACGATTACCGCCACGGCGGCACCAATGATGACAGGAGTGGGAATTGGTTTCTTCATGGGTAAATCAGAGAAAAATGGGTCGGCCAAACGCAATTGGCCGACCCACTGGTCACTACGATCCGTCAGGGAATTTACAGATCTTTTGCGGAGAAGAATCCCATTCCGACGCGTCCGTGCAGCTCGCACTCAGGGCGCTGTTTTCAGCATCGCCCGCTCCGAGCTTACGATCGTGACCGGGGAACAGGAAGCCCTTTGGTCGAGAACGAACACTGGTGTCGGCCATGCCAAACACGGCCTTGTTAGCGTTGCTGTAATCAATACCAGCATAGTAGTTGCTGGGAGTATTGGATTCTGTATTCGGCGTTCCCGTGCCCCAAACCCAGTTCTCAAAGTAGGTACTGTACTGCCACCACGTGCCATCGGTCGACGAGCTGTTTCGTCGCTCAACAAACATGATCGTAGAAGCCGCCGCCGGCACCGAACCAAGATTCACCGGGCTCAGCGCGAACGAACCGTTTGGCATCCATGCCATGCCGCCCACGGTTGGGAACAGGTACTTCGTTACGTCGTAGCTGCGCTTGTATTGGCCCGTGGCGTTCCCGTTCAGATACGGCACGGGGGCGGACTTGTCGATTCCCGACGTGAATAACTGGTAGTTCTTCAGGTAGGGCTGGATCAACTTATCCCAGCTTTCGCAACCGAAAGTGCCGTTGCACTCCCCGGTGGCCCAACCGTTCCAGTTGAGTGTAGCGCGGCGCGGCAAAACGTCGTCGCTATCTCCGATATATAGTTGGACACCGAGGCCAAGCTGCTTGATATTGGAGATGGTTTGGGCATTCTTTGCGGCTGCTTTTGCCTGGGCAAAGACCGGGAACAGGATTGCGGCTAGGATTGCAATGATTGCAATGACGACGAGCAGTTCTATGAGCGTAAACGCACGATTTATGGATCTCATGGTATGTGTTCCTCCGTTGGAGCAGATGTGGATGATCGAACGATCAGTTCCGGTACAAATTTTTCGCTGGGCGGTATAACGCCTTTTTCGATGATGGACACCAGGGTGGCTACGGCAAATTCACCCATTTGGCCGATCGGTTGCCGGACCGTGGTTAGCTCTGGCCGTACGGTTAATGCCAACTGCGTGTCGTCAAATCCCACGACGCTAATGTCGTCGGGAATCTGATAACCCATTCTTAGTGCCGTCCGGATGAAGCCCACCGCCATCTCATCGTTAGCCGCTACAACTGCCGTCGGCTTTTCTGGCAAATCCAGCAATTGTTCGGTCACTGACTCCGCGCCAGGCTGAGTGAAGCCTCCACTCACGATCCACGCTTCGCGAACTTCCATAGAACGCTCGGAGAGCCATTCCCGAAATGCATGCTCCCTCTCGATCGAATCGGTATGGCTGGATATTCCAGTCACCATGCCAATCTTTCGGTGACCAAGTGCGTAAAGATGCTCCATCGCCAACCAGACACCCGCCCGGTTATCCATCAGAATGGAAGTTGAATCGGTGGCTCCCGGACCACCGATGGTGACATGGGGAATCCCATAACCTTGTGCCTCTCGAAGCACATCACCCAATGCGGCGCCACCCACGAAAATCAGCCCATCACAGCGACCGTCCAGCAACATGTCCACAAACTTTTTTGTGGGGGCATTTCCGTGCTGGCTGAAGATCAAGACGTCGTGCTGAAGATCCTCGCACTTATTCATCACGCCATTTAGCACGAGTTGCAGATACGCACCCAGAACGATGTTGTGGCTAGGCCGCTCGGGAACGATGCCAATGGTCCGGCTGCGGCGGGTTACCAGGGACTTAGCCACCGAATTGGGGCGATAGTTGATTTCCCGCGCCACTTCCAAGATCCGCTGCTTCACTTGCGGGTCGACCGTTCGGGGGCCATCGTTCAACGCGTAGCTCACCGTACTTACGGAGATGCTGAGTCGCCTTGCAATATCCTTGATGGTGGCCGCCATGATCCTCGAGTTGAGAAACGCTTCGCGAAACGTTTCTCAACACCTATGATACGCGCGCAGGCAGGAAATGATCGCGTTTCGACGCAATTTTTGCACAGAGTCCTGAAAAACTAACCGTTTAAAGCGGGCGCTGCAAGCTTGCTGGATTTTCCCCCGCGCGGAGCCCCATTTCCGAACCCAACTTTCCTTCTCCGAGATTTTCAAAGAGGTTACGCACCCTCTGGCCAATCTGATCGTTGCCGATCCCTTCCAACTCAATCATCTCCACCAGTTCTACTCCGGCTTGCTCGGCCGACAACTTGATCGCTTCTGCCATTTCGATGTCTGGATCCGAGTGACGGCAATCTGCCAACGCATCACAAACTGCCTCCGCTCGGTCCATGCTCAAACGTCCGTCAGTCTCGGCAATCAACGCTCTGATCCGAGCCGCAACCGTGGCCGCATGCGAGAGATTCTGAGGGACATTGAAGTACGGCAACGGACCATCCATTCGGACTTATTACCCAATTCAAGATTTCCTCGAACAATCAGCCGATGGCGAAGTCATACAGATGTTCATTCGCAAGAGTGAGCAACATAAGCAACACTCCTCCCCAGCCCCGCCGACTCCCCCCGTTGGTTGGGGCTACACCATTTAAGAGGGTCCTACCCCTGCCATCCCAATTGGGTGGCAGGGATTTTCCATTATTCAGCCCTAGTCCTTGTAAGGATCGTACTCGTCGGCAGTCGCCATCGCCACCCCTAATGGACGAAGCGTGTGGAGCACCCGAATGGTGCCGGCATGGGCCTCCAAAACCTCCGGCAACCGCTTGTAGCACTCCGGAGCCTCGTCCGCTCCGCCACCCATAACCACGATTCCGGCATCCCATAGAGATTGCCGCACGGTGGGCCAGTCAACCAACCCGCCGCCCTTCGAGACCTTCCGGCCCTTGATGAAGACCGACTTCCCGGCCGCCGCTCGGCGCGACATGACTCGCCCGGCCCCGTGAACTGTGCTGTAAAGCGAAGCCGCAGAAAGCTCCGAATCTACTCCTTCCAGAATGACCGAAACATCTCCCATGGTTCCGCCCACGAAACCACGCTGTCCCGGAAACGCCGGGGTGCAGCCCTTACGCACCACCCAGGCCTCGGTGCCAAAGTGGGTTTCCTTCCAGGCGAAGTTGTGGTGGTTGTGCACCTCGTCCACCGCCTTGGCATCCAAGATTTCCAGAACCTTGTTCACCACAATGTCTCGACCCGCGTAAGCGTAGCGACCGGCTAACTGCATCGCCGAGATGTAATCTTGCCCGATCTGGGAGCTGATCTCGAACAAGGTCGGCGGAGCGTTCATTTCTCCGTCGTGAACCTTGTCCCCAAACTGCCCACCCTGCGCTAGCGAGAGAAACCCACTCGCCGTCCGGTGACCAAAGCCACGAGATCCGAAGTGCACGCCAATCCAAACGCGGTCCTGCTCGTCGGCAAAGATATCGACGTAGTGGTTGCCGCTACCAACGGTTCCCAACTGCGATGATGCCAACTGGATCATCTTTCGCTGCGGAGCGAACTCGGCGTGCGAAATATCTTCCAGTACCGGGTGGTCAATCGGCTCCGGGTTCGGGCGACCAACCCCAAAGCCAATCAGTTCCACGATCCGATTCATCACTCGCCGCACGGAAGCTTGTCCTTCGGGGAAAGCCTCCGTCACGATCAGGTTGGTGAGTACCGCCTTGTTTCCGCATCCGATGTCGTACCCAACACCGGACGGACTTACGTGGTTTGGGTAGGCCACCGCGCCACCAATGGGCATGGAATAGCCAAGGTGATTATCGGCGCAGAGCACGGCGGCCAGCGCGTCGGTCGAGCATCGCTCGATCTGAGCGCGGACGTTGTCGTCAACTGAACCAAAGGTCGTTAATGTCATTTGCTGCATGGTTTTCTCCTTGCAGACCCTTGAGAGACGCGCTTGGGCACAAAAAAGACCCGAACGAATTCTCGTTCGGGTCTGCGTAAATGATGTTCTAGGCGCTTAACCAAACGACGAAAAATGGATCAATCGTTCGATCACGATTGATTCCCATTGGTTCGTATTTGTGGTTGCCCAGAAGGAACATCGGAGATAAGTATATCTCGTGATGCCACGCGCAATACTGGGCTCTGGATGAATGAAGCCGAGGTGCCGGAAACTTAGCACAAGCTGAGTGGCGATTCAGCTTGGTTTGGGCGAGCCCTATGGTCGGGGCGACAAGATTCGAACCTGCGACCTCTTCCACCCCATGGAAGCGCGCTACCGAGCTGCGCCACGCCCCGACCAACGGAACTCAATGATACCCGGCGATTCCCTCTGCGGAATGATCACCGGGGAGCTAATCTACTGAGGAGCCGTAAGGACCGGAACTCGGCCGAATGTGGAGAGATACTTCAGAATGTCGGTCTCACGTGGGATTCCGTGGCCACCCAGGTTTCGATCGTCCAGTTTTCCGGCCGACTTAATCGCCGCCTCGGCCAATCCTGACAATTTCACGGCTTCCGGTGAGGAAGCACCGTTCGCTGCCTTCGTTACTTCAGAAACTCGCTTACTGTAAGCTCCCGCGAGGGCAAATTGCGCCACTGCCGAACCGGGATCTGCTCGCGTCGCCGACTCGCCGAGATCAACCGCTTCAACCGTTTTGCCTTGGTAAAGGTTAACGATCACGAGACCGGATAACGCCTCGGCCGATTCGGGCCGAGCTACCAGGGCCGTTTCGTAATATGCCCGCGCCGTGTCGTACAGAAATCCTTTTTCGGTGTTATCCTTCGCGCTAGGCACCAGATTCAAAGCGGCATTTGCCCGCTCAATATAGGCATCGTAGTTTGCTGGCTCGGCCAAAACCGAATCCGCGAATGCTTTGCGAGCTGGCTCAAATCGACGCAGTGCCGTGTTTGCGCTGAATAGATAGTAGGCAACTTCGGTCCGCGAGCCTGCCACCCCATTAAGATCATTCACGATTCCGACCAGCGAATTTGTTCGGCCATTTCGCAACGCGATAAATGCCTGGGCAGTCTTCAGTCCCAGGTCGTCTGGATCGGCGAGCAAACCTTGCTTGATGGCGTCATCGCTGGCCGATTTGGTGCCGATTCCGTCCTCTAGCACCGCGATCAGCGCGAACCCATACGCATCGGGGGTTGCGTATCTTTGGTGGGTGCTCATTGTCCGCAGAGCATCGGCATCTCGACCGCTACGAATCTGCGCGAAAGCCAACCGATTGGCGATGCCGGAATCCTTTAAATTCGCCTTGAACGCTGGGTTGAGGGCCTGAATCGCCAATGAATATCGACTAGCCTTGATGGCTACATCGGCATACTGCTTGGCGGTCTCCAAGGTAGGTGGCTGTTGCTTATCGAGCAGTGCATCCAGGGCTTTCCGTCGGGCTTCAACCGCCTGCTTCAGGGCGCTCTTGATCGACAGAATTGTGGATGCCCGATCGCCTCCTTCCCGATTAATGGTGGCAAAGCTTCGACGCAGGTTAATGCCCGCGAGAAGGTCTAGCGCGATTACATTGCTTGGCTCTTTGGCCAAAGCATCTTCAGCAAATCTCTGTGCCTGGTCAAAAACACCGAGCGCCAGATTTGCGCGCGAAAGAATGATGCGGGCCGCGACGGACTTGTCGTCGATCTTCAGCGCGATTCGCCCACTGGTGAGGGCTTCCTTAGGCTTTCCATCTCTCAGAAAGGCTTCTCCCTGATCCAGGTGAAATTGAGCTCCTTTGCCGAGACCGTTATCAATCACAATCGGTAGGACTTTCTCGCCCGATTTTCCATCTGCGGTGTAGGCCTTGAACCGGAGCTTCAGTGGCCCGTCCGTTTCAGCCAGAGAATCTATACGGAAAATGTACGGCGTGGTCGTGTCGCTATCTCTCAGCTCATCCCCCACGTAGAACTCGACCTGAGTGACATCCTGACCGCCAGCGGCTACCGTTGCTCGAAACGCGCGTTCGCCGGTGACGATCTCACCATTTTTGGCATCGACCGTAATCTCGACTTTGGGCGCGGTGAACAGGAAAGAGAGATAAGCAGCGGTTATGGCAGTCATAGTGAGCGTAGTCCTTTAGACGTCAAGTATGACGCGTGACGTTCGTGGTAACAAAGCTAGACGGCCAATTCGCCGCGCTCGCTGGTTCGAATACGGACGGCATCGAAGATCGGTTCGGTAAAGATGAATCCGTCATCGCTTTCGCCGGTGTGCGCATTGTCGAGAATTGCCGAAATCACCGGCTCCTTCAACGCTTCCGGTACCACCGTCTCGATGCGAGCCTTAATGGGCATCGAGATCACGGGGTCCCAACGCGCTTGCCGACTGGTCTCTTGACGAGAACTCCCCGTTCCCCTAACATCAGAAACCGTAAGCCCGGTGATTCCCAGCGCGGCGATGGCACTTTTCACCGGCTCTAAACGATGGGGACGAATGAAACAAACGACGCGGACCATTCTGATCGAGCGCACCTTTGCGCCCGATCTGAAACGGTACCCCACTTCTGTGGTGACGGTTCGCCAGGTTTAGAACCGGAGAACGTGGGAGATGGTGAACGTGGTGCGGTCCTTGCTGGTGCCACCATTGTCGCTATTGAAAACCGAGTAGTTCGATTTGTCGAAGCGGATTTCGGCACGAAGCAAGGAAGTTGGGCTTAGACTCACGTCGTAGTTTCCGGTTAGCGAGGTGTAGCGAGCGGCGGTACCCGATCGGAATCCGTTCGGGTCGCTGAACGTGTCGTAGCGCAAGCCAATAGCGGACTTTTCATCCACCGTGTACTTCAGATATCCGGCGGCTCCAGAGAAGTGCCCACCCGGATCGCCAGCATCCAGTCCCTTGGCGCTGCCGTAGTCGGCGTTGATCGCGAGCTTCAGCTTCGGAGTAAGGGGATAGACAAGCACGAGGTCGGCCAGATTGACGTTTGTTCCGCCACCCGCACCGAAACCGTTTACATTTGCCGAGCCCTCATTTCCGCCGTAGTAGGCTAGATTTAGGGTTCCCTTGCCAATCGGGACGTTGGCGCTGGCACCGTAGCTTTTACCGGCGTTGCTGTCTTCGGCCTCATTCCAACCGTTGACCAGATAGAGGCCGACGCTAGCGGGCCCGATTGTGGTCGCAGCCCGAGCACCGACGTGGTAGATGGGCTGAGCGAAGAAGAAGAGGAACGAGCGCGAATAGTTGTCGTTGTCGGCGCTGACGACGCCTTCGTAGCCGATCCAAGTGAGGAACTTACCGATGTCGACGGTGTACTTGGGATTTTGGTAGGTGACGAACGCCTGTTGAAGGTACTTGAGGCCAGAGTTGGCTCCGGCCGGTTCGGTGGCCGCCATGATATCGGCGTTCTTGCCGACTGAAACCTGAAGGGTAAATCCCCACGGATTGTCAGTCTTCGGCTTCTTGACGACAGTTCCCTGAAGTGCCGCAATTGTAAACCCATTGTGGTAGGTGTCGAACTGACGGAAGTTCACCGAGTTGCCGGTGGCCGGTTTGCCGAAGTCGGCCTGGTAGTAGATATCGAGGAATCCACTAAGCGTGTACTCCGGATCTTCTGCGTGGGCGACGATGCTGAGGGACGAGAGAGCGGCGAGCATCGTTGATCGCACTAAGAAGTTCCTATTTAGAGATTTCATTGCCATTGACCAGGGGCAGTAGCCTCTGGTGGCGAACATTGTACAAAAAATTTAACAAAATTCAGAAGGAAATTTTAGAATTTGATAGCTTCTTCACACTTTTGTCCGATGGCTAGACAGATTCTTCATACCAACCTAGCTTAGGTGACAAAAATCCCGGCATTCTGAACCAGAGTGCCGGGATTTTGCCGCAGTACGGAGTAAGGTTTTGGTTAGCGCGAGCAGCCGCAACCGCCGCCACAGCCGCCGCCGGATGAGCCTTCGGTCTTGAAGCTGGAACCGCAACCGCAACTCGCGGTGGCGTTGGGATTTTCAATTTTGAAGCCGCCACCGAGGACATCGTCAACATAGTCAACCACTGCTCCTTCCATGTAGCCAAGGCTAAGCGAATCGATCCAGATCTTAACTCCGTTGTGGGTGAATTCTTGATCTTCGGCATCGAGGTCGTCATCAAGGGCCATACCGTACTGAAGGCCGCTGCATCCGCCACCGGCAACCCAAATGCGAAGGGCACTATCCGGGCGATTCTGGCTGGATTTGAGATCCAAAAGTTCGGTCGCAGCTCGGTCGGTAATGGTTACCGCCGACGCAACTGCAGGAGTTTCAAGTGTCACGCTCATAGCTATGCTCGTATTCTACGCCAATTATCGGCAAATTCGCCTAAAAAGGGACCGTTGAGCACATGAATTGGATTCCGCAGGACGAGAGGGCCGCTAGGTTCAAACGAGTTCCCCCTCCCGAGCCCCCCTAAGGGTTCGGGATTTGGGAATTGGCGCATTTTGGCCTTTTTGTGGTGCCCTCTCTGTCGGGAATTCTCACTACTCGCGGAGTAACTGAGGGCCACCGAGGCGGGCGCGGTTGGTACGCAAAGTGACAAATTTGACGCCGTGGACTATCACCACCTCGGCCCGCCGAGGTAGTGAAGTCGTGACGATCTAAAATTTGCGGATACGCGGCGTGATATCGAGGCGGGACGCCCCAGTTCCACCCGAGATCCGGCACCATCTAGGTAGCCGAAATACGATTTTGACAACCTGCTCCCTCGAAAAATAGTACGAAAACATCGAAACGACGGCTCAGATGACTTCTGATCCGTCGCTTTCGAGGTAGTTCCGATTTATAGAGCGCTTGATTAGGCGTCGAGAGCGATTTTGCCGCGCTCATTGGTTCGGATACGGACGGCGTCTTGGAGCGGGAGCACGAGAATCTTGCCGTCCCCAATCTCGCCGGTGGAGGCAGACTTTTGAATGGCATCCACGGCGTCGCTCAGTTGAGACTCGTTAAGGGCGATCTCAAGCCGCACGCGCGGCTCTAGTGAATTTCCGTATTGTGACCCGCGAAAAGAGTGCGTCACATTGAGTTGGTGTCCAGAGCCGCGGCAATCGCTTACCGTCACTCCAATAACTCCCACATCCTGCAACGCATCCCGCACTGATTCCAGCAGGTGATGGCGAATGATTGCGATAACTAAGTACATATTTGAATCCTTTATGTATGGTCGCGAAGATCAGGGTAAATCTTCGCGACCTCTATTTCTATTGGGCGGGATACGCCTCGATTCCGTGTTCAAAGACGTCGATACCGCCGGTCATGGACTCGCCAGATGATTCCACGCGCAGGTTATACGGATGTGGCAGCTTGCGAATAATCCACATCATGGCAAAGGTGACGATGAACGTTGCCGCGGTGATAATGAAACTCCCGATGAGCTGCGCCACTAGAACCTGCGGGCCGCCGCCGTAGAGCAGACCCTTCACCGGGGCCGAATTATCGGGGCCGGTAGGTCCGGTCACGCCATATTCGCCGCTGGCGAATAACCCTAAGGCGATGGTTCCCCATATACCGTTGATGCCATGCACTGTAACCGCACCGACCGGGTCATCGATTCGGAACCATTCCAGCAAGTTGATTCCGACGTAGACCAGGAGGCCGGCAATGAATCCCAAAATGATGGATCCGAGCGGACTGACCCAGTAACAAGGACAGGTGATGGCAACGAGCCCGGCCAAGAATCCATTGATCGTGTAGCCGATATCAAATTTTCCCTTGGTGGGGCCTACCATCACCGCAATCATCATTGCTCCCATGCCACCGGCACATGCTGCCAAAGTGGTGTTCGCGGCAACGCGACCAATACCCTGACCATCCATCGCAGAAAGGGTGCTTCCCGGGTTGAACCCGTACCAGCCGAACCATAGGAGAAAGCCACCAACTGCGGCAATCGTGAGGTTATGAGGAGGAGGCATACCGCCGCGCTTCTTATCATCGCGAGCGAATATGCGGCCGAGTCGTGGCCCCAATGCAATTGCACCCGCCAATGAGGCCACGCCGCCGATGGTGTGGACCACCGTCGATCCGGCAAAGTCTCGGAAACCGGTGCCGATAGAAGGCAGGAAGTTGCCCGGCGAACCCATCGTAACGAGGAAACCATCCGGTCCCCACGCCCAGTGACCTAGGATCGGATAAATGAATCCCGTGATGCCGACGCTGTATAGAATGTCACCACGGAAGCTGGTACGACCAATCATGGCGCCCGAGACAATGGTCGAACACGTATCGGCAAACGCAAACTGAAACACCCAGTGGGCGAGTAGCGGAATCCCATACGCTTCGTAGGTAGCGGGAGCTCCCGACAGGAAGAACCAGTTCTGGCCGATGAAGCCGTTCCCATGGCTGAACATGAACGCGTAGCCAATTGCCCAAAACAAGATTCCGCACAGACAAGTGTCAAAAATACACTCCATCAAGACGTTCACGGTTTCTCGAGTGCGGGCAAAACCCGCCTCTAGCATCACGAAACCGGCCTGCATGCCGAAAACCAGGAAGGCGGCAACGAGGGTCCACACGGTGTTAATCGTGTCGATCATCTTCAGCTCGTTCTTGGTGTACTCGTCGGCCGCCTGGGCCGGGGAGATGAAGTGTTGGTAGCAGAAAATGACCACGAGGACTACGGCCAATCCGATCATTTTTCCGCCGAAAACGGCTGCGCCGAGTCGCAGCTTCTCGGCGCGAGTCATAGGGCAAGGACGAGCAGAGGCCGAGCGATCACTGCCCGCCTTTAGCTGGATAAAGCTTCGGACTAGCCTCAGCACGGACCGCCTCCCGAAGTACCTTGCCAAATGTCATGGGGACGGACGAATACATCCGGTGTCGATGGTGTGACCTCAGATAAACGACGATTTTTAAGAAGCCGTGGAGCAGGGCAAATGCCCTTACTTAACGGCGCCTGTTGGATAACGATAGTTCCCTTCATCTTTCTTTCCGGAACAACCCGAATTCCGCGCCGTTGCGGATGGGGGATTATATGGCGGAATTTTTCGATTTCCTAATCATTGATCGGCGGATTCTCGATTACAAAATCGACCGTATCTTTCGTTTCTGCCCAACAGATGTTCGGGACCCGAGGCTTACTATATGCAATATTAAAACTTAATTTTCCAACCCATTTGAACCTGAGCCGAAACATTTCGGCGGCGGACGCCACCACCGAGAAGAGAGGAGAAATGGTACGCCTCAGGCAGGGAAAGTGATCCATTTCGTGCCCTTGTGAACCAAAATTTCCGGCAAAAACAAAACAGTTCCTGAATGAATTGTCAGAAAAAGATCAGATTCTTAGCCAGATTCCGGAAATTTGATTTACAATCCCTCATCCGCAAGGGCGCGGAAAAACTCATTGGAGCAATTCATGGCGGTACGAAAGCACCGCCTCTCAACTTATGAAAACTCGATGCGCCCGTCAAGGGCTTAACAATCTCGGCCCTCCCATTCTTCAACTTTCCCAGCAACTGGTTCAGAAAATTTCGCTAGGAGGGGTGGAATGACTCGCTCCCATCGGCTCTTAACGGTTCTAGGGGCCCTCGCGGTTTCGGCATTTAGCCGAGCGGATGAAGCGGCTGCCCCGCCGGCCATCAATTGGACAGACAGCGGATGGGTGGTGGTGGCCTCGGCCTTGGTGCTGTTTATGACACCGGGCTTAGCCCTGTTTTATGGCGGCATGGTGCGACGAAAGAACGTTTTGAGCACCTATCTTCACAGTTTTGTGATGATGGGCGTCATCAGCGTGCTTTGGTTGCTCGCGGGATACACCATTGCTTTCGGCAAGACCACTAACGGCTACATTGGTGGATTTGAATTTCTCGGCGGAAACGGAATCTCCATGAAGGAGCCGTACATGTACTTCGCGCCTCCCACCACCATTCCGGCGGGACTCTTTATGCTCTTTCAGATGATGTTCGCCATCATCACCCCAGCACTAATTTCGGGAGCCATCGCGGAGCGCATGAAGTTCAGCGGTTACCTGCTGTTCACCGCGCTGTGGTCGTTGTTGATCTATGCCCCAGTCGCCTGTTGGGTGTGGAACCCGGGCGGTTGGCTGTTCGCTCGGAGTGCCCTTGACTTTGCAGGCGGTACCGTTGTCCACCTGGCCAGCGGCGCTTCAGCGTTGGCGGCCGCGATTGCCCTAGGCAAGCGAAAAGCTCTGGACCACGAACCGATTCTGCCCAACAACCTCACGACTACCCTATTGGGTGCAGGCATTCTGTGGTTTGGTTGGATCGGCTTTAACGCCGGCTCGGCCCTCGGTATGAATGACATCGCCATCAACGCGTTTGTGACCACTCACCTGGCGGCGGCGGCCGGCTTGCTGGGTTGGCTTGTGGTCGAGAAGATCAAGTTTGGAAAGCCCACGGCCCTCGGCGCCGCATCGGGTTTGGTGGCTGGCTTGGTCGGCATCACCCCCGGGGCGGGTTTTGTAACTCCGGTCGCCGCGATCGGGATTGGCGTTGCCGCAGGCGTGCTTTGCTGCCTAGCGCTCTCGCTGAAAAAGATCTTCAAGTTCGATGACGCGCTCGACGTGGTGGGAGTACACGGCGTCGGTGGTGCATTGGGAGCGATCCTTACCGGAGTGCTGGCCGACGCTGCTGTGAACCCGGCGGTAGACGCGGCGTTGAAGACGAACGGCGGTCGTGGGGGATTGATCCTCACGCAGTTCATTGGCATCGCGGCGGTTGGCATCTTTGCCTTCGTCGCCACCTTCATCCTCATCAAGATCGTCCAGGCCGTGGTTGGCATTCGCGTCACCGAGGCGGAGGAGTCGGAAGGGCTAGACTTGGCTCTCCACGGCGAATCGGGCTACAACCTGGAGGCGCAAAACTAACCGTTAGGGAAATCCCATGGTAAAAATCGAAGCATACATTCGCAACAATCGCCTAGAGCCGGTGCAGGAAGCCCTTGACGCCATCGACGTCTCTGGCTTTACGGTCACCGACGTTCGAGGTCGGGGTCGGTCGAAAGGCGTGACCCACACTTACCGCGGGTCGCAATACACGTTAAACCTCAGCCCGCGCCTCAAGATTGAGGTGCTGGTGGAAGACAATCAGGCCGAAGAGGTGGCAAACGAGATCCTTAAGGCGGCTCAGACCGGCGAGGTTGGAGACGGAAAGGTGATCATTATTCCGATTACGGACGTGATCCGAATCCGCACCGGCGAGCGCGGTTCTATCGCCCTATAGCCCGTCAATGGGCTGATCTTGCCCGGGCCGACCAAGTCATTCGGTCGGCCCATCTGCTAAAGTAGAGTCTGCGCAATGCCGTATGTAATCACTGAGCCATGTATCGGAGTTAAGGACAAGTCTTGTATGACTGTTTGTCCGGTGGATTGTATTTACGAAGTGGACGGCGAAGATCAGCTTTTCATCAATCCCGACGAATGCATTGACTGCGGTCTCTGCGAAGCCGAATGTCCGGTTAATGCCATCTTCGTTGACACCGACGTTCCCCCGAATTTCAAGGCGTTCATCGAGCTGAATGCAGTAAAAGGTCGCGCGGCTTCTGCCTGATCGGACGTAAATCTTAAACGTGGTCGACGAATTTTCTGACGAGCTGAACGAGCGCCTGAACGAGCCGGAAGCTCATCCGCGTCCGCTTTCGGGCAACCCGTTGGAGGTTGCGCAGGACCAGTTCATTTTGGAATGGGGCCGCATGTCTTCCAGTTGGGGAATCAACCGGACGATGGCGCAGATTCACGCGTTGCTTTTTGTTGTGGGCGAGCCGCTGGAAGTGAACGAGATTATGGATCGCCTCCAGATTTCACGCGGTAACGCTAGCATGAATCTGCGCGAGCTTATGGACTGGGGCGTGGTGCGGCGATTTCGCCAGCCCGGAGATCGAAAAGACACGTACATTACGGAAACTGATCCGTACCAGATGTTCATCCGCATTGTGAAGGAGCGGAAACGGCGAGAGATTGACCCCACCGCCGAGGCTATCGCCGAAGTTATCGCCCGATTGCCGGAGTACGACACCAGTGAGGAGGTTCAATCGTTGCGGACGCGACTTTCTGGACTGCTCGAAATCTTCGAGTTGGCCGACGCAGTTTACAAAGAGATATTCCGCGTCGAAATGTCATTTGAAGAATTAAAAGGTCTCGTTCCCAAGCGGTAGCCACCGCAAAAATTTGAGGAGCACCTCCTCCGCCGCGTAAAACGCGAGATTGGGACAAGATTTCCCGGCGTGGCGACCCAGACCTTTTTCAGCGATCAAGTTCTCCGGTGAAAATTTGAAATTGAATTTACAAATTTAATGTTTTTGCGTTCTCTCTGGCAGCGGGGGTCGCTTCTCTGGCGGCTGGCTTTTCTAGCGGTTCGCTTGAGACCAAAGTCTTCGATGACTATGGTAGCACCAGAAGGAATAGGCTTCAGGACGGCGACACAAACATGTCGTTCTGGGTGGTGAACTCGCCTGACTAGGGCCGACGAGTTGACCGGTGCTACGATGCCGAAGGTTGGAACGTGAAGCCAGCCCGAAGGGTCAGCAATTTGTCGACCTGAACAATGCGGGCATCAGCCACTCGTTCGACTCCGCGGTTGGTCAGCAGTAAATGGTTTCCGAAGATGTGACGTGCTTAAATTGGGGCTCGCCGTAGGAGTTGGCGGAGCTGACGATCGTCGATGGCCCGGATTCCGCGACGTTCACGGCGCCGGATTCTTACTTCCAGGATGCGATCTGGTGCACGACCCAGTTGACTTCCACGGCCGTTTCCACGTCTACGACATTATCGCTTTCTAGCAGAAACGCCAACGGAGCTTGCGGCGCCAACGTGGACAACGTCAAGGTGCAGTCGGTTCCTGAGCCGTTCTCTATGGGCGTACTCAGACTCGGCGCGATGATCCTTTATCGACGACGCCAACGCTAATTGCTTACCCGGGGGATTGGCAACCATGAGGTTGTCGATTCGTTTTGCCAATCCAGCTTTTGAGCCTGTCGGGTAACGTTCTCCGCATGGTTCGCCTTGGGATTATTGGTTGTGGTCAGATCGCCCAACAACACTTCGCCAACTACAAGAACATTCCTGACGCCGAAGTCGTGATCTGCGCCGATATTAACGGGGCAGCCGCCGAGGCTTCGGCGCAAAAGTGGGAAGTGCCCCACTGGACGACCGACTTTCGCGATATTTTGAAGAGGGACGACATTGACGCAGTGGACGTTTGCCTTCATAACAATTTCCACATGCCAGCGACGGTGGCCGTTTTGGAAAGCGGCAAGAACGCTTACTGCGAAAAGCCAATGGCTGGCAGCTATGCCGACGCCGCCACGATGCTGGAAGCCGCCGACCGCACTGGTAAGCACCTTCATATTCAGCTGGCGAATATTTATAGCAACGAGACCCGAGCGGCCAAGGAACTGATTGATCTGGGTGAATTGGGCGACGTGTTTCACGCTCGCAGCACTGGTTTTCGCCGTCGCGGACGCCCGTTTGTGGATGGTTACGGCACGCCAACCTTCGTTCAGAAGCGATTTAGTAGCGGCGGCGCGACTTACGACATGGGCGTGTATCACATCTCCGAGATTCTCTATCTGTTGGGCAACCCCGATGTGAACCGAATTAGCGGCAAGACGTACCAGAAAATGGATATGGACGCGCGACGTCGGGAATCGTCAGGTTACGACGTGGAAGAACTGGCCCTGGGCTTTGTTCGCCTGGCGGGTGGCGTGAGCATGGACATCATTGAAGCATGGGCCATCAATCTGGGCAGTCTGGAAGGCAGCAGCATTGTAGGCAGTAAAGGTGGCGTACGGCTACACCCATTTAGCTTCCACAAGAGCTACGGCAACCTGGATATCGACGGGGCCGCGAATATGGGTAGCGCGAACTTCCGATGGAAGAACGTGGAAGGTACGGGCGCATTCTACGACAGCAGTCAAGCCCACTGGATCGCCGCATTGCAGGGCCAAGTGCCTCTAATTCCAACGGCTCAGATCGCTTTGAACACCATGCTGATCAGTGAAGGCATCTTCCTAAGCGAATCGCTGGACCGCGAGGTCACGGCCGACGAGGTTCGCGCCGCCAGCACGTCGACCTCCGTTCAGATCTGACGTACAAAATCCCCTCGAAGCCTGGCTTCGAGGGGATTTTGTGTTCGACTATCGACCGGCGGCTTGGAGAATGACCTTAAAGCTCTTGGCGATGATGCGCAGATCAATCGCGGGCGAGCGGTGCTTGATGTAGTACAGGTCGTACTGCAGCTTGATGAGGCTGTCTTCCTCGCTACTACCATAGCGATACATGACCTGAGCCCAACCCGTGAGACCGGGCTTCACGGCGTGGCGGGCTCGGAAGAAGGGGATGGATTCGGCGAGGAGTTTTGTGAACTCGGGTCGCTCGGGGCGAGGACCAATGAGGCTCATTTCGCCGATGAGAACGTTCCAGAACTGGGGAAGTTCGTCTATTCGGGTTTTGCGCAAGAAGTTACCGACCTTGGTGATACGAGGATCGTCTTCGACGCACCACTTAGCACCGGCGGCTTCGGCGTTGGTGACCATGGATCGGAACTTGTAGATGCGGAACTCTTTTCCTCCCTTGCCTACGCGCATCTGGCTGTAGAAAAGCGGGCCGGGACTGCCACCGAACTTATTCACGAGAAGCAGTACGGGTGATACCAATGCCGTTACCGCAAGACCGACAACGCCAGCGACGAGGTCCACCACGCGGACCATTACGTCGTGGACGAAAGGCGATCGGTAATGCTCCATGGGAAACATGATTCCCCAGTTGTCGCCAACGTGCTCCACCGCGACTTTGCTGGTGAGCGTTTCGTAGAGCGCGGGCATGCTTAAGATGCGGACACCGCGCTCGCGGGCCGTGACTAAACTTTCAAAAACTTCTGCGGAAATGACCGAGACGCGGTTAACGGAAAGGCAGATGGTGTCGATCTGGTGCAGATCAATGAGCTCGGGGACTTCTTTACCCGTACCGATAACCGGCATCCCGACGTGCACCTTGCCGATCTTTTCGGGGTCATCGTCGATGAAGCCGACCATCTGGTAGTCCTGCTCTCCGCGACGATTTTTTTCGTGAAACTCTTGGGCGAGGATGCCACCACTTACTCCGGCGCCGATGACCAAGACCCGCTTGGTGAAAGGAACCACCTTCGCGGCCAGCGCAAAGAGGGTGCGCCAAGTACCAAGGGCAAAAACAGCGACGGCAGCGAACATGCTGTCATCCACGATGCCAGCGTGGAGGCGACCCTGATACAGCGACCGCGCGGCGATCACAAGCAGGATGGCGCAAAGGGTGGCGCGGTGCGTTCGGCTGAGCGAGGAAGCGCGCGCCAAGGAATACAGGTTGAGGCTCATAGCAAGCACCATCCACAACGCCGCCGATCCTAGAATGACAACTAATTCCAGACTGCCGAGACTAATCGGCCGTTCGGTGTGCCTCTGTAGGGTGGCAGCAATGGCCGGCCCGCCCAAAGCGAGTACATCCCCCAAAAACAGCAACCATTTGCCTTCGCGATGGGTTAAGACTCCCTTTCTACCGCGTGACAACTCCCTGACGCCTGAAGAATTTTGCCGGTCGGACCCCGGTTTTAGACCTCTCTTATCCAGCTGAACCATATTAATAATCTCCTGCGACCGATTGATGATTCTCGGTTCGCCCCAATCCAATGCCAGCTACTTTGACTGCGATGCATGTGCAAATCGCATCATTGCGATTCTCCTCTCCGATCAAAAACACCTCGTCCCAGGAGAAATCACTCCTATGGCGAGACTTATCAAAGTGAACTGGTATCACCTTCACCTAATAAGTATGGTCGCGATACGTTAACAAAACCCTAAGATTCTTTCCTATGACAAAATCTGCGGGGGGGTTCATGGCGAAACCAGTAAAAATACCTGCTATCAAAGCGGGACACTAACGGTGGTTAGACGCATTTTTTGCGGGTGAGTTCAAAGAAAGCGGTCGAATTCCGAGAAATTCGGCTTATATTGATTCCGGGGAACGAAAAGGTGGTACCTTCCGCGACCCAGATTCGTACGAATATATAAGGCAAGGAAGCCGAAGATGGTTTACAAACAAGAACTACACCGACATTCGAAGGCAACGAAGCCATTCCGAGGTCTGGAGTCCTGGCTCGTACAGAACGAGCAGGAACTGGATCGGAAGTTGGCTCAACAACAACTCGCAAAACGGAGCACTTGGTACGCGAGGTACTTAGAGCTGCATCCAAGCTGATCACCCAATGGTCGGAGGCAGATATAGGCCGACCATCACGGGAGCGTTCGAAGGCAGGAGTTTCCTGCCTTCGTTTTTTTGTTGGTCGCCCTTCCTAAATGATCCGGCTACGGCGTGATTCCGCCGGGACCGCCTAAACCGCCCATCATTTGTTTACTAAGCATTCCGCCGGCCGCAACGTCGGTGGCGATATTGAACCACTTGGTTTTTTGGTATTTGGTGCAGATGGCACCCACCTTCTGGTCGGTTCGGGCAAAGTAGCGGTCAATGCCGCTGTAGCTGCCGTTTTGCATTTTCATCGCTTGCTCCAGTGCCTTTTGGGGATCGTTGGCCACTCCGTTCAGCATCTCGCCAATATCTCCCATCATTCCCGGAATTTCGTTGAGCGCCCGATTGTAGTCGTCGGCGATAGGGCGGCATTCCTCCGGCGGCGGAACCGAGTTAAAAAATGTGATCAGATTGTCCCAATCGGGTCGCAAATCTAGGATCTTCCCTTTCGTGTAGCTACCGGGCTCCTTATCACCCGCCGAGCCTTCCGACTGGTCATACGGGTCCATCAACCCCATTCCGGCTCCTAACGCCTCACTCTTTCGCTCGAAAACCTTCATTTCGGCCATTTGGTTTCCGATCAGTTCCACCTTTCGCCGCTCCGTTTCTTGGAGATGCTTTAGCCATGCTTCCACGTCGGCGGGCATCTCGGGACGTTCCGCCGTCTTTTCTAGAATTGGCGTCGGAGCCACGGCGGGCTTCTCCAGCACGGTATTTGGGACTTCAGCCCGAGCCTCGAGGGTCCCCGATGCCGGCGTTGATCGATTGAGTTTAAGAACTCCGGCCGCGGTTAGCCCCACCCATGCCGCGATTAAGCATAAAACGCCGCCCAAAATCCAAGCCACCAGTTGTCGACGCCGAGCAGCGGCAGCATCCGGCGCAAACGGATTCGGATTCGGATTTGCCGGAGCACCATTCATTGGCTTCATGAGATGAACCGGGGCAGGTCAATTGGCACACCTCGCCCCCCTGTTATAGGACGCCGCCGTCGGCCCCGTATGTTCTGCCAATGTTGCCGACCTCGATCAATTTAATGATTGTTAAGTTAGCGCATCAATCACCGCAACCGGGGCGGCTCGCAAAAAAATGAACCAAACGTGTTTTGGACGTACTCCAAGCGATGATTCCACCAGTTCCGCGTACGCCAAACCTTGATGGCGATACCCATTATCCATTTTCGACATCGCCTCGTCGTAGGTTTGAACTCGGTCAGATTTGTAATCCACCACTTCCACGGTGCCATCGGCATTACGGAACACGAGGTCCAGAATGCCTTCCAAACATATGCCGTCACGCTGAATTCCCAAATATGCTTCTCGCAACCCATCCGGCGCCAAGGCGGCGCGCTGAACGGGGGGCGTGGCCAATGCCGCGCGGGCCAACGTTAGCACCTCGGTCGCGTCCACCCGCAAAGCGGCGCTGACGGCAATACCATCAGCTTCGGAAACGGAGAGTAGGTCCGACTGCTCCATCACCCGGTGCAGCGCGAGACCAAACGCGGTTCCCGCTTTTCCGGATGCAAACGTGAAAGCCACTGATTCATCCGGCGCATCTCCATCGGCATCTTCTGGCTCATCGCCGTCAATTTCTGTGTCTTCAGCTTGGGATTGGCGAGCGAGTTTGGTAGGAGTTGTCCGCGGCTCTTTAAAGTCAACCGTCTGAATCGCATGGATTAGCGATGTATCAGCGTTGAGTTCTGGCTGGGCTAGCTTTACCTCGGGCTGAAAACTCTCGTCCACTTCTTCCTGAAAGACCGAAAGGTCGTGGCATAGGTCTCCGGCTTCCGGCTTCTTCTTGCTCCTTCGCCAGCCACTCAAAGCCACCAGCTTTTCGGCACGCGTCAATGCCACGTAGATGAGCCGATCTCGCTCGTTCTTCTCCTCGGCTTTCGCAGCCGCTTCCGCGTCGGCATAACCCGGCGCGGCGGCACCGGCCCCCACCTTTAGGAGTAGATCGTCGCCTTCGCGATACCATTCGGGCGACGTAAATCGGCGATTGGCACCAAATCCACAGGCGATGACAGCGGGAAATTCCAAGCCCTTGCTGGCGTGCACGGTCATGATCCGAAGGGCGTTTTCGTCCTCTTCGGGCACCGGAGCCTCGGCGGCATCCGCCACTTCCCCGTCCGAGAACGCTTGCAGAAGCTCCGCAATTTCGTCCCTTCCCTCGACACTTTGTTTGAGCGCACAGGCGCGGAGCCAGTTCAGCCGATTCCAAGTTTGCGCGGGCCGGGCCGAGTAAACGGCAGAGACCTCCAGACCCGTTTCTGCAATGATCGCCGCGATCGCCGCGGTGGCCGAGGCTCCCTGGATCTGTTCCAGCAAGGCATCCAAGGGTCGGTGGCGCTCAATCGCTACTGGTAGTTCCGCCTCCTCACACCCAAACGCCAACGAACGAAGAGCCGCTGCCCGCCAAAACCTCGCGTGACTCGGGTCTTTGGCATCACTGGCTCGGAGAATCGCCAGCACTGCTGCCACTTCCGGCGAGTCGGCCAGATTTCGAGACCCTTCCACCCGATACGGAATGCCC
>Ga0114972_10000958_pt1 | contig 21672 bp, 20 predicted proteins | sample M_140807_EF_Meta_FD_87354 | JGI IMG/M metagenome (GOLD analysis project Ga0114972, IMG submission 87354) | Freshwater microbial communities from Lake Montjoie, Canada to study carbon cycling - M_140807_EF_MetaG | ecosystem: Environmental > Aquatic > Freshwater > Lake | place: Lake Montjoie...
GCTTGGTTAGATACAGGAACATTTGATTCTTTAAGTGATGCAAGTGAGTATGTAAGAGTAGTTGAAAAAAGACAAGGCTTGAAAATAGGAAGCCCAGAAGAAATTGCCTGGAGAATGGGTTTTATTTCAACAGAGCAACTGGAAAAACTTGCTGCTAATCTCCACAAAAGCGGATATGGAATTTACTTAAGCAGACTTATTCATAAGTAATAATCTTACAAAGTTTATGATGAATTATTTTGTACATCCAAGTTCAGTAATTGATGAGAATTGTGAAATTGGAGAGGGTACAAATATTTGGCATTTCTCCCACATCATGAGTGGGGCTGTTATTGGTTGTAATTGTAATCTCGGACAAAACGTTGTAATCGGAAACAATGTACAAATCGGAAATCGTGTAAAAATTCAAAACAATGTGAGTGTTTATGAAGGTGTGATTTGTGAGGACGATGTATTCTTGGGTCCAAGCGTTGTACTAACAAATGTAATAAACCCAAGAAGCGCTATCATCAGAAAAAAAGAATACAAAAACACTATCATAAAAAAAGGCGCTACTATTGGAGCCAATGCTACTATTATCTGTGGCATCGAAATAGGCAGCTATGCATTTATAGGTGCTGGTGCTGTAGTTACAAAATCCGTTTTACCCTATGCATTAATGTTAGGTAATCCAGCAAAACAGACAGGTTGGATGAGTGAATATGGACAACGACTTCACTTTGAAAATAATAAAGCTACTTGCAACGAAAGCGGCCAATCTTATATATTAGAAAACAATTTAGTTAAGAGATTAGATTTATAGAACATCGTATTTTCACGAAGTAGTTTTCACCTTTTCTTCAATTTCTCAGTAATTTTTACATCACAAACCTAATAAGTAGTTTTACCCTAAATTAATCCATTATTTGCCTGTAACATAAGCTGGTATTGGATTTCAATTACAGCAATTGTGCTCCTTATGTTTTTTTTGCAATTTTTTTGCTTCAATCTCGTTTTATACAATAACAAGAAAAATTTAATCAACCCTATTGAAACCCTATGGAAAAAGTTATTGCAGTAATTGTTTCTTATAACAGGCATTCTCAATTATCAGAATGTATTGAAGCTATAAGAAATCAAACAAGAAAACCCAACACAATTTTAGTTGTAAATAATGGAAGTTCAGACTATACAACTGTATGGCTGGATAAACAAGAAGACATCCAACAAATTTATCAAGAAAACAAAGGCTCTGCTGGAGGATATCATGCAGGTATTACTTGGGGTTATGTTCATGATTATACTTGGATATGGTGCATGGGTGACGATGGATATCCAAAAGAAAATGCTCTTGAGATTTTACTTCAAAGCAAAGGACCAGAAATAGGATTGCTTAATAGTGCAGTCATTAATAAAGAAGACAAGCAATCATTTGTTTGGAAAACAAATCACTATAAAAAACTTGTTGAGGTACAGGAAGAATCCATACATGGAGTTGCACATCTTTTTAATGGTACATTAATTCATCGCTCCATTATTTCAAAAGTGGGTATGCCTGAAAAAAAATTATTTATTAAAGGAGTAGAGGCTGAATATTTTTATCGTATCACAAAGCAATTTAAAATACCTGCCAAAACAGTTAGCCAAAGTATATATTATCATCCAGCGGATCTTTCATCATTTTCAAAAGAATGGGAATTAAAAAATGCAATGACAACCTATTTTTACTTGAGAAATCAATTTGAGGTATTGAAATCTAAACATACTAGTAAACTCACTGCTTTTATTTATTATCATGTATTCGTTTATAAATTTATTGCTACCATTATTAACACTCAACACCATCAAAAGATTCAAAAAATAGGATTTGCCTGTTGGTCTTTGAAAGATGCGCTATTCAATAATTATTCAGCAACACCTGAAATCGTAAAAAGAAAAATTTTATCTCAATACACACATTCAATAAAGTCTTTAGTGTTTGTGCCTATAAAAAACTTTTTCTTATCTGTTTTTGTTCCTTCTTATTTTGAAGCAGCTAATACTGCTAAAGCATAATGTTTTTAGTTTTTGGTTTGAAGCCCGGGCAACCGGGCTTTTTTTTGTCTATCAAATATAATTCTAAACTGAATTGATTATTTTTAATTAAAGTTTTATAATTATGTCAATTCCTGAAGATTTATTTCTTTCCTTAAAAGATGAAAATGATGAATTGCAGCGTCAATTAACAGACCTAAATTATCTTATTGAATTAAGAGAAGAAGAGTTAGTGGAATTAAAAAATTCATCTGGTGTAATTGCAGAAACGCAAAGCAAGTTGGAGCGAAATTTGTTGGAAATAGAACAAATGCAAAATCAAATTGCAATACATCAACAACAATATGTTGGAGCAGTTAAACGAGAAGCTTCCACTGAACAAGAATTGCTCGTCAGTATTGAAACAGAGAAAGCATACTTCACTATAAGAGAAGAATTTGAAAGTGCTAAAAACGCAATTACAGATTTACATCATCAATTAAAAGATGCAACATATCTTTATAAAGAAAACATTGATTTAAAATCTAAAATTGCCGAATTGGAGAGCAACTTAGAATTAGCGTTATTAGACAATCAGTTTTTAAAAGAAGATATACAAAATGTATCAACTGGTAATGCTCAAAAATTTAATGAAGAAAAATGAAAAATATAGCTGGAATCAGAAAGGAATATAAAATGCAATTTCTTGTAGAAGCAGATGTTGATTTGAATCCTTTCACTCAATTTGATAAGTGGTGGCAAGAAGCCATTGAATCTGAAATTGATGAAGTGAATGCCATGACCTTGGCAACTGTTAATGCTGAAGCGAAGCCTTCTGCACGCATAGTTTTATTAAAGGGATATGATGAAAACGGATTTTTGTTTTTCACAAATTATCAAAGTAATAAAGGCCATAATATCGAATTGAATCCAAACGTTTGTTTGGTTTTGTTTTGGAAAGAATTAGAAAGACAAATACGCATTGAAGGCATAGCACAAAAAATAACAGAAGAAGAAAGTGATAATTATTTTTACTCCAGACCACTCGAAAGTCAATTAGGTGCTTGGTCCTCGCCTCAATCTCAAAAAATTTCAACAAGAGAAATCATTGAAGAGAATTGCAAGAATTTTGAAAAGAAATTTTCTGAAGAAAAAATCTTAAGACCTCCTCATTGGGGTGGATATAGAGTTATACCAACGTCATTTGAATTTTGGCAGGGTAGACCAGGGCGGTTACATGATCGGCTACACTATACAATTGCAGAAAATAATGAATGGCAAATATCAAGACTAGCTCCTTAAGCTTTCGTAATTAATTTGACCATATCATTTTAATGTGAGGTATATCGTCTTCTAAATAGGGCTCGCCAATTTGCACAAAATCTAATGAATTATAAAAAGAAAGTAAATAAAGTTGTGCACTGATAGTTATTTTATCAACACCAAATTGACTGCAAGTTTTCTCAATAGATAATTTCATTAATTCAATACCGATTCCTTTTTTTCTATGTGAAAAATTCGTTACCACTCTTCCAATACTTGCTTCTTTGTAAGATACACCTGGGGCAATAATTCTTGTATAAGCAACTAATTCTTTGTCAAGCCAGCCACATAAATGCCAGGCGGCTTTGTCTTTATAATCTGTATCATCATAAACACAGCTTTGTTCTACAACAAAAACTTTATTTCGGAGGGATAATATTTCATACAATTCATTTGCTGTTAGTTCAGAGAAGGGTTTATACACCCAATTTATCTTTTCCATTGTTGATCGACATTAATAATTATTCTCAAAGTTATAAGCAATTCAATCATCTTTATTTTATTTCTTTTTTGATTTTAGAATCATAAAACAATTGATCACTATTAAGAAAAAATTTGCTTTTTAAAAGGTACAATCACTTATTTTTATAAAAACTATTTTATGAAAAAATACAAATATCTTATCATTGGTCTTTTTACATTTATTTATTCAAGTATTAATGCTCAAAAACAAGATAGCGTTTTCACAAATGCTTCTATGAATAAAGCAGTTGTATATTATAATGCCGGAGCAGATTTGTACCATACCGCAAAAGCGAATATCAATGATGGCATCCAGGATATTGTAATTAACAATATTGCTACAGAACTAGATTTAAACACATTGCAAATTTCTTGTCCTGAAAATATTACCATTCTTTCATCTATCAACAGAACAATAGAACAGCCTGTTGCAGAAAAAAATAAACCACTTTTAAATAAGTGGCAAGACAGTTTAAAATTATTAGAGAAACAATTAAAGACAACCCAAAGAGCTTATGAAGTAGCAGAAGGAAACAGTAAACGCATTAGCGATCTTATCCTTAATAGTATAAATGGAACAAACAAAAATTCAATTTCTAGTGATGAAATTATTAAGCTTACAAATTTTTATACAGAAAAAATATCTATCCTTAAAGAAAAATTGAATCAGTTAGAAGACTTAAAAGCAAGCATTGCTGAAAAAATCAATGAGGTGAAAAATAAGATAAATGAATTAATGATTAATGAAGAGTATGGGTATAATAGCAAACAAATCGGCCAACTTATTTTACATGTATTATCTAAATCACCCGGAGCCGCAATTTTCGATTTTCATTATTATATATCAAATGCTGGTTGGACACCATCTTATGATATCAGAGTAAAATCTATAGACAACTCAATGAGATTACTGTATAAGGCTATGTTGCATCAACAAAGTGGTATGAAATGGGATAATGTAAAGCTTACGCTTAGCACAAGCAATCCAAATTTAGGAAACGCTATGCCTGTAATTACTCCTACTTATTTACAACTCTTTAATCCTATACTTTATCAAAGGTCTATGGCTTTGGCTTCAGCACCGATGGCAGTCCAAGTAGAATCTTTTGCACCTCAAAAAAAAGCGCCCGCACAAGAAAATGATGAGGCTCCAGTTGTGGCTGAATATTTAACATTGCAAGAAAACCAATTAAACGCTAATTATGAAATCGATGTTCCATATATAATCCCATGTGATGGCAATTCAATAAGTGTAAATATTAGAGAAGAAAAAATGAATGCTAACTATGAACACTACTCGATTCCAAAGTTGAATAATGATGTTTTCTTTACTGCACTGATTTCAGAGTGGGATACATTAAATCTACTAACAGGTGAAGCTAATATAATTATGGATAATGTTTATACCAGCAAAACAACACTCAATCCTAATACCATAGATGATACTTTGAAACTTTCATTAGGTGTAGATCAGAGAGTATCTGTAACCAGAACTGAATTAAAAGATTTTACAGAAAAAAAGAGAAATGATAATAAATTGGAATCACATACTTATGAAATAATAGCTAAAAACAATAAAAAACAATCGATACAATTACTCATTAAAGATCAATATCCAATAAGTAAAACTAAAGACATAGAAATTAGTTTAAAAGATAATGGAGGCGCAACCGTTGATACAGAAACTGGAATATTGTTGTGGAGAATTTCACTCAATCCAGGGGAAACAAAAAAAATGAGATTTAATTATGATGTCAAATATCCCAAAGACAAACAATTACAAGAAGTAAAATAATAGACTTACACAATGACTTTAAAATGCACTTGTAATTCAGGTGCATTTTAAATTAATAACCATATACATCTTTCCATCTTTCTTTTAGAAATTTTCTGATTTCTTCTTCCCTAACATTTTTTTGTGGGGTATAAAATCTTGTCCCAATAATTTGATCGGGTAAAAAATCCTGTAAAATAAAATTGTTGTCAAAACTGTGTGCGTATAAATATTCCTTACCATAGTCCATTTGTTTCATCATCTTGGTGGGAGCATTTCTAAGATTAAGTGGAACAGGCAAATCGCCATTTTTTTTAACTGAATGCAAAGCTTCTTCAATCGCCATATATGAAGCGTTGCTTTTTATAGAACTAGCTAGATAAATTGCACATTGGGATAAAATAATTCTACTTTCTGGATAGCCAATAATGTTAACGGCTTGAAAAGTGTTGTTGGCTAATAATAAAGCATTTGGATTTGCATTGCCAATATCTTCACTAGCAAAAATAATCATACGACGGGCAATAAATTTTACATCTTCACCACCTTCGATCATTCTTGCTAACCAGTACACAGCGCCGTTAGGGTCGCTACCTCGCATACTTTTTATGAATGCTGAAATGATATCATAATGTTGTTCTCCTTTTTTATCATATAAAGCAATTTTATTTTGAGCAATCTCCATTACTTTTTCATCCGTAATAATATCTTCAACATTATTACATACTAGCTCTAATAAATTCAATGCTTTTCGCGCATCACCACCAGAAATCCTAATAATGGCTTCGGTTTCTTTTAATTCAATATTTTTTTTAGAGAGGAATTCATCTTTTTCAAAAGCATTGTATAATAATTTATTCAGTTCATCTTTTTCAAGTGATTTCAAAACATAAACCTGACATCTACTTAACAAGGCACTGTTAATTTCAAACGAAGGGTTTTCTGTGGTAGCACCAATTAATGTGATAATGCCTTTTTCAACAGCGCCTAACAATGCGTCTTGTTGACTTTTATTAAATCGATGGATTTCATCAATAAAAAGGATTGCGCCATTTTTTAAAGTAGCTTTTTCAATTACATCTCTAATATCCTTTACGCCAGATGAGATGGCGCTTAGTGTATAAAAATCTTGTTGGATAGTCTTTGCAATAATAATAGCTATTGTCGTTTTACCTACACCCGGAGGCCCCCATAAAATGATGGAAGGGATTTTTTTATTATCAATTGCAGTTCGGAGGATGCTGCCTTTGCCAGTTAGATGTTGTTGGCCAATTAGTTCGTCAATAGTCTGTGGACGAAGTCGTTCTGCAAGAGGTGAGGTATTCATAAAATAAAAGTATCGAATTTTAAGAATACTATCACCCCTCCGGGGTTTTGTTGTTGATTCTTTTAGATTAGTTCGATCCCTATGGGATTCCATTATATTCATTTTATGATTGAAATAATCCCATCGGGATGAAATTATTCTACGAAAAAGAGCTCACCCAACCAATCCTGTAGGGATGAAACTATTCTACGATGAAAAAGAGATCATCCAAAAAATCCCGTAGGGATGACATTACTCTACGAAAGAAAATAGATAATCATCTTCATATTCTACTTCGAATGTTTCTAAAAGATCTATGTATTCCTTTTTGAAGGTCGATTTTTTATGATGTTCTTCCTGATTTAAAATGTAATTATATACATTCTCAACCTGAGATGTAGCATATGAGAAAGCCCCAAAACCCTCCTGCCATTGAAATTTACCCTTTACTAAGTGGTTTTCATTTATGAATTTGGAAGAGTTGTTTTTTACATCTCTAATCAAATCAGATAAACACATCGATGGCTTCAGTCCAATAAAACAATGGATATGATCACCAACTCCATTTACGATTATAGACTTTTGTCCTTTAGAAGTTATAATTCCTGAAATATACTTGTGCAAATCAGATCTCCATTTTTTGTCAATGAGGTTTGCTCTACCTTTAACAGTGAAGACTACATGGATGAGTATTTGAGAATAAGTATTTGCCATGATGTTATTTTTATTCTTAGTAAAAAATAAAAATAGTAATAACAATACTTAACAAAATTCAGTCTGACTGAAATCTTTTATGCTTTTAAATCCAATTTGATTTGTAATTCATTGAATTGCTTTTCATCGATTGTAGAAGGAGCATCTATCATTACATCTCTTCCACTATTATTTTTAGGGAATGCAATAAAATCACGGATGCTCTCACTTCCTCCGAGAATAGAGCACAACCTGTCGAATCCAAATGCAATACCTCCATGAGGTGGAGCGCCATATTCAAAAGCCCCTAATAGGAAGCCAAATTTATGTTGTTGTTCATATTCATCCATGCCTAAGGCGGCAAACATTTTTTGTTGCAATTCTTTTTGAAAAATTCTGATACTTCCACCACCAATTTCATTGCCATTTAAAACCATGTCATACGCATTGGCTTTAATAGCTGCATAAGGATGTTTTAAATATTCATTTGCATTTTCAATAACCGGATTGTTATTAATCATGATTTCAATATCAGATGGTTTTGGTGATGTAAAAGGATGATGGCGGGCTACCCATCTATTATCATCTTCAGCATATTCAAATAATGGAAAATCAAGCACCCACAACAATTTAAATTCTTCTGCCTTACGCAATCCCAAATGCTGACCTAAATATAAACGCAATTCACTTACTGCTTTTCTTGTTCTCTCTTCTGCGCCAGCTAAAATAAAAATCATATCTCCTGATTGAGCATTTGTTGCTTTGGCAATTTCTTTTAACCTCTCCTCCGAATAAAACTTATCTACACTGCTTTTATAACTTCCATCCGTATTGCATTTGATGAATACCAAACCTTTCATTCCAATCTGCGGACGCTTAACCCATTCAGTTAATTCGTCTGTTTGTTTGCGGGTATATTCGCTACAACCTGGAGCAGCAATTGCAATTACAGTTTCTGCTTCATCAAATACTTTAAAATCTGCACCACTTATTAAAGTGGAAATATTTTCTTTTGCTGGAAATGTATGCTGAGGAAATTTTAAGTTGCACAATTTCATATCAAAACGAATGTCTGGCTTATCATTACCATAAATCCACATTGCATTCTCCCATGTCATTCTTTCTACTGCGTCAGTATAATCTATTTTTTTTACATCTTTAAAAATTCTCTTTATTAATTTTTCAAACATATTTAAAATGTCTTCTTGCTCTACAAATGCCATCTCACAATCTATCTGAGTGAACTCTGGTTGTCTGTCTGCACGTAAATCTTCATCTCTAAAACATTTTACTATTTGATAGTATCTGTCATAGCCACTAACCATCAATAATTGCTTAAATGTTTGTGGTGATTGTGGCAAAGCATAAAACTGTCCGGCATTCATTCTGCTTGGTACAACAAAATCTCTTGCACCTTCTGGTGTAGATTTTATCAAAAATGGAGTTTCAATATCCATGAACTGATTTTCATGTAGATAGTTTCTTGTGCTTCTTCCCACAGCATATCTTAATTCTAAATTCTTTTTTACTGCTTGTCTTCTTAAATCAAGATAACGGTATTTCATTCTCAAATCATCACCACCATCAGTATCGTCCTGAATAGTAAAAGGAGGTGTAATAGACTTATTTAAAATGGAAAAATCCTCCACCAAAATTTCAATTTCACCCGTAGGAATATGAGTGTTTTTATTGCTTCTTTCATTAACTACTCCAGTTACTTGTAAAACAAATTCTCTACCTAAAGGATTTGCTTCTAGTTTTTCATTTAAAGTTTCAGAAAAAAGCAATTGAGTTATACCATAACGATCTCTTAAATCCACAAACGTGATGCTACCAAACTTTCTAATAGTTTGAACCCAACCCGCTAAAGTGGTTGTTTTTTTTACATCAACTAATCTCAATTCTCCACAAGTATGGCTTCTAAACATGATAATAAAATTAAAAATTAATAGTGTGCAAATATAAGTTAAACACAGAAATATAGGGTAGTTGTAATTGTTTCAGAGTCTATTATTCTTTGTATCTAATAAAAAAACCGTCTTTAGAAAAAGACGGTTGATAACATAACTACTAACCCAAAAAACCAATATGATAATACTAGCCTTGAAGCTCTTTAATTTTTTCTCTGATTTTATTTTCAATTTCTCCAGCCATTTCTGGATTATCCATGAGTAATTGTTTAACAGACTCTCTTCCTTGACCTAATTTATCAGTGTTGTAACTAAACCAGCTACCACTTTTTTGTACTATACCCATTTCGACACCCATATCAATCACTTCTCCCATTTTTGATATTCCTTCTCCATAAATAATATCAAATTCTGCCTGACGGAAAGGAGGCGCTACTTTGTTTTTTACAACTTTTACTTTAATATGATTTCCAACTACTTCATCTCCATCTTTTATTTGTGCCATTCTTCTAATGTCTAATCTAACAGAAGCATAAAACTTAAGTGCATTACCACCAGTTGTTGTTTCTGGATTTCCAAACATTACGCCAATTTTCTCTCTTAATTGATTGATGAATATGCAACAACTGTTTGTTTTAGAAATAGTAGCCGTTAATTTTCTCAAAGCCTGACTCATTAATCGTGCATGTAAACCCATTTTACTATCACCCATTTCTCCTTCTAATTCACTCTTAGGAACCAATGCTGCAACTGAATCTATAACCACAACATCTAAGGCCCCTGATAAGATTAATCTGTCTGCAATTTCCAATGCTTGCTCTCCATAATCCGGTTGAGAGATTAATAAACTATCAATATCAACGCCTAACTTTTGTGCATATACGCTATCAAAAGCATGCTCTGCATCTATAAAAGCACAAATGCCCCCTTTCTTTTGTGCTTCTGCAATTATATGTGTAGCTAAGGTTGTTTTTCCTGAAGATTCCGGACCATATATTTCTACAATTCTACCTTTTGGTAATCCACCTATTCCTAATGCCACATCTAAACCAATTGATCCAGTAGAAATAACACCCTGCTCAATATGTGTTTTCTCATTCATCATCATAACAGAACCTTTACCATAATCCTTGTCAATCTTGTCCATTGTTAATTTTAAGGCCTTTAATTTTTCTGTGTTGCTCATGTTTTTAAGTTTTAATTGATGTATCTAATTGTTGTGTAAATATTGTATCATTTTTAATAACAGAATACAAAGATAGGGTAATAATTTTAAAAAACTAAAAAAGTTAGCACTTAATTACTAAGTTTTTTATACAAATATTCCAGTTTAAAAATCCCCTATAAAAAGAGGATTTTAACTTGAAACTTAAATTATAATGCTTTAATAACCGATTGTAATAATGCCTCATTTACAATCACAGGATATTTTTTTCGGAGGGTTTCAATCCATTTCTTTTCTAAAACAGTTTGATAATCATTAATTAGCATTCCTTTTGAATCCATAAAACCCCTTTGTTGATTGGCTTCATAAAGTTTAAAAAACTTCACAAAACTTGCTGTGCCGTCCGAATTATTAGTTATTTTAGAAAAAGCCCCTTCGTTCGCTTCCGAATATCCAGTTAGTTGACTTAATTCGTAACGTCCACTATCTCCCTGCAATTGAGCTGGGTTAGATTCTACTAAATCTTTCCAATAAACACCCGCAACTAAGCTATCCATAATCTCTTTTGCAATAATTTCCTCCGCCGCATTGATTATTAATACATCAGCACTTGCACCCCAAGTATACTTTGATTTATTGTTGTTATAATATTTTAATAATCCTATTGAATCTTTTTCTGCTTCAGACCAAACTTCTTTTTCCATCACCTCAAATAATAAGTTGCCATCAATAAATTCCTGTAACTGATATTTAAATTCAGGACTATATTGTTCTAAATGTTTTTTATAATAATCTAAGCTTATGGTGGATTGAAATTTTCCCCAAATAAACTCATTAGTCTCATTTTTATATAAATCCAAATCGTTTTTAAAATCTCTTGCAAAACTTAACCATTCTTTTCCTTTTACTTTTCCATTTGTAAATGAAATAATCGGTTTTTCACTTAATGGTAATGTAGTAGTTTTATCCAAGTCAGGATATTGCATAACAGTATCTACTTCATTAAACATCTCCTCAGTATTTGCTACTAATTTTTTAAATCCAATTTTTACAGCTATATCTTTTGCAAATTTATCCTTAGCAATTTTAATTCTATCATCCAGTAATAATTTTTGTTTTAATTCAAATTGAAGTGCTTCGTCATTTTGATTTGATGGCGTTGGCGTAAATCCTAGTCTTTTAATTATATGAATACCAAATGAAGTTTGAAAAGGCATAGAGATATCTCCATCTTTTTTTAATTTGATTACCTCATTTTCAAAAGACATATCATATTTACCTGTTCCAAATTCTGGTAATTCTCCATTATTTAAATAAGTTAATTTGTCTTCACTTGCAGATTTAGCCGTATTACCAAACTCTGCCCCTTTTGTCAATAATGAATAAACAGAATCGGCTTGCCTTTTTGCATTAGCAATAATTTCTGGTTTTGGTTCTGGAGGGAGACTAAATAAAATTTGTGCTACTTTCCATTTTCCTGCACTCGGTCTCTCATCAATCACCTTAAATAAATGCCAAGCTTTTTTTGATCTATAAGGCTTTGAAACTGCTCCTTTATTTAGAGAAAAAACTATATTTTCATATTGATAAGGTAATGTAAATACGGTAACAAATCCTAAATCGCTTTTTTTGATTCCATTATTTTCAAAACCATTTTCTGGTATGGATTTATTATTTACAAGCTGATTATTTAATTGCATGAATGCTTCATAATTCTTTGCTGTATCATCCGTTTCACTTATGTTTAGTGAATAATGAATGACATGTAAATCTCTCTGACTTCTGGTATAAGATTCATTCATTAATTGTTTAAATAAATTCTCATCAATCATGTAGTTTTCTTCAATCTGATAGCGAAAATTTGCTATTTCACTTTTGAATTGTTCTGAAGTATCTAGCTTAAGTTCTTGAGCAGCCTTCACTTTTAATTTGAAATTAGTGTAGAGTTCTACATATTCACGAATGGCTTTTTCTTTATTATCTACTGCAGTTTTATTTTTATTATAAGCTCTAATAAACTCATCTTTTGAAATGTTGTTTTTTCCAAATGAAATAATTGCTTGCGAAAATGAACATTGAAAAAATGCGCAAGAAATAGTAAAAAAGAATAGCCTCTTCATATGTTATTTATTACTTTTTAATTTGAAAAAGATGCGATACCCTATTCATATAAATAAATTAGCCTCGACAGAATTATTCGATAAGTAAATCACTCGTATGCTTTTAAATTATGAAAGAAAAAAGCCTAAATGGTATTACACAAAACTAAATCAGAAAATCAAAAATTATATTGATTGATGCTTATTTCTTTTGTTCGTTTTTAGGAGATTTCCATTTAGCTTCTAACAAGCCATTTAATTGCTCAAAACCTAACTTTTTACCAATAATTCTTTTTTCTTTGTCTAATAAAAACAAGGTAGGTGTTTGAATCACATCATATAGTTGACGAAATCCGGCAACTTTAGCATCTTCAACTGCTTTCTCCATTTCTTTTGTTTCATATACATTAATCCAGTCACCGATATTATGTTCTTTGATGTATTTAACCCAATCAGGTTTTTTTTCATTATCAGACAAAACTGAATAAATTTTTACGCCATGCTTTTTCCAAGATGCACGATATATTGAATCTACTCTAGGTATCTCTTCTTTACAATGTCCGCATGTTGGATCCCAAAAAATAACCAATATGTTTTCTGCATCCACATTATAAAGAGGCGTTTTTTTACCTGTTGAATCTACCATCTCCAAATTCGCCGCTTTCACACCAATCAGATTACTCATTACCATATAAGCTCTTTTTGAAACATCATCTTTTTGTTTGTCATTCAACCAGCTGGTTAATCCCTTGCTATGATATTTTTCAAATAAATGCACAAAAACTGCATCTTGTCCCATGATTTTTGGGTACATATATTCATCTGTAAGCCAATTCAACATAAACTTGTACATTTCAGGAGAATTTCTTGCATACAGCAATCTATAATCTACATCTTTTATGATGCTATCTGGGTCTTGTGATATAATGTCTCTATAATATCTTTCAAACTTAGGCAAGAAAAAAGGAGTTCTAATTACTCTGTCATCCATAAACGTTATGCCATCCCAATAATGACCTTTATAATAATTGTAGTTTTCAAGTGTATCTTGTTTTGTTTTTGGATTTTTATGAATTATTTCCGGCTCTTTCATTGTGTTTAAAAACAATGTCATCATAGCATCTGGATAGGTTTTCATGATGCTATCTCTATAATAATTTAAATCTTTGCCGTACTTAATAAATTTTGCTTCATGTTGTGAAGAATCTTCTTTTGTAGTGGAGGCATTATAAGCCATTCTTTCACTTTGCATTTGAGTACCTTTAGTAACAACATACTTTTGGTATTGCTGAAATAAAATATTTTCAGCTGCACCTTCGATTTTCATGTTTTGCAAATCGAACGTATCCATTGCTGTTAAAGTGATATTTTGTTCATTATTCACAAAAAAATCAGCTGTAAATCGCTTTCCTGGAAAAACTATAGAATAAATTCCACCTTGCAATTTTCTATTGCCTTTGAATACAGCCACACCTTTTTGATCTACAATTGCAGAATCCTCAATGTTTAAATCTTTTCCTAAATGATAACATAAATAAGACAGTCCAGATTTAAATGCTGGAGTTGTGTTTAATGTAACCTTAAATGATTGGGAAAAACTTAATTTCCCGATAGATAAAAACAGGGTTGATAAAAAGATGATTTTTTTCATAAAAATAAAATTATGGACAAATGTATCTAAATTATATTGGTCGGCGACATTTGTGAAAATGAGCCGATAACAAAATTACATTTCCTTAACAATTTTTTTTGCACTTTAAAGGGTTATTTTTGTGCCGTGCGAAAAAAAAATAAACTCCCAGTTTTAGAAAATATATTAGTAACAGATTATGCTGCCGAAGGCAAATCATTAGTTAAATTAGAAGGCAAGGTCATTTTTATTTCAGGTGCCATCCCTGGTGATTTAGTCAATATTCAGTTGGTAAAAAGCAAAAAAGATTGGGCTGAAGGCAGAGTTATTGAAATAATTAAGCCCGCAGATGAAAGGCTAACCCCATTTTGTAAGCATTTTGGCACTTGTGGCGGTTGTAAATGGCAAATGCTGCCTTATGAAAAACAACTTCAATTCAAACAACAAGAAGCTGAACAAAATTTAAAACGTATCGGCAAAACCAATATTCCAGCATTACTTCCAATAATTGGCTCTTCTAAAACTACACAATATCGAAATAAATTAGAATTCACCTTTAGCAATAAACGCTACCTTACCAACGAAGAAATTGGTAGAGAAGAAAATCAACAACAAAATGCGTTGGGATATCATGCCCCAAGGTTATTTGACAAAATAATTGATATAGAAACCTGCTATTTATTGGATGAGGTAAACAATACCGTTAGAAATTCAGTTAGGGATATAGCAATTAAAAATAATTGGGATTTTTACGATGCTCGATTGCACACCGGATGGCTTAGAAACTTAATCATCCGATTTACTACAACAGGCGAGTTAATGGTAAATATTTGTTTGAATTACGAGGACACAGAAAAAAGAATAGAATTATTAGATTATTTACTTCAAAAAGTGCCTTCCATTACTACATTACTGTATACAATTAATCCAAAATGGAATGATACCATTTACGATTTAACGCCTCAGGTTTATTTTGGGAAAGGGTTTGTTATTGAAAAATTACAAAATCTTCAGTTTATTATAAGTCCTAAATCGTTTTTTCAAACTAATACAGAACAAGCTGTTCAATTATATAGCATAACAAAAGATTTCGCCGGATTAACAGGAAATGAAATAGTGTACGATTTATATTGTGGCACAGGAAGCATAGGAATTTTTGTGAGCGACAAGGCAAAAAAAATTATTGGTGTTGAAGTCATCGAAGATGCAATTGAAGATGCCAAAAAAAATGCAGCACTAAATAACATTCAACACGCCGAGTTTTTTGCAGGTGATGTCATTAAAATATGCAATGATGAGTTTTTCAATAAACACGGAAAGCCAGATGTAGTGATTACAGACCCGCCTCGCGCAGGAATGCATGAAAAATTAATTAATAAATTACTTGAAATGCAGGCCCCAAAAATAGTTTATGTTAGTTGCAATACCGCTACACAAGGAAGAGACATCGCATTGTTGTCTGAAAAATATGAAGTTTTAAAAGTACAACCGGTAGATATGTTTCCTCATACACATCATATTGAATGTGTGGCTTTGTTATCGTTAAAAACAACTGATTAAAACCTAACTTTGTACAATGGAATTTAGAAACAGTTTTAGAAGCACCCCTACAATAGTATTAAATCTCATTATAATAAATACTCTGGTATTTTTTGCTCAAGCTGCTTTTGGTGGGTTATCAGAATTAAGTTCAATTAATGATTTATTTGCATTACATCATTACAAGGCAGAATGCTTTAGACCTTACCAATTAGTAACGCACATGTTTATGCATGGAAGTTTTACGCATCTACTTTTTAATATGGTTGGGTTATGGATGTTTGGAAGTATGATGGAAAGAATGTGGGGCCCACAAAGATTTTTAATTTTTTATCTTATTTGTGGTTTAGCAGCAGGCCTTTCTCAGATGGGCAATTATGTTGTTGATTTTTGGCACATAGACCATACTGCATTATCCAGCGAAGAGATAAAATTATATGCAGAAATAATGAGTAGAAATGCTACAGTTGGCGCATCCGGAGCAATTATGGGAGTGTTAGCAGCATATGGCTATACTTTTCCAAACACGCAGTTATTTATTTTTCCCATTCCATTTCCGGTTAAGGCCAAATGGGCTATCATCGGAATTATTGCTTTAGATGTTTTTGGTGGAATTTCTAAAACATCGGGAGATAGCATTGCGCATTTTGCTCATGTGGGTGGGGCTTTAGTAGGATTTTTACTTGTGCTTTTCTGGAATAAAACTAATAAAAAAGATTTTTTTTAACATGGGAGAATCTGATAGATATATTGAATACAAAAACCTCGGCAACAAAAAAAAGTTTTCAGTTGAAAATAACCATCAGGCATTATTTTCATTAATTATTTTAAATGTTGTTTGCTTTCTGATTTTATTTTTTATTCAGGTTTCCTATTCTTTTTACGATGAGTCTTATGCAATGTTTACACAAAAAGTGTTAACCTGGTTTCAAATTCCTACAAGCTTCAACGAAATTATTTACAAACCTTGGACTACACTTACATACATGTTCTGCGACACTAGCGCTTCCATTTGGAGATTAGTTAGCAATATGATTTGGTTGTGGTCTTTTGGAGTTTTATTACAAGAGATGATTGGTAATGACAAAATTGTTCCACTTTACATTTATGGTGGAATAGTTGGGGCTTTGTTTTTTTTAGGCAGTAATTTGGTTTTAAATTCTGAAATTCAATCCAACTCATTATCATTTATTGGTGCCAATTCAGCATGCCTTGCCATAGCTAGTGCTGCTACTTTTTTTCAACCTAATTATAGATTATTGACGCATATAAGAAAAGGCATTCCGTTATGGGTCTTGTTTATACTTTATGTATTAATTGATTGGATGGGTATATCTAATACTCATTTCTCCATTTTATTGGCACATGCAGGCGGTCTAGTAGCAGGGGTTTTGTTTATATCTCTTCTTAAAAATAACATTGATCTTTCTACTTGGATGAATAAGTTTTATTATTTTATCACCCAGTTCTTTACCCCAAAAAAAACTAATCTCAAAAGCATTAAAAATCAAATTTTTTATAATTCGGGTCAAGTAAAACCATTCGATAAAAAAATGAAATTATCGCAACAAAAAATTGATGAATTATTAGATAAAATAAATCTTCAAGGAATCGATAGTTTAACAGATGAAGAAAAAGCCTTTTTAAAAAAAGCATCTGAAAGTCAAAATCTTGAATAAAATAAAATTTTGATGCTTAACTTTAATTATGGCTAAGCATTCCCTTAGAGATTTTTTCAGAAAATTATTGTTAGCAGTTAATGTGACTATTGGAATTTGTTTCACACTATCATGTTATGCAACAGAATTGAATCAAGGAGATTATTGGTTTAGTGGATTATTTCCTTTGGGTGGTATTTATTTTTTAGCAACGCTGGTTGTTTTTATTTTTCTTTGGCTTATAGTAAAGCCATTTTATCTCTCACTTATTAGTATTCTTTCAATCTTTATTTGTTTCAAACCAATGCAAAATCTCATTGCATTTAGAATTAATAATCCGTTCGAACTAAAAAAAAATTATAAAGATATCAGAATCATGAGTTGGAATGTAGAGCACTTCGAGATTCTTCAACATGATGATCATCCAGAACTAAAAACTAAAATGATTGAATTGATAAACCAGTATCAACCAGATATTGCTTGTTTTCAAGAAATGGTTTCAGGAGATGATAAAAAAAAATCGATTAATGTTACAACCGATTTTTCTAAGCAATTAAAAATGTATCAATACTATTATTCTTTCGATCCGAAATTGGACTACGACAATTATCATCATTTCGGCATTGTGATTTTTAGCAAATACCCCATTATTGATACTGCGACCATAAAGTCAGGCCAACACGATTACAATTCGATTTTTCAATATATTGATATCGTGGCCAACTACGATACTTTTAGAGTTTTTAACATCCATCTTCAAACACTTAGATTCAGCAACAACGATAAACGTTTTATTTATGATCCTTTAAGTTCCAACGATGATGATATCAAAGCATCTAAAAATATTTTATTGAAATTTAAAAGAAGTTTTATTAAGAGACATCATCAGGTTGATAGAATCGCATTAGCTATTAAACAAAGTCCTTATCCAGTAATTCTTTGTGGCGATTTTAATGACGTTCCCAATAGTTATGCGTATAACAAAATTGATAAAGAGTTACACAATAGCTTTGTAGAAATGGGTTCAGGCATTGGAAACACCTTTAGCGGGATTACTCCTACATTAAGAATTGATAATATTTTTATTGACCAAAAATTTCAAACTACACAGTTTACAAGAGCTAAAAAAAGACTGAGCGATCATTATCCAATCATTTCTGATATTCGATTTAAAAAATAAATCACTTCCAACAGCAAATAAAAAAAAGTCCTCACAAGTGGAGGACTCTCATTACTATTGCTTAAACTTTTTTTAGTTGTTTAACATTAAAGGCATCACCAACATTAGCAATTCTTCATCATCAATTGTTTCATTTGGTTTAATGATACCTGCTTTTGTAGGTGTGCTCAATTCCATTAATATATCTGCGGTATCAGCGCCTCCTAGCATTTCAATTAAGAATTTTGCATTGAAAGCGATTTGCAAATCTTCTCCATCATAATGACAAGCCATTTTTTCATTTCCTTCATTGCTAAAATCTACATCCTGAGAAGATAATTGCAATTGATTGCCGCTAATTGAAAGAGCAATTTGATAAGTGCTTTTGTTACTAAATACGCTAACTCTTCTTAACGCATTTTGAAAATCAACTTTGTTCACTACCAATTTGTAAGGATTGTCGGTAGGAATTACTACTTTATAATCTGGAAATCTAGCATCAATTAATCTACATACTAATTCGGTAGAGCCATGTGTAATAAAAAGGTGATTGCTATTATACGAAACCGTTAATTCATCTTCATTATCAGGCAAAGCTGATTTTAATAGACTCAAAGGTTTTTTTGGAACAATGAAACTATCTTTTTGAGGACAGCTAATATCTTTTCTAGTATATTTTACAAGTCGGTGTGCGTCGGTAGCAACAAATGTAATTCCTTTTTTATCTAGCTCGAAGTAAACTCCCGTCATTGCTGGACGCAAATCATCTGTACTTACAGCAAAGATTGTTTTGTTAATGGCAGTTACTATAGCAGTTGAGGTAGCTTTAAAGCTTGTTGATTCATCGGCTTTTGGTTCTCTTGGAAAATTATCCGGATTCTCTCCCATTAATTTATATTTTCCATTATCGCTTGTAATTTCAATTGCGTAGCTTTTTTCAACATTAAAAGTTAGTGGCTGCTCTGCAATATTTTTTAAAGAATCAATCAATAATTTAGCGGGAATACAAACTTTTCCACTGTCTTTTGCTTCAATATCCATGTGCACTTTCATAACCGTTTCCAAGTCGGTAGCAACGATTGTCAATTTATTTTTATTTATTTCAAACAGGAAATCTTCCAAAATAGGAAGAACCGTATTGGAGTTAATAACACCACTTATTTGCTGTAGCTGCTTTAAGAGAGCAGAAGAAGAAACAATAAACTTCATATTTAATATATTTTCAGCTCCAAAGATATAAGATTGACTCTAATGAAACCAAGTTAATTTTGCTTAATTTCAAACAATCAATCTACACAATATTCACATTTCATGTTGCGACTAAACATTGGAACGAAGGAAGCCTTTAAAAAAATCACACAATTTTGCTCATATCAAGAACGAAGTCATCAGCAGGTGAAGGAAAAGCTGTATAGTTTTGGATTATATAAAAACGAAGTGGAGGAGTTGATTTCAAAATTAATAGAGCACAATTTTTTGAATGAAGAAAGATATGCAGAGGTGTTTGCTGGCGGAAAATTTAGAATAAAAGGATGGGGAAAGGTGAAAATAAAATACGAACTTAAACAGCAAGGAGTAAGTGAATATTGTATAAAAAAAGCATTATCGGCAATTGATTCGGAGGATTATTATAACAAATGCAACGACTTGTTTGAAATCAAAAAAAACACATTGTCAAAAGAAAAAAACATTTTTTCAAAAAGAAAAAAAATCCAATCGTATTTGCTACAAAAAGGCTATGAATCCTCTATAATCAATGACTTCATAAAAACACTTTAAAATCAACATGGAAGAAGTAGTTATTAATTTCTCAGAAAATAAAGAAGAACAATACAATTCTTTGATTCCTCAAATACAAGCTTTAATTGATGGTGAAACTAATCTAGTAGCTAATTTAGCAAATATAACTGCGGCTTTAAAGACTCAGTTTAATTGGTGGTGGGTAGGGTTTTATTGGGTCGAAGAAAACGAATTGGTATTAGCTCCATTTCAAGGACCTATTGCATGTACCAGAATTCAAAAAGGCAAGGGAGTTTGCGGTACTGCATGGAAAGAAGAAAAATCAATTATTGTTCCTGATGTAACAAAGTTTTCTGGACACATTGCTTGTAGTAGTTTTTCTAAATCAGAAATTGTTGTGCCCGTATTTAAAAACAAAATTGTAATTGGAGTATTAGATGTGGACAGTGATCAACTAAATAGTTTTGATGAAATTGATCAACAATATTTAGAAAAAATTGTTTCACTCATTCAAGATTAAGAAATAATACCTATAAAACCGCACCCCATAAATAACGGCAAGCATAGGTTCTATAGGGGCTCCAGCGTTTTGAAATAGTTTCCATTTTTAGTTTCATTTCTTTTTTGTTGGTAGCGTCGATATTGTAAATCGCACACATTTTTTGCTGTATACCCAAATCATCAACAGCAAAAACATTTTCTCTTTGTAAAGCAAACATTAAAATCATTTCAACAGTCCATCTCCCCACACCTTTAATTTCTGTCAAAAGTTGTATCAATTCTTCATCAGACAGTTTATATAATTTTTGATCTGTAAGTTTATTTTCAATAAAGAATGTACAAACGTTGAGCAAATAATTTGTTTTGGATGCTGATAAGCCAATACTTTTTAAAGTATCAAAAGGGGTCGCAATAATATCATGAAGGGAAGGTTTTTTCTTTTTATAAAGATCTAAAAAACGTTGTTGAATAACTTTGGCAACTTTGGTGCTTAATTGCTGACTAATAATAGAAAAGCAAATATAGAGGTAGATATTTTTTTCTTTAGATAAATTAATCGGAGGCTGCGCATTTAAATACTTAGCCAGTTTTTTATCTTTTTGTAAATGTAATATGTGCTCCATTTTATTAAATGATGTTCCAACTAGTATTGCCGTCTTTCTCATCTTTTATTGCTATACCCATAGCTGTTAGTTGGGTTCTTATTTTATCAGAAGTTGCA
>Ga0114972_10000959_pt1 | contig 21670 bp, 17 predicted proteins | sample M_140807_EF_Meta_FD_87354 | JGI IMG/M metagenome (GOLD analysis project Ga0114972, IMG submission 87354) | Freshwater microbial communities from Lake Montjoie, Canada to study carbon cycling - M_140807_EF_MetaG | ecosystem: Environmental > Aquatic > Freshwater > Lake | place: Lake Montjoie...
AATATAGAAACCAGTTATTTGAAAGAAAGCAAATATAGAAACCAGTTATTTGAAAGAAAGCAAATATAGAAACCAGTTATTTGAAAGAAAGCAAATATAGAAATTGATTCAAATCCGCTAAAATATCGTCCCTTATACTCAGTAAATCACTATCCCGCTTCATATCGAAATAAATATTCATATCCGCCAAGAATTCGCGGTATTCATGTATACGTACCTTGACCTCCTTCGTATCCCGGGCATCTACTAAATCGATACGGCGTTCTACCATCTTCACCCGGGTTTGATCCTTACCTAAGAGGACCTCTATAAATTTATCTATATGACTATTTAACTTATCATATAGGTCATCTGTTGCTTTATGTTCTGCGTAGGAGTGTGTCTTCCAGTGATAGAGTTTGATTAGATTCAACATCTCGATGAATATTTTCACAATATGGGACTTATTTGGTTCGTCCTCTTTTTTACGATAGACCCTGGCCTTTTTGGTTCTCGACTTTGTCGATTTTTTCCTATATGACTTTCTCGGCATATATATATTATATTATATTTTGATATATATAGTTATAATTCTATTTACAATTGTAATTCTATTACCATTTATCAGGTATTATTAGGAATATTTTATTCGTAATATTTTTAATAATCATAAATAGGTAGATAAAATTGATATTCTTTTATAAATAATCCTATATGACAAATTACAAAAACATGGAAGAAAAAAGCATCGTCTTTACTACAAGTCCACCGATAAAAGATATCGTCTTTACCAAAAACCAGGGTTCGCCGATAAAAGAAATCGTCTTTACCTCCAAACTATATTACAAACCAGCCGTAATCGAATCCCTAAAAAAAGCCATCGAGAACTGTCATATAGAAGATTCTCTCTTCTGGGCCTACGAACTCTACATATCCGGCTTCGAAGATGAAACAATAAATATTCTATGTGACCATGCCGCCATACTATTATCTACCACATCCCCATTCGTATCATTCTCCCATAAAAAACAAAAAGAACATAAGAAAAAGCGAGAACCCCAGGTTATCGTTACTCTCGTAAAGAATCTCATCGCCGAATATAAAAAGAAACAAAATAAAAAACCCGAGGCCAAGAGATTCTTGGCAGCGAAATTAGAAGAAGCCGAACCCTATATTCGAGAACCTATACGAAATAAATCCCCCTATAGAATGTTAAGAATTCATTGCACTTGTCAAATAGAATCTATCTATTTGACAAACGAGGAACAATGCGAATTACTAGACGCATTCCGTAATGAATGGCTGAAATATGCGGCTAAATCGCCCATTTGGCGTACGCGTATCGAGAACATGGAAGGCGCCATAGAACCAAATGGTAGTGTCGTTTTCCCCGACGAAGACTTATACGAAGCCTTTTTAGAAAAATATGGATATGAACCCGACGAACAAGGCGTCGATATTTATCGAAAATGTCTCGGTTTAACTGTGCAAAAAATCCAATAGGAATATTCCTATGTGACCCTATATAACTTATTTTTTTTCCTCTTTATCCTTCTCTTCCTCCTCCCCCTCTTCTTCTTCGACGTCTTCGAGAACATCATCGCCAACACCCATACGACCAATGACAAATAGCGAAGTCAAATTCCATGAAAAACACGTCGTCGTCGTCAGTTCTCGAAATAGGAGAAGGAGGAAGGGAAAGAAGAGAAGAAATAGGAAGAGTCATATAGATTATATATATAAAATTTCTATGCCTGTATAACGCGAATACTATCCATGATTTCGTCGGATGGTTTCACAGGGTTCTCAATAATAGGTTCAGAATCTTGTGTAAATTCTTCTATATGACCTTTATGGGGATCCATTTGTAGGGGATCCATTTGTCGGGGATCCATTTGTTGAGAACCTGTAAACGTTCTCGTGACGATATTCTTCGTATTTTGTAACTGCATATAATATCGGGCAATAGCCGGTGAATATGCTAAAATATTCATAGCAGTATTATATATGACACTCATAACAACGGTCTCTTTCTTATCCTCCGAATCTGACGCATATTGGATAGAATACCACCAATAGGGTGGAAGATAGAGAACATACCCCGAATTAACGTCGAATTCCAAGAATTTTATCTTATCCATATCATGCATATATTCGGCCTGCGGTACAAAAGGATTAACAGGAGACCGGAAATCGAAGTTCTCGTAATCGTCTATAGGATGTAGATATTTCCGACTCTTATATGGCGTCATCTTGACGTGGATTTTCCCCGTTGTCACATAGAGATATTGCCTGTAATTTATATGATATCGGAGGGGAGTGGTCATGAGACGACCACCTGACCATACATCATATATAGTTTGCGCGGTATAATAGGGTTTCAAGTATGGATCAAGTTCTCGAAAAGTGTCATATAGACCTACTTCATCAATGAATTCGCGATTATTCTGCGTATAATAATGGGGCTTGGCGGCAGTGGCTATCAAATTATGATATTGAGGAAATGGGAGGAGAACATATTGCGGATTGTCGTTGGAATATACCCTAACATCATTTTTATATGACAGGTTCTCGATCGTTAGTAGGGGGGTATCTTGTAGGACGAGGCGAAATAAAACGGGCTGCTTCAAATTACATATTTCTTGTAGGGCTTGGTTCGTAGTATAATCCATTTCATATATTTCTAAATCCTCGCTTTTTTTATATTGGGCAATAATATGGACATATAGAAAAAGTATTATTAAGAAAATGATGAAAAAAGTGAACGTATCCATGTTGAATTTTGGTGTTATTTTATAGGACAAAAAAAAACGCGGGTTTATTCTATTTAATTTATTACTTTCTTCAATACACTTTTCAAACAACTAAACTACTTAGATCTTAATAACTTAGATCTTAACACACGTAGATCTTAATAACTTAGATCTTAACAAACGTATGGTATAGAAAACTATTCAATTCTTCGTCTTCTTCGTCGTCATCGTCATATACGAAATCGGTGTTATAGTAGGTTCTCGCCAGATTGCGAATTCTTGTACTCGATCTCTGTTTTTGCATATCTTCGTCTGGTAGTTTCTTCTTAGGAAGGTTCTTTGTATATCTTCCCATAGGTGTACGGAATGTCTTGGGTTCTCTCTCTACCTCGAATGTAACATGTTTATTTGACGACGGTTTTTCCAATGCTTCCGCTGCGGCTTTTCTACGGCCATTTCTTGTATTATCCTTTTTGATAGGGGGTACATATGGCACGTATTCTTCGTCGCTACTCGTATCGATCATCTTACGCTTCCTATCTTTCTTCTCGTGAGAACGCTTGACTCTTCGTGTGTTCTCCTTTGTGCTATATTCGATAGATAACTCGATATCACTTATATCGGATTCTTGATCAGTGTCAGATAGGACATTATGAAAGGGGGATACTGTCTCATTTTCTTTTTTTAGATTACGGCGTATTTGACGGAGTTCGCGGCTAGAGAGGCTAAATTCGTTCATGTTCATTGTAGACATCATTATTGCTGGGTGGTGGTATGATTTAAGATGGTAAATAAAAAAGATGATCAATTTAGGGGCAGGGGAACCTACGGTTCCCCCCGCACCCCCCTCCCTTTTCTTTCGTTAGATCTTAATACATGTAGATCTTTTGTTCTCGGCGTTAGCCCTTCGGGGGCAGGGGAACCTACGGTTCCCCCCGCACCCCCCTCCCTTTTCTTTCTTTGTTCTCGGCATTTTCCCTTCGGGGAGTGTCGTGTCATATAGAATAATATTTCTATATGACAAAAAAACTTTTGTTTTTAAATTTATTTAACTATTGAATTTGTTTTCTTTGTTTTCTTTGTTCTCGGCGTTAGCCCTTCGGGGAGTGTCGTGTCATATAGAATAATTTCTATATGACCTATTATAATACACATTAATCATCTTCCATCTTCGGTGCCAAATATAGCGCCAAGATTGCATTGTGCCCCAGATTATAAGTTATTTGTAAAGGATATTCACTACATAGTTTCACATCCACATATTTGGATAGTTTATGAAACGCGCAAATATGATGTAAATAACTCAGACTATATGACAATTTCAGTTTGGCGGCCTCTTCTATCGCAAAACTCGTCAAATTATCGATCTTTATATCGACAGACATCTTCCCATTCTCCTGCGTTTTCGAGAACAAAACTATGTTATCCTCGCTACATTCGATCTCCATCGTATCTCCGAAAATCTTTAATTGGTTTATCATGTCTGCGAAATATGCCGAAGATAGGCTGAATTCCGCTTGATACTCTATTTCCGGTATAGACATATTCTCAGAATCTATATCTATAAGAGGTATCTCGAAGTGCTTTTCGAAAATGGCGGCCATAGTAGGTGCGGCATTAGGCTTTGGTTCTGTCGCGGCGGCTACCACAGGTGCCGTATCCGGCTTATTCAAGAAATGGATCAAGAGTTTATCATCCTTGACCTCTAATTCCAATATCTGCGATTTATCCTTCAGACTCAATATTTTTCCGACAATACCCGCACTAATTCCTATAGGACAAGTATTACCACATTCATAGGAATCAAACCACGCAGCGGGTATCGTCAATTCGACAATAGATACATGCGAATTATCCATCGTCTGGAAAAACATCCGCTCATTATTGAAATCGATATTTATATGATCTGCGAAGTTCTTCACATTCTGGAAGATACTGGCAAAAACGTCGGCTTTATTGGATAGAACAATCTTCATTATATGATTTATGATTTATACTTTATTTGATTTTTACGTATCAATTTTTGATTAGTTCTTGTAATCGCGTTTTACTATCTTCATTGGATAATAAAATCATTTTTTTATATGCATCTGGATTAATAAACGGCTTTAGGATCTTCGATATTAATTCCAATACAGACGGTAGGTTATATAAATTCATAAAATCAAGCGTATCAATAAAATGCGTGCCATTTTTTGCAGATTCGTCGCAATATAATTTGATTATATCTTTATAACGTTCTGCCGCAGTAACTGTAAAAGTATCTAAATTAAGATGTACTTCATAAGACGTATATGTTTCCAATACTTTTCTAAAAAGATTGAATGCATAATAGATGAATGGTTGATATGTATCCGGATTCATATATAGTTTGAAAATGGTATAATCAATAAATACCTTATTTGACCCATCGATTTGATAAATCGTATTTGCTATTAAATCATCTATTGAATATTTCGAACATATCATTTTGGCACATTCTATTTTCTGTTTATTCTTATAGAATGTATTTTTACCATTATCTTGATAGAATTTGGCTTGTAATGCATTTAATTCTGCTTTACAATTCTGAATAGTAGTCATATAGATATAGATTGATTAATTTATATCTATATGACCGAATTTTTTATTTCCTTTTCCAATAAAAGTATTATGCGAATTTAACGGACTTTGAAGGAATTCTAGGGATCATTTCCGGGATAGGAATACCGAATTTTGTCATGCCATTCTCGTCGATTTCACCTTCTACGTTATCATTTAATAAGACATCGCCATCTACTTGTACGTCTCCTTCTTGAACTGGTTCTCCTTCCTCTTCTGGCTCGGCTTCTTCGCCATCATTTCCTAAATCCGAAATAAATTGTATTCTTTCTTCCATTAATACCTTATTCACACTCATTGTATATGACTGTAGACTGAGTATAATATCTTTCAATTTATTCAATTCTTCGGTTAGGATGACAAAACGGCTATTAAATTCGTCTATTATTTCGTCATTTAATACGGGTTCAGCGGGTTCACCTTCGTCCACTTCGAATTTAATTTTCGGAGATGACTCTTGTGATTTAGATTCATTCATAAATTTCTCTAATGTGACTAGGCGTCTATCTACTAAGGCGATTACTTCGGGGAGTGTTAGCCCCGCTTTAGGTGCGGACGCAGGGATATTAGGTGGTGTTGTAGGAACATTACGTACAGGTTCAGCAGGTAAAGCACCGGCTCTTCTTTTACGGGCTGCTGATACGGCACTACTCATTTATAATAAATTGAAGTAGCATTTTTCTATACTCTTTTTAACGCATATTTTATTTCTAACTATTGCTATATATAGTCAAATAATGGATATTTTACAAGAAACAAAGGATACATATAAAAAAACATTTTTCAATCACGTATTTTCTACCACCGAAGAAGGAAAAGCCGAATTACTAAATGTTATACAATATTCTCTATTGGGTATTATTCCTATTGTTATACTCAATAAATTGATCTCGCGGTTTATTCCTGAAGCCGATCCCGATAATTCGAGTTTAGAACTTTTAGCCGAAATATTCATCCAAATCGTCATTATGTTCTGCGGAATTATTTTGATACACCGGATGATTACTTATATTCCTACTTATAGCGGGTTCAAATACGAGAGTTTGATTCTTACTAATGTTATCCTCGCTTTCCTCATCTTGGTTCTCAGTATCCAGACAAAATTGGGAATTAAAGTCAATATTATTGTAGATCGTATATATGACCTTTGGGAGGGTACCTCCTCTTCATCTTCTTCCTCTGGAGGAGGCAAATCATCTGGTTCCTATCAGAAAAAAGCACCGATGAGTCAACATATGCCGAGTCAGGCAGATCACTTAGATAATAGTTTCACCCAGGTTGATATGTTCCCACCTGCACCAGTCGCGACGAATAAACCGGCGAATAATACTTATGATACTATGATGCGAGGATCGGGAACTAGTAGCGGAGGATCGCCCATGGTGGATTCTTATATGGGACCTATGGCGGCGAATGGTGTTCTCGGGGGCGCATTCGGCTCTGCCTTCTAAGGGGGGAAACCAAGTTTTCCCCTCCCACCCCATCCTTTATATTGCGGTAGGGTATTGCGGTAGGGTATTGCGGTAGGGTATTGCGGTAGGGTATTGCGGTAGGGTATTGCGATTGGTTATTGCTGTAATGTCATATAGAAATATTATCTATATGACTAGTTATAAGGGGGTCGTTTGGGTATTGCGGTTGGGAGTTGCTGTTTTGTATTGCAATAAGGTCATATAGAAATATTCTCTATATGACATGCAAAAAAGTTTTGCAAAAAGGGTTTTGGAATTATCATTATCTCATTATAATGTTAATAAAACTTATCTATTTGACAAATTGTTATAAAAGGTGTTATTATAAAAGGTGTGCTAAATTATCTATCTTAATAACATCAGTCGATTTAATACACTTTATATCTGTCCTACACATTGCACACGTCAATTTTCTTTTATGATCATTCACTGCCATCTCCACAGTAGTTACCACGCAGTCGATGCAGAACATATGTCCACAGTTCAACATCGTATCGCATTTCGTATCTGAAAAGCAAATGGCGCATCCTTCCTCCGATATCTTCTCTAGATCCTTCACGTATTCACAAGTCAGGTTGAGATCCTGTTTAAGAACAACATCCTCATCCTCTTGGAATTCTTCCTCTAAGACACGCATAAGGGTATCTAGCATATGATCTTCAAAACGAAAGAATGTGCGAATGACAGGGATATATTGACATAAGTCCTCTAGAGTAATATAGAGGCCAAATAGTCTTTCTATGCCTTCATTGTTTCTTGTAATTTCTATGCCGTCATTGTTTCTTATAAGAGATAAAATGTTCATTAGTTGTTGCAAGTTCTCGCGATACAATTGTTGGTAAAAATCTCTCACTTCTCTCAAACGTAGAAGATTGTGTTCGCGGATCTGGTCTCGAATTAAATTATATGATTCTTGCGTCGCAGTTATTAATTCATCCCATGAATCATGGCGAGGCATACCGTTGATTATACGCATCAGGTGATTATAGTAATTTCTATCGGTAACCATATTGCGTTGTTCTCTGCCGTACCATAATTCTTTCACTACGAAAGCTGTCAAACGTTCCTTGTTCATGCCTGATATCCTTATATTTAGTTTACCGGCAATGCCTTTTAATTCGCTCATATTCAATTCATTGATATCTATATGTAAATCCATAGCGAATGAATATTCGGATGTAAGCGGTTTCCTTTTCAAATCTTGAACTAGGGACACTTTCGATTCGAAAAGACGAAGCAAGACGGTTGACTGGCATGTGGTGACATTATGTCCCGGGAAATGGCAGAACGAGCAAGACATTATTTCACTTTATTCACTTATTCTTTATTATAAAAGATTTATTTGAAATTTTATTTAAAAAAAGTGAATCAATTTAGGGGAAACTACGTTTCCCCCTAAGACCCCCTTCCTTATTTTTGGAATGGTCATATAGAAATGTTCTCTATATGACATCCATAGGTTCTCTATATGACATCCATAGGTTCTCTATATGACATCCATAGGTTCTCTATATGACATCCATAGGTTCTCTATATGACATTCATATGTATCATTTTCTTGCGGCAGGGTCATATAGAAATGTTCTCTATATGACATTCTACATCCGGCTAATCTATTCCATCAATTCGTTACTCTTTTTGGAACTCTTATATTTTTTATCGCCAAATTATCCCTCTTCTTCTTCGTAAACGTCTTTTTATGTATATTTTTCAAACTCTTCCTTATACTAACTATATCTTTATTATTCGATATATGTTTATTAAGTAATTCCCTATATTTCGTAATCGCCTGTTCCACGCTATATCTCTCGAAAACCCGAGGGGTTATTAAATTATACCCGAAATCCATCAAATCGTGGTAAAATTCTTTATCTATAAACATCTTCAACCGATTTGCCGCAAACATAATAGTAAATCCCACCCCATAAATATCAATCGTATCCAATGATTTCTTGATAAATTCACTATATGACCGCACCGTAATATCCACCGTCAACATATTCAAGACATCATGGAAATATTTATTCGAGAACTCGACACTATCCTCCGAAGGTAAAATATACGAAAATAGCGTATTTATCGTATCTGAATTATACGTCTCTATCCTTTCATTTATATTACGGATTATTTTCGAGTAAAATTCCATCTTCTCTTTCTCCGATTTCTTCATAAAATCCGCATATCGCAGTTTATTCAAAAACTGGATCTCTAATGGATACGACCAATGTGCATGTTTCGCCAGCCAGAAATCCGACTTATTCAATTTCAATAAAACTTTTCTATATGACTGCATGAGCCCGAAATCAATATAATTCATTCTCTTCGTATGTTCGTCATATAGAATATTCTGCGGTTTGATATCATGATTAATAATTCCGTGTTTCAAAAATAACGCGCATCCCTCAAACATACGTAAGAATTCCCACCAAAATGGCTCTAGACGGTGTTGCATATCTTTCGATAATCTTCTCAACTTCTTCGTATAAATCTCTATATCGATTCCGCCATCCCGCATAACTAAAAGGGAATAGTCGTCCATGTTCTCCACTATATTCGCCCCTTCCTCGCACCCCTTGACGGCATTTATATTTTCTTTCGTCTCCATTATCTTACATTCTATGGGTTTGCCTAAATAATAATGTGATTTCTTATCTGCACGGGCGACACGTAGGTATTGCGCCATTTCTTTGAGTGCATGGCGATTCAATAAAACCTTGGATACTTTATTCCTATATGACATTTTCTTATTTTTACATCTAAGGCTGGGTCGATGAATACACCCATATGACCCTTCACCTATTACTTTCGGGGTTTTCATTTATATATCCGCCTATTTTGTTACCGGTTGATTCTCTTCGGTTGATCCTCTTCGGGGTCGATTCTCTTCGGTCGATTCTCTTATAACATCTCATACCCGAAAAATGCAAAATCCAAGGCATAAGCCCGATTCACATATTCGATCGAATCCTCGTTCAAATAATCCATATGATTCTCTATAGGACCCTTATTCACATGAATATCGAAATCGGCGTATCCTAACGCGGCGATATCCTCTTTCAAACTCTCCGATTTGAGAACATAGATATGGTCATATAGAATATTATTAGACATATCGTAGATGAACTCATACTGCGGTCTTCCGTGATTATCTTGTGCCGCCCCTTGATAATGGTTCTCGATTTCATAGAAGACTTGGGAGGGCGACATCCCCACCTTCACGAGTCCGAGGAAGAATAAATCGCTTACTATACGATGATAGGGATTCCTCACTATAGTGAATGTCGAGAACCCGGGTACTAAGATGATTTCCCGATGATATATAATATTCTCATACGTATAATGCTGTAGCGAAAGAGACGGCCAACAATAATAAAGGGACCTATGATCTAATGGAATATTATATCTATTTGACAGATATTGCTCGATACTAGTACCGCCCGTTTTAGGGATATGTATGAAAAGAAGATTGACTTCGCCGGGTTTATAAAAATAGGGCATGGTTTCGAATATATCATTCTATATGACTTTTGTAAATTACTAAAACCGCACATGATATATGGTCACAAATAATACAATTGTGATTCAGAATGTGAAATTATCTATAGAACTCAACATCTCCATTTTCTTTAGCGATTCATTCAACGAGTTCCTCTTTTCCAAATTCGAATATAGATATTCCGTATTCGGGGACTCTTCATTTTTCTTTATTTGACAATAGAGGGCATCGATTTTATCGAGAACATTCTGTATGATCTCCTTTTTAGGGACGGTTTCTATATCCGTCGGTACGGGCTCTGTTAAAAGGGCCACCGCGAAATATAATAAATACCTCCGGCGTTTACATGCCGCCGTCGTATATTTAATACAAAAAAGATTCAAAAGGGAATTCATCAGTTTTTCTATGAACGGATTTGCCAAACGCGATGTATATGACAATAATGTGTCCCATATAAGCCATATTATATCCCTCTGCATTTTATTCTCTACTCGGAGTTCGGTCCTCTTTTGACATAGGACGGGCTCTTTCCTCTTTTTACATATCTGGTCGAATTCGATGACCCATTCTATCCAATAACAGGCGGTCAGCATATGACGCCTTTCAGGCGAAATATTATAGGCGAATTCGTTTATGGCAATAAAGAGTTCTTTCGGATCCTCTTTTTTGAAAATACCTTCGGCATATGTGATAGCAGGGGCTTTGAGTCTCTCGGTCATCTGGGTCATATCGAATTCTTCGACGCGGTTGATTTTGATGGCCTCGAAACTATGCTTTTTATTTGACACTACGAGGACGCTTATAATTTCTGCGAATAATTGTCTTATACGTTTATTATTACGAAGATCGAGTTCTGATAAATGATGACCCTGTGCGATGACGTTACGGAAGATTTCATACCGCATTTCTAGGTATATGACTATTTTTGGATTTCCTAAATGGATATATTTACCCGTATAATTCAATATGATTTCCCATAGATCCATATAGTGGCCTGCGGCCACGAGTTCGGCGCCCCAATAACATGCGGGTTCTATTTTCCCTTTTTGCATATTATCTATGAGGGCTGTACGGACTTCTGTTTTTTTATATTTCGAAAAGGAAATGCCGGAGAAGGCAGATTCTGGTCTTATATCATTGATCTCACTATTTGCTGTTACGGCGGACATTTTTTATATATGATAGATATCAAATATAAAAAGAAATATACCTATTTGTTTTTGTAGAATAGTAATCAAATTTATTTCTTATTTTTTCTTCTATTTGACCGTTTCTTTTTATTTGTACGCTTCTTTTTTGTATTCTTTCTTTTCTTTGTTCTTCGTTTGCCTCCTTTAAATAGTTGTTGTTCTAGTCCTTGTTCTGATTCTGATTTTACAACTGGTTCTATTTTATTCCCGTCTTTTAATTTTGATACTAATTCTGAATTGAATTGGTCTGTTTCAAATTTTGAACCTTGAAAAAATGTTTCAAAATGTTTACCGTAGTCTTCAAAACCTCCCACGTTTGACATTGCGTTTGTTAATAAACAAACTTTATTTTTTTGACCTTCAGCAATATGTTTCATATAATCTTCAACTGAGGTTCTAACACAATGTGACTTTGCTTCTCCGCAAAAAATAACAACGTTTTGAGGTCCTTTACTCCCGTCTGAACCTTTTGAATATGTAACATAATCGAATAATTTTTCATTAAATACAGTTGATAAATTATAAGGTGCAATATGTTTCAAATCACTCTCTGTGTAAGGATTCCATGGGTCAGGTAGACTTAATGGATCAGAATATTTTAATTCAATTGGTACATGTTCTATTAATTCTTCATATGGGACTTCTGCGCTAAATATGCTATACATTTCGGTTAAATTATTTGTACCTTTTTCGTGAATAAATAATTTTTTATTTTCACTATTATTTTCATGACGCCATTTTATAACAGCTTCCCATAGTTGATTATGTACTTTCCAGCCATCTGTAGGAGTTTCACTTTCATTAGTTTCATTGCCATCTTTTAGATGTTGTTCAGTTATAATACAATGGTCAGGCCAAATATATAAACTTGGTTTGTCATTTGAATCGCCTTTGTATGTTAATTTGAACATATAATTTTTTACATATGATAATAATTCTTTGTTTTTTGGTAAATAAGTATTTCCAATTATTTTTTTGGTTTTAGGGTCAATATCTTTTATAATATAATTATTTTCATGAAAGTTGTCTTGGTTTTTTTCTAATTCGTTATTACTTACATCAACTAAAGCTAACATAGTATGAGGCTTTACTACATCTTCACTCGAATCATTTTTTTCCCAAAATTTTGCATGTGCAATATGTTCTGGAGTATGTGAATCTAAAGAAATATGTATTTCATCAATTAAAGAACCATTAAGTGTAATCATTTTAATTATTCTTTTCATATCGTCCTCTGCGCCTTCAACCGGCAAATTACCACTAATAAAATCATTCTGTGGATCTATTATAAATAAAATTACTTTTCCTTGTACATTAGCAAGATCAACAACAGAACCTTCCATTAATATATTATACAGTCATATAAAAAATATTTCTATATGACTATTTAACTAGTTAGCAGGAAGGATGGGGTCGTAGTGGAAACCTATGTCCGTGTGCCCCCTGGTGTATCCCCCTTACGGGGGATACACTACCGCCGGGAGGTTCCCCTAACTACTCGGTGATAATTCTCGTCGCCACATTAATCGTCTGTAGTTCCTGTGCCATCAGTTTATATGCATACGGTACCTCTACCTTCGCGAAATCCGTCTTATTCCCACATGTATTACACGCATGAATGGTAAAATCCGCCGCCGCATATAATTTATTCCCGTCCCCATTATTATACGTCGCAATCATACCACATTTCCTACAAGTGTGCATACTATACTTATCTGACACATCATATAACCTCTCCTTACAGAATCGCGACATTCCATGCGCAATGAGAACATCACGCTCCATTTCGCCAACCCTAAATCCACCATCGCGGCTCCTACCTTCCGCTGGCTGTCTAGTCAAATTCACACGGGGTCCTATAGAACGCGAGTGCTGTTTATCATTCACCATATGCTTCAGGCGTTGGTAAAATACCGGACCCATGAAAATACTCGATTCTATTTGTTCACCCGTCAAACCGTCATATAGGATCTCATTTCCATAACTCTCGAACCCCACATTCTGCAACTCTTTCGCAATGGTCTTGACTTCTAAATTACCGAAACTCGTACCGTCTCCGAACATTCCCAGTTGCAAGAGGACTTTACCCAATAGGGTCTCTTTCAACTGGGCAATCGTCATACGCGATGGAATCGCATGAGGATTGATGATAATATCGGGGCGCATACCATCCTTCGTAAATGGCATATCACACTCGGGGATGATATTTCCTAGAGTACCTTTCTGACCATGCCTACTCGATACTTTATCACCTAAAACCGGCTTACGCAATGTACGGACGCGGACTTTGGCGAAATTATATCCATCCCCATTTCGCCCCGTGTAATTTTTATCTATATATGACGGCTCCGTAGTACGAAAGGTCTTCGATTGATCATCGTATTTGATGGTCTTCGTCGGATCATTACGATTTTCTTTTATAGGAATTACTTTCGCAATAATAATATCGCGGTTCTCGACCAATTCGTTCTCCGGTATGAATCCTTGATCATTCGTCTTATCGTAATTCCCGAATTTGATTCCCTTCGTCTTCGTCTTATCTGGCTTACAACGGATGATTTCATCCCGGATAATATTCTTATCCTCATCTTTTTCTGTATGATAAATGGTGGCCATGAAGAGACCGCGATCAATCGAACCCTTATTAATTAATACACTATCTTCTTGGTTATATCCCGTATGTGTCATAATCGCAACATGTATTTGACACCCCGAAGGAATATTATTCAGATGGATGAAGTTCATAAGCCGGGTATCGACTAAAGGCCGAGTCGGGTAATTCAGAATATACGCCGTTTTATCCATACGCTTATCGTAGTTCGTCGCATAAATACCGATGGCCTGTTTACCCATAGCACATTGATATGTATTCCTAGGCGCCTGATTATGTTCAGGGAACGGAATACACGACGCCAATATACCGAAAATAGTACTGGGGTGGATCTCGCAATGAGTATATTTGACCCCCTCTGTCAAATAGGAATCCTTCGCCTTCATGGCAATCATGGACGAATTCTGTTCATCCGGGTCGATATATTCAATGACGGATTCCTCTATGCAACAGTTCGTTAGTAGATCGTTCCATGATAATTTCCTATTTGACAAATCGTCGATGATATTACTATCTATTATAGCCGAACCGTCTTTCATCCTTAAAACGGGACGGGTGAGACGCCCACCATCATTACAAATACGAATCTCCATCATTTTGAAATCCATTATGATCGAAGTATAGATATTGATAATACCCTTATGTTTTTTATCTTTCATACTATTGAATAATTCTATAGGACAATCTGTTATACCTACCCATGACCCATTTACGAAAACCTTGACTTTCTTATTTGCTTCTGCTGGTAAAGTATCCTCTACTTTGGTCATATATTCATCCACGTATTGGTACAGGCTGGATGCATTCGATGGAATCGTTATATGTGTCAAATAGCTGATATTTTTCACTACGCCGATTGATTGTCCTTCTGGGGTCTCCGCTGGACAGAGAAAACCATATGTCGTATTATGTAATTTACGGGGGGCGATCAATTCACCGCTCTTTTCTAGGGGCGTATTGATACGCCTTAAGTGACTCAGAGTCGATGGGAATGTGAGACGATTGAGAACCTGGGCAACTCCTGCCTTGCTACTATTCGCATTTTTTATACTGAAATCGCCGGTGGCTAAGGCGCGATTAATACCGTTTTCTATCGTCGTGGGTTTCAAGACCTTATACATATTGGTCATATTGAAGATATTTTCGTAGTCCTCCGTGGAACGCCAGGGTCCCGAATTTATTTCTCTTACGATCTGTTTCTGCATTTCTTTGCATAATTTATTGAAATAATTGCGGAATAAATTATTCAGTAAGGTTCCCGTCGTCTCTATACGCTTATTCAAATACGAATCTCGGTCGTCGGGTGGTAGATATCCCAGAGATGTCCGGATCAGTTTATTTGTCATATAGCCGAGTAAATAGAGTTTCTGTTCTTGGCTCTTACAATGGGGGAAGAGGTCGTTATTGAGAACTTCGAGGGCGAATTCGCGCTTCTTTTTCAATCCCGTATCTTTATCCATATTCATTGGCATGTATGTGACATACGTGGTAATATGCGCGAGGGCCTGCTCTTTTGTCATATAGGAGTTTGCATCAATGATCGATGCCTGTAGGAATGTCAGGATATCGCGGTTCTCTTCCGATTTTATATCGAGAACGATATATTCGCATATTTTTTTATCACTCTCTACTCCTAGTGCGCGGAATATGGCGAATAGTTCCATGGGCTGTTTGATTCTGGGTATCGATATGTATATGGCATGTCCGAAGCCGGAATTTTTTGAGGCGATCATCATCTCGATCTGTTTGGGCGATATACATTTATTATCGGGGACGGATTTGATCTCGGCGAACCAGTTCCATTTCGTGGTATTTTTCCCGTCGAAACAGTAGATTTTGTTCTCCGCCGCGCGTTCTTGGCATAGGACCGTTTTCTCGGAACCCTTGATGATGAAATAACCGCCGCAGTCCATATTACATTCTTCTGTATGAATCGGGTTGATATGCTTATTCTGTGTTAGGACGCAAATGGCGGATTTCAACATAATCGGCATTTTCCCTATATTGATTTTCGGGAGGATTTTCTTTATAGTACGCGGGTTATCCATGGTCTCCGAATTCCTGATCACATATTTGATATGAATATCTACGGTCATTGTGGACGCATATGTGAAATTCCGGAGTTTGGCCTCGGATGGTAACATCATTTTCGTCGCACCATTATTCTCGTGGATTTGGGGCGGATATAGTTTGAAATTCATGAATTCGATAATGACCTCGAGAATATATTTATCGTGTTCTGCGATATAATCGTTTTCAGAATGAATGACTACGGGGTTGAATTGTTTTATCGTTTTCGGTAGTTGATATGTAATGAAGTGGTTATATGACTCGAGTTGATGGCGTACTAAGCGCTCTAAATGTTGTCCTATAAAGTAAGATTCGATGATAGTATATGGCTGCTCGATATATTCACCCAAGTGGCCGAGAATTTTATCTTTTACGGTGGATCTTAGACCCTCTATTTTTTCTTCTATTTGACACTCTAGCGATGTCATTGCTGCTTGCCCTGCTGCTTGCCCTGCTGCTTGCCCTGCTGCTTGCGCTTGCGCTTGCCCTTTATCATCTATGAGATATTCCTCGATGGGTAGTTTATCAAATAGATTTTCATCTGGTTCTATTAATTTTTCTATATGACTTTCTGCGGCAATAGTGGCCGATACGATTTTTTTCGATTTCCTCTCCTTCTTTGGTACGCTTGGATCTTTAGTGACGACTTTAGCACGAGATACTTTGGTAGACTTGGAAGGTTGAGATTTCGATAGATTCATTTTTTGCAATGGGTTTATGAACTTATTGTTAAAGTATTAATCGAATCAATTTTTTATATTGTTTTCGGTTTACGATAGGATATGTAATTATTATATAATCTTTATATTTATAATTATAAATGTCTGAAAAAAAAACGATACAAATTAATCCTGAGTTATTTCGTATCCCCGAAAAACAAAAACGACCCCCTCGGACAAATAAACCCATTCGTGTGAAAAATCCGAATATGCCCAAAAATAAAACCGTTAGAAACCAAATTATGAAAATGATACGGGCAAAACAACAGGATAAATATAAGGAATTATTTGACGATAAAGAATCGAAAAAAAACGTAATTGCTCCTGTTAGTCCTATAGAGGATTTCAAACGCGATTTCAATCAATCACTGGAATACCTATCTGATTTAGCTAAAAGAGAAACCGAAAAAGTCCCACAGAGTTATAAACGGAACCAAACCCTACGGGCAAGATCTAGTCCAATAGTAGAAAATGTAAGCCTAGAATTACCCAATGTATTTGACCAATTACAGGTATCACCGGATATGTCACATAGTATGATTTTATCACCGAATAATAAAAACCCTTATGTAAGACCCGTTTCGTCAGCGTCGACCGTAAGACCCACCCAGTTAGCGTCGACCGTAAGACCCGTTTCGTCAGCGTCGACCGTAAGACCCGTTTCGTCAGCGTCGACAGTAAGACCCGTTCCGTCAGCGTCGACAGTAAGACCCAACCAGCTAGCGTCGACCGTAAGACCCCCTTTTATCCAGTCTTCTTTCCCATTTGATACACCCTCGATCCCCAATAGGATTTTACCCCCACCCCCATACGGTGCCCTCAAAGTAGGTGGAACCAAACCAACCTATAGGACATGGACGAATAACCAAACGGCGAAGAATCGAGAACCTCTCGAATCCACCATCGGTAACCCAAATTCCATAGAAAATATAAAACGATTGAGCGAATTACGTAAGAAAATGGCAATCAAACAGAAAGAAGAGGAAGAAAAGAAGGGACAAAAGAATCCGGTTATACGCCGTTTAAAACAAAAAAAGATTTATAAGAGAACATATCGTCTAGGTAGATCAAAACATCAGGCGAAAATCGGGGTACTAGTGTCAAATAAAACTATTCGTAGTAATATCTCGACACGCACACAATTATTGAAACAAGAACCGATTCAAGATATTAAAAAATTCTTGATAAAAAAGGGGCTTATAAAAGTAGGGACGCCGACTCCCAATGATATTTTGCGTAAAATGTACGAGTCCGTTGTTCTCATATGTGGGGAAGTCCAGAACTATAATCCGGAGAACTTGTTATATAATTATGTTCATGATACGAAGTAATCCCGAAATATTCCTATATGACCATTCATATAGGAATATAGAAGAAGTGATATAAAGATTAAGTAATACAACTTACAGTATATGCCTCCGAAATCTAAAAAAGTAAAACTCACTGAAGTAGTGGATTCAGATGATGAAACACAAACAAATCCTATAGGACAAAATATATCTACTAACGTAATACCCCCCATAATGGACGACGAACTCAAAATCCGTGAAGAATATATCCGCCTCTATAAACTCCATAAGGCCGAATACGGCGAGAAAATGTTCCTCTTATACGAAGTCGGTTCTTTTTACGAGGTCTATGCCATAAAAAGGGAGAACCAATACTATGAGACCAATATAGAAGATTTCTCCCGAATATGTTCTCTCGCCATTTCTGCCAATACGACTATAGTCCGCGGTGTCCCCTATGTTATGACCGGATTCAATTCTTATATGATAGATAAATATATCGCCACTATTCTGGCCGCGTCCTATACCGCCGTCGTTTATAGCCAATATGACGCGCCCCCTATAGAAGAAGATTCCATAAATAAAGGGAAAACTAAGAAAAAGGATGCCCCGAAAAAAATCCGGAAATTAGACGGCGTATATAGCCCCGGAACCTATGTCCCATACGATATCGACCAATCCCAGCAAATGACGAATAACGTGGCCGTCATATGGATTGATACTATAAGACCCATTCGAGGACGCCAGTCTGCCACTAGAGATCGCGTCATATGCGGGATAGCCAGTGCCAATATCTATACAGGACAAACCAATATATTCGAATACCAGACTACTTATTACCCCAACCCAACTACTTTCGACGAATTAGAACGCGCACTATCGGTTCTCAAACCCTCCGAAGTCGTCTTTATTACGACCCTTTCAAAAGAAGAAATCGAGAACGTGATACAATATGCCCATATCAAAACGAATCATATACATATTCTATATGACCATGATGAAACGGCGAATATAGCAGTGAAAAATGCGCAAAAACAGACTTATATCAAGACTATTTTGGATGCGACATATAAAGAAGAAGTATACGAAACATATAAAGAATTTCAGGAGAATACTTATGCTACACAGGCTTTCGTATATCTCCTCCATTTTATGAGAGAACGTAATCCGGATCTTCTCAAAAAAATCAAACTCCCCCTTTTTACGAAATCTGGTTCTCACGTACTCTTGGCGAATTATACTTTAAGACAAATTAATGTAATCGACGATGGAGAACATAAGGGGCAATATTCCTCCTTGAATTCCCTCATCAATAAATGCGCATCGCCCATGGGCCGCCGTAAAACATACGAACAAATAACGAACCCTACCTATGACGAAGACTGGCTCAACCGAGAATACCAGGTCATAAAGGAGGTTCTCGATATCCATTTAGAAAATCCCCAATTCATCCCTACCCTTCGTAAGAATATTGGCCAAATAAGGGATATTGAAAAGATATGCCGCCAGATTATTTTGAAGCGGATTTTTCCATCGTCTATCTATTCCCTCTATAAGAGTGTACAGCGTATTCGTCAAATAAATATTAGTCTTCTTCCACATCCGAAGGTTCTCGCATATTTATCTTCTATGGGACAATACGAACCATTTATCCCGGAATCCGAACAAGGTAGTCATATAGAATCCGTATGTATGAATGTTCTTGGATTCATGGAAAGATTCTTCGTTGTGGAGAAATGTAAGGATGCGAATTCTCTCGCCGCTATCGACCATACTATGATCCAAAGCGGGGTCAATAAAACGTTGGATGCATATGTGAAAGAATATGTGGATAATACGCATCGATTCCAAATGATACATACCTATTTGAATAATATCATGCGAGGTTCTCAAGATTTCTCGGCGGAGAATTCCCATTTTGTGAAAATCCACGAAACGGAGAAATCGGGGGCCTCCCTACAGATAACGAAAACGCGATCGGCGAAATTGAAATCTATTTTGGCGTCTTTACCCCCCGGGGAAGGAGGACCCCGAGTTCTCCAAATAACGAAGGATTTTGCGATCCCAGTAGACGATATTAAATTCGTGAGTCCTTCGAAAACCATCGACGAAATAACTTGTCCCCAGATTGTCGAGATTCTCCATAAAACGAATCATTTAAAGGTCGTGATAGGTAAAGAAGTAGAGGTCATATATAAATCCTTGTTATCCAAAATAGAATCGGATCTATATGACCAATTGGATAACCTAGTTGAATATATTACTTATTTGGATGTCTTACAGAATAAAGCCTATATAGCCCGGGAATATAATTACTGTCGGCCTCATATCCGAGGTGAAGATACCCCCTCTTTTTTTGAAGTTCGAGAACTTCGACATCCCCTGATTGAACATATCCAACAGAATGAGATCTATGTGACCAATGATCTGGCGTTATCATTACCCCGTTTACCTGTAACTTCGGTGGCGAGTAGTCATATAGAAGATATTACCGAAAACAATAGAGGAATATTAATCTATGGGACAAATGCAGTCGGTAAGACGAGTTTCATACGCGCCGTAGGTCTCGCCGTCCTGATGGCACAATCGGGATTCTATGTTCCCGCGACTGAATTCAACTACAAGCCATATAAATCCGTGTTTTCTAGGATTTTAGGAAACGATAACCTATTTAAAGGTCTCTCCACATTCGCAGTGGAAATGAGCGAACTCCGCGTCATCCTCAAATACGCCGACCAAAATAGTCTCATTTTAGGCGACGAACTCTGTTCGGGTACGGAAATAGAATCCGCACTTTCTATATTTACTGCTGGGCTAATGACTCTATATGATAAAGAAGCCACGTTTTTATTCGCCACACATTTCCATGAAATTTTGGAATACGACGAGGTCAAAGAAATGGAAAAGAGTGGGGATTTAGGCGTCAAACATATGGCGGTCCATTATGATCGAGAACTAGATTCCTTGGTATATGACCGTAAATTGACACATGGTCCGGGGAATCGTCTATATGGCCTCGAAGTATGTAAATCCCTTTATTTAGAAGAAGATTTCTTGGATCAGGCATATCAAATCCGGAATAAATATCATCCGGATTCGAGAACCAATTTGACGGGACAAAAAGCCAAATATAATGCGCGTAAAATCCGGGGACAATGTGAAATCTGCCAGCAAACAATGGGTGAAGAGGTGCATCATTTGAGTCCCCAGAGGGATGCAAATAAAGATGGATTTATAGGACACTTTCATAAGAATCATCCGGCGAATTTGGCGAATATATGCGAAAAATGCCATGATGAGATTCATCGAGAAGAGAGGATACCTATACCTATAAAGAAAAAGACAACCGGGGGATATAAAATAATATCGTAATTTATATGATAGATGGCATAACCCAGAACCCAGAACCCAGAACCCAGAACCCAGAACCCAGAACCCAGAACCCAGAACCCAGAACCCAGAACCCAGAACCCAGAACCCAATTTAGTAA
>Ga0114972_10000962_pt1 | contig 21643 bp, 20 predicted proteins | sample M_140807_EF_Meta_FD_87354 | JGI IMG/M metagenome (GOLD analysis project Ga0114972, IMG submission 87354) | Freshwater microbial communities from Lake Montjoie, Canada to study carbon cycling - M_140807_EF_MetaG | ecosystem: Environmental > Aquatic > Freshwater > Lake | place: Lake Montjoie...
GACCTGATTCATAGCGAATTGCCTCCTCCAGATCTTGGCTTGCCCGGACATAACTTTCTTTCCTGAAATGACAAATTCCTCGTTGAAGGTATGCTCTGGCGAAATCGGACTTCAATTTGATTGCTTCACCAAACCAGAACATGGCAGAATCATATTTCTGCATATTGGTGAACGCCTCGCCAATACCAACACATGCATCCAGGTTTTTTCGATCTAGTCTTCTTGCCGCATAAAATGGATTCAGTGCAGCCTCAAATTCCTTCGTTGATAAAAGCAATTCTCCCTTTTTTAAATATGCTGGCAAGAAATCCTCTTTCACAAAAATTGCCTGATCTACGGCCTTAATCGCATCATTCATCCTTTTTTGCCGAACATGAAGACCCGCCAACTGCATATAAACGCCTGGCCATGCAGGCCTTAAAGCGATGGACTTTCGAAGCATAGCAAATGCATTTTCAGCGGCATCCTGCTTTTCCAATTGCTCCGCTTGTTTTTCACAGGCTTCAGCCAATTCATCTAGATCTTTTAAATAAGCCTGAGCAAGACCCAATCTTCTCGCCTTCAGAATAGCCTGTGCTGCTGGTTTTTCTTCCCCTTGTTCCAACAAGGCCAATCCTTTTATAAAATGACTGTTGGCAAAAGATGGCTTCAGGGAAATGGCTTTTTCTGTAAGGCCGATGGCTTCCGAATAGTTTTTCTGAATCCGAAGTACATCTGCTTTTCCACACAAATAGGCCGCCTGATTTGCATCTGCCTTGAGGGCTTTATCATATTCAAGCAAAGCTGTTTCATAATCCTTATTTGCAGCCAAGGCCTGCCCTTTCAGAAAATGAAACTCAGCAAAATTCGGATCTATAGAAATTAGCACCGTATAATCGGCAATGGCCAAGGGCAAGTTTTTTTCCTTTTCCCAAAAAGCAGCCCGCACAAGCAAGGCACCCTTAAAGCCTGGATCCAGAGAAATTGCCTTGTTTAAGTCAGAAATACCTTTTTTTCTATCTCCAATATGGAGATGGCATTTAGCCCTTTCAAAATAAAAATCCGGATTATCCTTATTTGAATTGGCCTCGTTGCTAAAAGCCTTGAGGGCCATCTTTTTATTACCGGACATATACATCGAACGGATTTCAGCCCTTCGGCGTAAAACGCTTTCGCAGCTGAGCATTTTTTCTTTCAGCCCCGCATCATCTGGAAAAAGGTGCAGCGCAATTTGATAGGATTGAATGGCAGATTCATAATCGCGAAGCTTCTTTTTGAGGTCACCTTCTGCCACTTTTTCATTGAATATATCTTGAGGCTGCTTATTTGTTGAAACCAAAAGCTGCCCTAGTTCCCGAATCTTATTTCTTGGATAAATTTCAAATGGCTTTAAGGTTCTGGCCTCTGTATATGCTTCAATGGCTTCAGGAAACATTTTAGCCAACAGAAGTGAATCGGCTTTTTCAATGGCAGCCAGATATTGATTTTCCTTTTTCTTTTGATTTTCGGATAACAACAATTTACCCTTAACAGCCTCAGCATAAAGAGAGTCGTATTCTTTTTGAAGTTTAAACTGCACTTCAACCTGGGAGGAATCCGTCATGCCATTGCCTACAGGCATTCTGTTCTTTTTTTCCTTTACGAATGGCCGGAATTCTTCTTCAAATGCAGCTTCTGAAATCAAACTCCCATCAGCCCTCCTGTCTCTGTAAAAGGAAATTCCGACAATTGAAACCTGCCATTTCCCATCAATTTGCTCGAGCCTCAGAGTCGCTACCCGCTTTCTTGGTGGATAATCCTCATCAAAATCCTTATGTCGCTCTCTGTACCTGGCCAGAAAATACACCTTCAAAAACAAATACTCTTTACGGGAAAATCCACTGAGACGGAGGTCTGAAAAAGTGATGGACTTTCCATCCATGCTCTTGTTGTAAAAAAAATGCCAGTCGTTGAGATACTTGCTCAAACTCACATCTTTTTGAAACATTGTATCAGCGCGAATGGCGTAGATATCATCTTCCAGAGTAACAAGAGAATCAAAAAACAAATGCTCCTGAAACATTTGGCCAATGCAATCCTGCACATCGTCTGAGCTCGTTCCTTTCTGCGTAATAAAGTTGAGCCAGTCTGCCAGGTTTTGAATTCTTTGCACAGCCATATTGCGCAATTCCTCCTGCTCTTCCTTTGAAATTTCTTCCGGTTTTTGGGCAAATGCCGACAAATCAAACCCCAGCAACAGGCTGATAACCAAGCTAAACCTAAGAAAAATTCTAATGGTCACAGAAAAGGTTGTTTTTTAGATAATCGGCTTTTTCTGACTGGGTTCTTTTGGAAAGAGATTGAATCAGCCAACCTGAATTTTTACCTGGCCGGCTGTATTCTTTCACTGTAAAAAGCCAGTTATCAATGGAAAGGAAATGGTAAGTTATGCTGGAAATCTGCTCAAAAACAATGTCCCCGGAAGCAAGCGCCGCGAGATACTTGTTTAAATGGCTTTCTTGAAAATCTTCACTCAAATAGTTTTTAAGAAAAACCTTATCTTCCATCGCTTTCCGTAGGCCAATAAAATCGGTTGCGTGGCTGATTGGATTGAGGAATTTCTTCGAATCAATTCGGTTGGAAAAATCTAGAAAAGGGGCTCTCGCACCACAAATAACCCACTTTGCTGCACCTGTTCGGTCCGACACAAAAACCTGAAGGGTAATGTTTACTTTTTTAGGAAGGCCCTTATACTTCACCAGACATTCGGCTTGAGCGTACCAGGTGTCGGAATAAAAATCCAAAAACTTTTCACCCTTCTGATCCAGCACATAATTGGAAAATTCCAGGGCATCTTCCTTGCTCCAAAGTGGATCGTCATAATTAAAAAGTGTCCGAATCAAATCCAAGCGGGTAAGTTTCTTTTTGGGAAACTTTTCCTCCATGTATTGCCGGATGAGTGTGTATTGGTCGTTGTTAAAACGCTCAATAAACTCGTCTATGGTCTTCACCTCAAAGGCAAATTCTGCATTTTGAAATGGTCCGATTTTGCTATTCAGGCCTTGCCCTTGTGCTTTCCCCAATAGAAGAAAAACAAGGAATCCTGCACAAAAAATTCTCATGGAAATCAGCTTTTGCTTTCCGAAATTCCAATATTATTCAAGAAAACATCCCAAAGTTCCAGTGATTCTCCGTCCACTTCTTTCCTATAGGTTTTCAAAACAACCTCAATGTTCTTAGTGGTTACATCAGCAAAAACAGGCTTGTTGTCTATGTAACCCGTAAACTTCTGCTGAATTGAAATCACACCATAATAATTGCCGTCAGGTCCTTTGCGCAAATTCGACACATAGGAAATATCAGACCATGCAATCACAACTTTAGAATATTTAAGCAAGCGAAGCTTTGTGAGGTAATTGCGGACATATTCCTGCTTTCTTTCTCCGTTCGGACGCTTTGTTTCCACGATGGAAGAATCACTCAAAAACAAGGCAACTGCCTGATCAACAGCCTTCGAAGACACAGCAGCCTCTGTAGATTTATTGGCAACGAGATTTAAATATTTACCCAAATCATCTACTTTCTGCAGGCCTCTTTTTTGCAACTGTTCCTGACTAACACGGTCTAATTCCAATTTACCATCAAAAGCTTTTTTAGCTTGTTCTTTCTTGGCCTCGTACTTTCTTAAAAACTCAAGGGGTGCCTGAACCTGTTTTTTCCTTAAAATTTCTGCAACAAGCGCCGGACTGGAACCAAGAAGTTGCTTTTTTCCGTTGGCGAATAAAATTCCGGCGATGTCGGATTTGGGAATCGAAAAATCCTTTTTACCCGAATCGCCCATGGCCGAAACTTTTAATAAATTGGTTTCAGCATTTTCAATAACGCATTCTACAATGCGCTCTTCCTTAGTGAGAATCCAATCTTCAGAATGGCGATTTTCTACTGGCCCTTCAATACCTTTAAAATCCGAAGGAAGCGTGAGGTATGAGCCATTTTCAAACAAAATAAGTTCAAGTTCAGATTTGAGAATTTTCTCAGACTTTGCATCAGCCGAAGGCTGGAACTCCACTTTATCCTGGCTGATTGACACCACTTTGCCAATTTTTTTGCTGTTGTTTTTTAAATACACCACATCTTCCTGAGCATGCAATTGCTGGAAAACTGCGCAGGTAAAAAGGAAAGCAAGCGAAAGAGAACTTTTAATATTCATTGGATGAGTCTGTTCTTGGGTTTCAAAATCAATTGAATTGCAATTTGGTTAAGGGAATGGAAAAACACAATCTCTTTGCCGATTTGGCAGGATTTTGTTTTAGCAAAACAGCAAAGTTTCTCCGCCTTTCCCGGATGCAGGATTTTGCCTAATCTTGTCTTTTGGAAACAAGCAAACCTTGATGGCAATTTTCCTTTTACTTCTGTCCTTGGCATACCTGATTGGTAGTATTCCTACCGCAGTGTGGACAGGCAGAATTTTCTTCAACACAGATGTTCGGACACAAGGTTCCGGAAATGCAGGCGCCACCAATACTTTTCGTGTACTTGGAAAAAAGGCTGGCACATTTGTATTACTATTTGATGTTTTTAAAGGCTGGTGCGGAACTTCCCTCACCCTGATCCTTTTAGATGGTGGCATTGTAAACCCTGAAAATCTCCTTTTCTGGAAGCTCATTTTCGGAATGGTTTCTGTGTTAGGTCATGTATTTCCAGTCTTTGCGGGCTTTCGGGGAGGAAAAGGCGTCGCCACATTATTGGGAATGGTTCTGAGTATTTCCTGGATGGCCGGACTGGTCTGCCTTGCCAGCTTTCTGATATTATTTATCATCTGGCATTATGTTTCCGTTGGTTCAATGGCTGGCGGCCTAATTTTTTGCAGCCTAATGGCCTCCGGATTTTGTGGTCCTGCAGATAAACCTGCTATTTTGCTTTCTGTTTTATTGGCCATCATGGTGGTTTACACCCATCGGGGAAACATCCGGAAACTATTGGATGGCAACGAAAACAAGATGTACCTCTTCAAAAAGAAATCCTGACAAACTGAAATTATATCTCATGCAAACACCTTCTCAATACATCAACGACAACAAGCAAAGGTTCCTTGATGAACTTTTCGACCTGCTTCGCCTACCTTCCATTTCTGCGGATCCTTCATTTTCAGACAGCGTTCATAAAACCGCTGATTTTGTAGCTGAAAGTCTCCGCAAAGCAGGTGCCGACAATGTTGAAATCTGCCAAACAGCTGGCTATCCAATCGTGTATGCCGACAAAATATTCGACCCATCCCTTCCTACTATTTTGGTATATGGACATTATGATGTTCAGCCATCTGCTCCGGATGAACTTTGGGAAACACCAGCCTTTGAACCTGTAATCCGCAAGACCGAAATTCACCCGGAAGGGGCCATTTTTGCCCGTGGTTCTTGTGACGACAAAGGCCAGATGTATATGCATGTGAAGGCTTTTGAGGCCATGATGAAAACCAATAGCCTGAGTTGCAATGTGAAATTTATGATTGAAGGTGAAGAGGAAGTTGGTTCAGGAAACCTGGGACCATTTTGTATTGCCAATAAAGAAAAACTAAAGGCTGATGTGGTGCTCATTTCAGATACCAGCATGATTGCCAACGACATTCCTTCCATCGATGTGGGTTTGCGCGGACTAAGCTATGTGGAAGTGGAGGTAACAGGTCCAAATCGTGATCTTCACTCTGGTGTTTATGGCGGCGCGGTTGCCAACCCTATCAACATTCTCGCAAAGATGATTGCATCGATGCATGACGAAAACAACCACATCACCATCCCAGGTTTTTATGAAAAGGTGGCTGAGCTTTCTGCTTCAGAAAGAAGCGACCTGAACCTCGCCCCTTTCGACCATGAAGCCTATAAAAAGGACTTGAATGTCGGTGACACCTGGGGTGAAAAAGGATATACCGTAATAGAAAAAACCGGCATCCGCCCAACTTTGGATGTAAATGGAATCTGGGGAGGTTACACGGGAGAAGGATCTAAAACGGTCCTTCCATCAAAAGCGTTCGCAAAGATTTCTATGCGTCTGGTTCCTAACCAGAGTTCAGATGAAATTACCGCCTTGTTTAAAAAGCATTTCGAAAGCATCGCTCCTGCTTCAGTAAAGGTAGAAGTAAAACCACACCACGGTGGCGAACCTGTTGTAACTCCAACAGATTCAAAAGAATACAAGGCAGCTGCAAGGGCGGTGAAAAGAGTTTTTGGAAAAGACCCAATCCCAACAAGAGGCGGTGGAAGCATTCCAATCGTAGCTTTGTTTAAAAAGGAACTTGGACTAAATTCTGTTCTACTTGGCTTTGGTCTGGACAGCGATGCACTTCACAGTCCGAATGAGCATTACGGAGTGGTAAATTATTTCAACGGAATCAACACAATTCCGCTGTTCTTTGAAGAATACGCAGCATCCTGATATGTCAGAAAAAAGCGGGGAATCCGGACTCATGCTCACCACCATGGATGACCTGCTCAATTGGGCGCAGGCATCTAGTCTGTGGCCGTTGAGTTTCGGATTGGCCTGTTGCGCCATTGAAATGATGGGTTCATATGCCAGCAGTTTTGACCTCGACCGCTTTGGGGTAATTCCCAGAGCTTCTCCAAGGCAGGCCGATGTGATGATTATTTCAGGCACGGTTACATTTAAAATGGCTGACAGAGTAAAGAGGCTTTACGAACAAATGGCTGAACCCCGCTTTGTAATTAGTATGGGAAGTTGCAGCAATTGCGGCGGCCCATATTGGGAGCATGGCTATCATGTGGTAAAAGGCGTGGACCGGATAATCCCGGTTGATGTTTATGTACCTGGTTGTCCGCCAAGGCCTGAAGCACTTATCGGCGCAATTCTCAAACTGCAGGAAAAAATCCGGCAAACCTCTGAAAATGGATAGTTCAATTGAAGCACTATTTCTAGACCTGGCCCAAAAGACCGGTACAGATTTTTCAGGATTCGACCCGATATCCGGCTACTGGGAATTTAAATCTGATGTAAGCCATCTGCGGAGTCTTCTTGAAAACCTGTATATGGACAATGCCTTTTGGTGCGATTTTCTTCAATCCATTTCAGGCGATCATAAACAGACCCCGCTTAAATGCATGGTGGTTCATTACCATTTAGAAAGCCTCACAAGGGGATTGAAAGTGCACATAGCTTGTAGTGAAACACTCGATTCTGATTCTGAAAATCCGGTTTTCCCGTCAGTTTCTGATCTTTGGAAAGCAGCAAACTGGCATGAAAGAGAAAGCGCAGAATTATTTGGCATCCACTTTGAAGGCCACCCAGATTTACGAAAACTCTTGTTGCCAAATGACTGGCAAGGTTTTCCATTGAGAAAGGATTATCAGGCGCAGGAAAGTTATCATGGCCTGAAAATTAAATACGAAAAGTAAAGGGAGGGCTGGGTTTTCCTTCAGGTTCGTGAGACCACGAACCTTGGCGGAGTGAAACAGATTTCAGGTTCGTGGGGACACGAACCTTGGCGGAAGTGAAAGTGGTTTCAGGTTCGTGGGGACACGAACCTTGGCGGAGGTAATACGTAAGAACCGCCCGCCGTTGTTGGTGTTGTCACCAACAACTAAAGTGAAACAGATTTCAGGTTCGTGAGGACACGAACCTTGGCGGAAGACGCGAATTTCGAAAACACATAGGTTTCGTGCATTAAAAAAAAGGGCTGAAAAACTTCAGCCCTTTTTTGCGCCCTAGATGGCAGGGACCCGCCAAAGGCGAGGGTATGGCGCTTCAGCGACATACGAAACTCCCGAACAGCCAGAAATGGCGCCCCAATTATTCTTTAATCTCTAAACCGCGGCTTCGCATCAAAGCGCCGGTCTGAGGATCTCTGCCGCGAAACTTGCGGTATGCTTCTGCCTGGTCGATGGTATTGCCCACCGAGAAAACATTGTCGTGGAGTTTCTTCGCAACTTCCTTATCCCATGCCTTGCCCGGTGATTCGGTAAATGCCTCCCAAGCATCGGCACTGATTACATCCGACCAGAGATAAGAATAGTATCCAGCAGAATATCCATCGCTGGAAAAAATATGTCCGAATTGCGGCGTGCGATGGCGCATCACAATTTCTTCCGGCATGCCAAGTTCCGCAAGGGTTTCTCTTTCAAATGCATCCGGATCTATTTTCCTGGAACCAGCAAGGTGAAGTTTCATGTCCACCAAAGCTGAGGCAGTGGCCTCGATGGTCTGAAATCCCTGATTGAACTTTGATGCATTGTTAATTTTATCTACCAGGCTCTGCGGAATCGGCTGACCCGTTTTGTAATGCAGGGCGAATTTCTGCAAAACTTCCGGCGTTGAAAGCCAGCGTTCCATTACCTGCGAAGGAAACTCCACATAGTCCTGGGCAACATTGGTACCCGAAAGACTCGGATAGGTTACATTGGAACAGAGTCCATGAAGTGCATGGCCAAATTCATGAAACATGGTTTCTGCATCATCCCAGGAAACAAGCACCGGCTCGCCGGGATTGCCTTTAATGAAATTGGAATTGTTCGACACAATGGTGGCAACTTCCTTTCCATCCATTCGGAATTGCTCGCGGTATGCATTCATCCAGGCACCGGAACGCTTGCCCGGGCGGGCATAAGGATCAAAGTACCAAAGTCCGACCATGGCGCCAGTTCCCTTGCGGCTTATTTTCCAAACTTGCACATCAGAATGAAAAACAGGAACATCTTTCACTCTTGTAAAATCAAATCCAAATAGCTCACCCGCTACCCAGAACATTCCTTCGCGCAATTTCTCCATCTGCAGATATTGCTTTACTTCATTCTGGTCGAGATCGTATTTGGCCTTGCGTACCTTTTCGGCATAATAGCGATAGTCCCAAGCAGCTATTTTAATTCCTGCTTTTTCCTCATCCGCTATCTGTTGCATTTCCGCAACTTCGGAACGCACAAGATTCAATGCCGGGCGCCAAACACTTTCCATCAGGGTCATCGCTTTCTCAGGCGTGCCGGCCATCGTGTTGGCAAGGCGCCAATGTGCGTGGGTTGGATAACCGAGAAGTTTCGCTCTTTCGGCCCGGAGCAATAGAATTTCAGTAATGATGGCATTGTTGTCGTGCTCATCGCCGTTGTCACCGCGGTTGATAAACATACGGAATGCTTTTTCACGCAGGTTGCGGTTTGAAGAATAAGTCAGGAATGGATCGATGGAAGATCTTGTATTTGAAATAATCCATGAATCGGGTTTGCCCTTGCTAACAGCCGCGCTTTTTGCAGCATCCTTTAAGGCCTGCGGAAGTCCTTCCAGTTCAAACTCATTTTTAAGTTCGAAAAATTGTCCGCCTTCATCTGCCAATTGATTCTGATTGAATTTTGTAAAATAGCCTGCCAGTTTCTGGTTGATTTCAGAAACTCTTGCCTTGGAATTTGCCGACATTTCAGCTCCATCCAAAACAAAATTCATGTAGCGCCTCCAAACCAGTCTTTGTTGTTCGGCATTAAGTTTTTTTGTTTCTGGTGATTCGTAAACCGCTTTTACCCTTTTGAATAATGCTTCATTTTGGGTAATTAAATCATTGAAGGCAGCCAATTTGGGCTCCATTTCAGCCTCGACTTTTTCAAATTCAGGGTTATTCAGGTTGGAACTCCAGATGTCATATAAGGTTCGAACCCGGGACAAAGCCATGCCGCATTTTTCAAGTGCAACAATTGTATTTTCAAAACTTGGCTCCTTTTTAGAATTGGCAATGGCCTCAATTTCCATTTTCTTCAATGCCATTGCCCGTTCGAGCGCAGGTTTAAAATCTGCAATGCGAACCTTATTAAAAGCGGGAACGCCGCCATATGGCCCTTTCCATTCATCAAGAATAGGGCTGGAAACACCTGTTTTCGGCATCGATTTGGGAATGGGATTTTTCTGCGCAGCAGAATCAAAAAGAACAGAACATAAAACGCTGCCCGTAAGCAACATGTGTTTAAATTTTATCATTTCGGTAAAATTGATTTGACTGGGACAATGCTACGAAAAAGGGAATTGCAGCGCAATGGAAATCCTGAAAGCCGCCCAATTAATGAGGCATTAATAATGACAATACTAAAAGACTTGAAATCAAACCTGCGAAGTACATCGACATGGAAGACTGCAATCTTGCCTTCCTAACTGACTTTCGGTATCCGTCTGCGTAGGCCTTGTCGCTTCGAAAGCGGGTTGCCGCGGCTGTTGGCAGCGCAGTAAGTTCCGGCTCTTTCAATGATTGATAAATCGGATATGGAATTCCGGCAATCAGTAGACCAGAAATATAACTTTTCATCATAACAGACCTCGGAAATTCATCGTTTTTGTATCCAAAATTTCTTCCTTCCCAATACGATTGAAGCGCTTCTGCTTCTGGACCAAGATTTCCTTTACCAGTTTTTCCTTTTCGATAACAGCTACCATTGGCAAAACAGATACTGTCGATGCGTTCCGATTTTTCTTTTTGAAGACTGCTGTCGCCTTGCTCATTAATCTCCTGAAATCGAACCTCTTTTACATCGATTTTCTTTAATCGCGCAATTGAAAAAGTTCCGTCTCGGAAATAGAGGGTATCCTGGGCTTTTAAAGGAATTAAAGGCAGAAGAATAACGGCGAATAAAAGGAATGAACGGAAGATTCTGGACTTCATAATAATGCTACAAAGTAGTTGAAATGTCTTAACTACTTCAGAAATCTTATTCCAATCACATTCGGCAATTTCCTGAAAGTCTTATTGTCAAGTTTTTCCCATGTCTTCGAAACATAAGTTCCGATAAGATTAATTTCTCTGTCTGCCAGGCGAATATAAACAGATGTTTCGGGCCCACCTTCCATATACAAAGCAGAATGGAGTCCCAAGCGAAGGTTTGAAAGAAGATTTACCATTTCAGCATGGAGCATCGGAGACCTACAAAAAGCCAGAATCAGGTTATCATCCCTATCTTCAGCGAGCACGAGCATGCTACATTCCTGTTTCCGTTTTTCCCAGGAAATTGGCCTGCCTTCACAATCAATCATACGCAAAGCCTGAAAAATGGAATGATTTGAGTTTTTCAGCGAATCGAATGGCTTGCATGTAAAATCCTCTATCGAAAAGGCACCGCTTTCTGAAATGCAAAATGCGCCCCCCGCCTGGGAATCAAATTTTGGCTGATTGATGTGCACTCCTGCTTTCATATAAGACCTTGCTGTAAATGGGTTTTCCGGCAGATACATTCCAGCATTAAAAACAAGATCAAATCCTTCTTTTTCGGCCCACTCTTTGGCGTTATTCTCTACCTTATCACGACTGGAAGCACACAAAAGCTGACAAACAAAATTCTCCTTGTTTAGCCGCAGGAGTGTAACAGCACTATCCTCTGCAAAGATCCTGAACGGATAAGGAATCCTGGCTATTTCAAACCCTTTCTGAAGTCCTTTCCATTGAATTTCAGGAACCTGAGTTGTCTGTCCATTTGCCTGAAAAAAGAATATAAATGCAACAAAAAGGCAAATTATCCTCACTTGAATTTCTTCGATTGGTACGGAAAAAGTTCCTGCAGTTCACCAGAATAATAAAACTGAGAAGCGATTGCCCCAAATGTGTATTTCGAATCTTTGATTTTTATGAGCGCACCACCAGGCGATGGATTTGCCTTTGGTTTAGAATTTGCGAAACCGATATTGAACAAAGTAGCCAAAATCTCAGGTCTACTTTTAATCGAGAAACCACTCTTTTCCCATTGAATCATCACTTGCCGCAAAAACAATCCGGCATACATGTATGAGTAATAATGTTCTCTAAAAGAAGTTAACCTTGAAATCCTTTCCGAACCTGGATCATTGGTTTTAAAATCCAAAAGCGCTTTAAATTCAGTTCCTGGAAAAAAAACAGACAAAGTATCCCGAAGGTGCGCCTCAATGTCCATGGCCGTTTGTTCCTTGATGCCGGTAACGCCAAATGAAAACTTAGATTCAACAGAAAGAATTTTCAATGGTCCAATCCAACGCTTATAGGCTTCCCGGTTTGAATTAAAAAGACGGATTTGCTCCCCTACAAGGCAGGCCACAATCAACCTCGGTTCAATTGCGCATAGGACAGCCACCGAATCTATAAGTTTTTTATCCTTTGCAACCGCAACTTTAAAATCCTTCCACTCGGCAATATTCATCCAATCGTACATGCTGAGACCGGCACTGCGAATTCTCATTGAAGCCATTGCTGCGTTTAACTTTTGTTTTTCTTGTTGAAAAAGTGAGTCAGTAGATAGAGCAATTTCTGTTTCCTCAAGCATCCGGTTGATTTCAACTTTTGAGACACCGGCTTTCAAAGCATCTTCGATATAAACAGCGTTTGCCGGATAAATTCGGTTCAGTAGGGCCAACCTTTCATAGATTGAAAAATCTTGCTGAAGGCCATTGCTGCTGTCAACTCGGAAGCCTTGGTTGTACTTTTCATGAATTTGCGAGAAATATCGGGCATTCCCATCCGCTTGTCCTGCCTCATCGGTTAAACGGAGCCTAATGGCCAGATATGAGAAACTGAGGAACGCCCCAATCAGTGCAAATGCACAAACAAGAATTCGAACAACATTAATAAAAAAGCTTTTTGTTTTCACTATAAGCAATTGAAAGCCAGAAGAAAAAGACTATTCAAAAAAACAGAGAGCCTACTTCAATTTGACCAAAACCGTTTTCTCGGGTACAGTCACAAAAACTGTCTTGGATACATTTCCTGTGTCTTTTTCTTGGCTTGTCAGAGTAGCCCCAACCCTCATTTGAAAAGTTCCAGCCCTTAAAGTATTTGGGAAAATCATGTTGATTTTTTCAACAAAATTACCGCCTTTCTGGGGACCAATTTTCCAATACGCCTGCAAACCTGGAAAGCTCAAATAGATGTAACGGATTTTGGCAATTGCAGGAGTGGCAGAGTCTTTTGCCAGGGAAAGAAGCCGCGTTGCCTCAAAGCTTGCTTTTAAAGTATCACCAGAGAACCCGGTAGGTAATATTCTAATTCCAAATTTTCTTCCCTTTACTGTATCCACCTCTGGTCTACCATCTTCATAAAAAGCAATGCTATCCCCCTGAAAAAAAATAGTCCTCAGTGCGGCATCTGGATTTGATTTCACATCAATTCTAAAATCAGAGTCCTTGAGATCTTCTCCGGAACAAGCGGATAGAATTAAAAGCAGAATAATGCTGGCAAAAATTGAATTTCTCATTGTCATTTATATTCACATAAATTAGTTCACACAACCCAGTATTTGAACTGAGAAAATTGTAGAACTAAAATTGCTGTTTTCTGGATTAGAATCAGTTGCAAAAAATTTATTGTTGTAAGTAGCCATGAATCGAATTCCAACATTTTCGCTAAAAAACATTCCAGCACCATAGGTAAGTCCAGGACTAATAAAAGGCTGAATGGAATTTGTTTTCTTTTCTCCGACAAATGAAGCACCAAAAGAAAGTGAACCGGTATTGGTCAAAATGCTTTCATCTACTTGCTTTTCGCGATCCAGGGTAGTTTCCATTTTTCCTGAAACCAATACATCCAAGCTAAGTCCCGCTTCCAAAAATATCCTCCGCCCAAAATGAACCGAAAGTGGAATATTCAAATAAGAAGACCTTAGCTTCTCTTTTAGAATAAGAACATCTGTTATGGCTGGATTACCGGTATTAAGAATTCTGGTTTGGGAAAATTCATAGCCCCGTCTTTGGAAACTAAAACCGGCAGCGAAAGAAAGATAGGATGGAAAACCATCTTCCTTGAACTTAGGAATGTAACGATACTGTGCGCCAATCATTAATGTAATAAAAGTCGGATCAATCATTATCTCTGACTTATTAAAACCGTTTTGATTAGCATCAAGGTTCAGGGCAAGGTCATCCAAAAAAGCACCTGATCCAGAATGGTATCCGGGTCCTATGAAAATATCTACATTCTGTTTGAATATTTCCATATCACCAAAAATGGAAGCCTTTGAGCCAGGCTTTCTACGCCTCCGTAAAGCCTCATCCACTTTTGATTGAGACTTAATGTCTGAATTATCAGCCAATATTTGTGCCGGATCAATAAAACCGGTGAGACAAATTAGCAGCAGTAAAACCTTTATTTTGGACAATCTGAAATGCATTGATGCGAATGAATTTGAGCGCTAAATAAAGGAAGACGGCGCTATAAATTCTGCATTTTTGCAAGGATTGAAAAAAAAAGCAGTCAAACTCTTTAAAAGGCATGGAAATAAGCCAAAATGAAAAAAATCAAGTACCATTGTGCTTACTGAATTCACTGTTTGGCTTGGGGATAAATTTGAAAATAATCCAGCCCAGTGACTTTGAAAGGCTTTTTTCGGCAGCCTCGGATCCATTCATCTGGGCACTTCATCCAGACAAGCTTCGCTACACTCCTGAAGGATTCACAAAGTATTTTAAGGATGCATTGAAACCCGATTGTGCTGCATTTATAGTAAGCCATCAAGAAAGCGGCGAGGTAATGGGTTCCAGTCGTTATTACAACATTGACTCCGAAAAGGGAACGTTGTATATTGGTTTCACTTTTTTAGGCCGGAAATTTTGGGGAGGGCACTGGAATCAATGTCTCAAAGACCTGATGATAAGCCATGCACTGGAAAATTTCGAGGAAGTTTATTTTGAGGCTGCTTCTGATAATTTCAGATCCATTTCTGCATTAAAAAAAATTGGGGCTGAAGAAGTTCCCAATCCTTCAAATGCTGAAAAGCTGAAATTTAAAATTACCAGAAAGACTTGGCCTCAAATTCAAAATCTACACTTAAAGCAGGAGTAAATCAGTAAATACTTGCGACTTGCTTTCATAAAAGTTATTTTTTTTATAGGCTTGCAATAAATGAACCTGTAGAGAAATTATGGTTTTAATTTAAGCCTTTTATCGCATGAATCCAGAATTAAAAGCCCCTAATCTTAATTTTATTCAAACTGAACTTAAATGGGCATTTTCCTTTTGCCTGTTAAGTTTAATCTGGTTTTTACTCGAAAATGTTTCTCGCCTTCAACATTTTTTTGCGACAAACTCTCTACTCGTTCATTTTCTGTTTGCTGCTCCCGTTTTTCTAATATACTTTTTTGCCTTCTTAGAGAAAAATCAGGAGTTGGGCCGATACAGCAACTTCAGGAAATTGTTTTACAGCGGCATCAAACTTACCGGATGGGCTTGCCTTTCATTCACTTTTGTTCCGCTAACCGGCATGTCATTCATTGACCCTGATTTTTTCAGGTACCTGACGCACAGGATTCCTTTTCAGTCCGCCTATAATCAACAAATGCACTCAGAATGGTTTACTGATCTTTTTCAGTTAATTGATTCTACCTTTCTAATCGCCATTTTAGGCATATTATTCAGCCTTTTATTTTCCCAAATTCTTTCCAGGAAACGGTCGAAAAAATCATCTGGGCGAGACTTTGACATCTTTTTTAGCTTTTCAAAAATGGACCTGGGCGAAGGAATGCCAGATGATAAGCTTCTATACGACAATCTTTTTCATCAGATTCGAAAAGCAGATCAGTTGGGCTTTCGCCGTGCATGGATTGGGGAAGCGCATTTCAGCATAAAAACAGAGCAGAAAAAACCGGAACCTCTGTTGCCCCATTTCAATGGAGAGCTTTGCATCAATACCGACATTCTTCAAATTGCTTCAAGGTCATATTACCAAACTGAGCAAATTGAAATAGGCTCAGCCATCCGAAATATTTTGGTCAATGGCGGACCAATATCACACGCAGAAGCAATCAGAACTTTCCTCACAATTCATGGAGAAGCGCTAAAAAATTCAAACAGAAAACTCCAAATTGGGTTCGGGGTTGGTCGGTTTGCCTATGCAAATGAAGTCTATGGAATAAAACCCCGAAACGAAGCTGAATCCATTCTCTGGCCTGCACTCAGGGGTTTAATTTTAAAACAAGCCACGGAAATTTTCCTCCGAATGCTAAAAGGTGAAACACTTGGTTCCGCCGATATTTCGGCCAGCATTCTCAAAAAAGAGGCCATGCGAAATCCAGAGCATTGGCTACAAGCCATGTCAAAACTGAACAGGAACCCCGAAACCAGCCAGATCATCATTCCACCATTCTGGGAATTTCAAACAATCAAACTGATTCCTGAAGATTGCGACCTGAGCAATTTGGAATTAACACTTGGTTCTCATGACGAAGAACTACAGGTTTTTGCAAATCAGTTTCTTCCAGTAAAAGTTTTCAACCTTTCAGTTACACCCGGAGAAGTGGTTGACAAAACCCACGAAAGAATGGTGGCTCACTATCATCCTGACGGCGGTTTTTGGAAAAGAGAATACATGCCGCGCACCATTATGATTTTCGCCAATGCTGATAAAGGCTTGACGACGGAAGAGCAGGACCTACAGGGATTTGAAGAAGCAAAAGCAGCAATGACCGCTTATTGGAAAGCCATGGAAGGCACAGTGGACCAGGCAAAAGTTTCCGGAGGAATGGAAAATGCCGTTTATGGAAGTCCGGAAAAAGTGAAGAGAATGCTTGATGAAAAATTCCACCCGCAGGACAGACTTATGACCTGGTTCGATTTCAACACCAATGATGCCAATGTGGTAATGAACAGAATGAATACTTTCATGGAACATGTAAAACCACTTTTCGATGAAAAAGCATGAAGATAAACTCCTGATTGCAGGTGGTGGTTTGGTTGGACTTGCAGCCGCAATTCTATTTGCAGATCGATTTTCCTTGGTTGAATTGTTTGAAAAAAGACAAGATCCATTGGCTGTTCAAGGAAATGAAGCGCGTTCCCTGCAACTTGTAATTTCTGCCAGAGGATGGAATACACTCAGGCTTCTTGGATTTGAAGATGAAATTCGAAGCCTGTGTCTTTCACTAAAAGGTCGATGGCACCATCACCAAACGGAGGAAAAGGTTTTCGAGGCATACTCTCCTATTGGGGAATGCATTAGCTGTATTTCAAGAGAATCAATTTACCGCCTTTTGGCTGCAAAGGCGAAAGCGATTTCAAATGTTCAACTTCAATTTGAAAACAAGTTTCACAAGGTAGATTTTAGCCGGAAAGAACTCTTCTTCAGCAGAGGCGGTAACTTGGAAATTGAATCAAGCCATTATGACTTTCTGATTGGGGCGGATGGCGTGAGGTCTTCGATTGCAGCTGAACTCAATCCGAGAGGAGAAGATTTTCAGAAGGAAATCAATGTTTATAGGGAAATTTATATTTCAGGGGTAAACTGGGAAAGGGACGCATTCCATTACTGGCATACCAAAACAGCCATGATTGGAGCATTCCCGGTTTTCGATGGCGGATTCAGTCTATTTCTTGTGCATAAGGAAGCAGATTTTGAAACACTTCTTCAAGACCCAACTGCAAGTCTTTTTTGCGAATTATTCCCTGAAATATCTTCCAGCATTCCAGAGGCAAAACAACTTTTCACAAAAGCAAAAGGTGGAATTCTTGGATCAAAATCCTGCCAGAATTGGCATCACGAAAACAATGTTGTGATTGTGGGAGATGCAGCCCATGCAGTACTACCTTTTATGGGGCAAGGACTAAATACCGGGCTCGAAGACCTTTTCACCCTGAATCAATACCTCGAAAATGGAAGGGTTCGGGAAGGGATGAATCTTGTAGATTTTGAAAACCAACGCAGGCCTCAGGCAGAAGCCATCCGGCAAATTTCACAAGACCAATTTCGCTATCTGACTGGGAAATACGGACAGGAAGAATACGCGAGAAGAATAATTATTGCCAGCAAACTCAAACTATCCGGCCAATTGCCAACTTATTCAGCTTGCGCCTTTTCGCTTGAACCTTTTTCTACCATTTTGGAAAGAGAAGAAAGGATTAAACTTTCGATAGACAAAAATGAGGAAGACAACTGACTTATTTAGTCAGTTATCTAAGTATTAACCTGATATTAATCAGGCTATTTCCATCCATCTATCAATCTTTGATTTTATTAAACATCTTTCCTTGCAAACCTGAAGGAATGTATTGCTTTATAGTATCAAAAAAATCCAGAACAACTTTTAATCAAGAAGACCTTCAAATATTTATAGCCCATCAGAATTGAAATTTCAGAGTGTGATTATGAAGGAGGAAATCTTCAAAACTTTGTTTGAATTCAACCCAGACCCAATCATTGTTTTTAATGCAATCGGAGAAATTGTTCTCATCAACCATCAAACAAAAATCCTCTTCGGCCATAGAGAAGATGAATTGAAAGGCAAGCGAATCGAATTTTTAATGCCAGCAGAGGTTATGCCGATTCAATCTGCAATGCGTTTCAATTATGTTCAGATGCCAGACAAAAGGACAATGGGCAGAGATTTCGAAATTCTGGCTTTAAGCAAGGAAGGAAGGAAGTTTCCTGTCGAAATAACCTTGAGTCCACTTTCAAACCAGAACGATGGATTGTTCATTGCAAGCATCAGGGCCATCAGTATGCGGGAAGAAATACACCGGAACCTGGAAAACAGAAATTCAAACCTTCAGCAAAAGATCAAGGAAATTGAGAACAATACTTTCCTTGCCTCGCATGAATTACAAGAGCCAATCAGAACCATAAAATCACTTAGCAATCTACTGGAAGACAGTCAGATGCATAAATTAGATGAGCAATCAAAAACCTGCTTGCGCTTCCTGAATGAATCCAGCCAAAGAATGAATTTATTGGTTAAAGACTTATTGGATTACAATAGAATCGGAATCAATTCGGTTGCCCAAGAAATTGAAATACCAAAGGTTTTGGAGGAAGTGAAGGAGGATTTGGATTTCCTTGTTCAGGAAACCGGCGCCAATATTATTTCAGACGGCCTTCCACAGATTTATGGATTCGAAACGGAAATCCGGGCATTGCTACAAAATCTGATTTCCAACAGCATTAAATTTCGGAAAAAGGAAACGAGTCCGCGCATCAGGATTTCTGCAAACAATGAAACCCACCATTGGCATTTTTCCATTAAAGACAATGGCATCGGAATACCCGACCGTTACCAGGACAAGATCTTTGAAATGTTTTACAGGCTTCATCCAAGAAGTCAGTACGATGGTTGCGGAATAGGCCTGGCGAAATGCAAAAAGGTTGTTGAATTACACAATGGCCGAATTTGGGTAGATTCATTGGAAGGACATGGAAGTACATTTCACTTTACCCTCAGTAAAAACTAAATATGGAATACCTCAAACCAAAACCCGATTATGTGCTCCTTGTGGATGATTGCATTGCAACCAATTTCCTCCACCAACTAACCATTATGAGCACAGGACATCCATCCGAAATTCTGACTTTTGAAACCGTGCATGAGGGAATGGAATTTCTTGAAAACAAATTTCAAGAGAAAAAGGACAATTCTATTCTATTGTTTCTGGACATCAATATGCCAGGATTAAATGGCTGGGATTTTCTTTCTGAATGTAAAAACGATGGATTTGACCCCGCAAACCTGGTGATCATAATTTTAACAGCAGCCGCACTGAACAAGGAAGACGAGAACCTGCTTTTTGAAAATCCCTTGGTAAAAGGAATTTTGCCAAAACCTTTGGATGTTGATATGATCGAAAATGTTTGGGCCAATAACTTCAGTGGAAGTCTTCAGACCCAAGTTAAATAAACTGACTCGGCTGTCTATCAGGACAAACCGCTGAACTGCCGCACAAAGCGTACATCATTTTCAGTAAACAGGCGAAGGTCTTTGATGCCATACCGCAGCATGGTGATTCGCTCGATGCCCATGCCAAATGCAAAGCCTGTAAATTCTTCGGGATCAATGCCATTGGCCAATAAAACATTGGTATCCACCATTCCACTTCCGCCAATTTCAACCCATCCGGTTTGTTTACAGATGTTGCAACCATCTCCATTACAAATCAGACAAGAAATATCCATCTCGGCGCTTGGCTCTGTAAATGGAAAATAGGATGGACGAAATCTGATTTTCTGGTCCGGACCAAACATTTCTTTTACAAAATGGTAAAGGGTTTGCTTCAGGTCGCGAAAACCAACATTCCGGTCAATGTACAGACCTTCAATCTGGTGAAATAGGCAATGCGCCCGTGCTGAAATTGCCTCATTGCGGTAAACTCGTCCCGGCATGATGGCCCGAATTGGTGGCTTTTGCTTTTCCATCAACCTCACCTGAACCGTGCTGGTGTGGGTTCGCAACAAAACATCCGGATTTCTGGAAATAAAAAATGTGTCCTGCATTTCCCGGGCTGGATGGTTTTCAGGGAAATTTAGTGCTGAAAAATTATGTTGATCGTCTTCGATTTCGGGTCCATCCGCAAGAGCAAAACCCATTTTACTGAAAATATCCACCATTTGCTGTCGCACTATGGTAAGCGGATGCCTTGAGCCAAGAGGCAAAAACTGAACAGGGAGATTAAGGTCGGGAGATTCCACATCTGCCTGAGAAGAACCCAAACTGGATTGCGCCTGCTCAAACCGTTCCCATGCGAGGTTTTTAAGCTCATTCAGGGCCTGCCCAAGTGCTTTCCTGCTTTCAGGTTCCGCATCTTTCAAACCTGCCATCAGGTCTTGAATCATCCCTTTGCGAGAAAGCCACTCCAAACGAAATGCTTCGAGTTCTGAGGCCTGACCGAGACTTGCATTTGAGATGGCCGCTCTGGCCTGTTCAATCTTTTCAAACATGGGCGCAAAGAAAGGAAAAATGGGGCTTTCTTCCTTGAACGACTCCCCTACTTTCAATATTGAATATCAGAAACATCAATTTTCAATCATTTATTCCTTTGGATTCTCGAATCAAATGGACTCGAACCAAGGCCAATAGACAAATTCTGAAACTAGTCGGCCCAAATGCCTTTCTCTACATTGCGATCATAGCGAGGCTTTTGAGGCCTTTCCTTCAAATAGTTTGGCAAATAGGATTTTTTACTTTTTGCCAGCTCTCTTGCTGTCTTTTCTCTGAAAGCGCCCCGCTCGCTCATGGACGCAAGCTGAAATTTACCCAGATACCGGGAGGATGGATGCATTTTAAAATCATATTTTCTCCGCTTGATTTCGCCTTCATAACTGGCTATTTTGGAAGATTTCTCCCGCATTTTTTTCACCTTTTCTGTAGGCGTATTTGCCTGATATTGACCGGGATAAAAGAATGACCTGATTCTTGCTTTTCTTTCGGCCGCAGAATTGAGATAACCGGCCTTATACTCTGAAATTGCCTTGCTTTTTTCCCGAGCCTGGTCTTTGCGTTCACCGCTGCTGGTCACGAGATTTTTCCCTTGCCCTGCAATTTCTTCAGATTTGTTTTTCATCATCTCCCTTTGAGCATCGCGACCAAGGGTATTTCCTTTCTGAGAAGCAGTAATAATTTGATTTTTCTCCTTCAGCATCTTTCGATATGCCTCACGGTTCATTGTAACCATGCCCTTTTTAGATTCATTCAGCTCCTTATTCTTTGCAGCCATCATCGCCTTGTGCTCTTCCCTACCGAGGGTGTTTCCTTTCGTTGAACCAGACATTTCACGGCTCCGGTTTTCGATTTTCTTGTCACGGGCTTTCAGGTCGATGTTCAACATGATCTTATCCGATTCCTTCAACTCCTCACTTTTGGCAGCCATCATCGACTTATGCTCTTCCCGGCCGAGGGTATTTCCTTTCGTTGAACCAGACATTTCACGACTGCGGTTTTCGATTTTCTTGTCTCGGGCTTTCAGGTCGATGTTCAACATGGTCTTATCCGATTCCTTCAA
>Ga0114972_10000964_pt1 | contig 21636 bp, 15 predicted proteins | sample M_140807_EF_Meta_FD_87354 | JGI IMG/M metagenome (GOLD analysis project Ga0114972, IMG submission 87354) | Freshwater microbial communities from Lake Montjoie, Canada to study carbon cycling - M_140807_EF_MetaG | ecosystem: Environmental > Aquatic > Freshwater > Lake | place: Lake Montjoie...
AGCGCCCGCCGCGAGCGGATCTCCCACACCCGCGCCGTCTCGCCGTGCGCCTTCACCCACTCGGCCAGGAGCGGCTCGACCTCGGCATACCGCTCGGTATTCAAAAGATGGAGCGCGTGAAAATAGAACGATTCCTCCGTCCCCGGAACGAGCCGGGCGAGGACCGCCTCACGATCCTCCGCCAGCGCGAACTCCTCCACGAAGCCGATCTCGCCGGCCCGGCCGCTCGCACTCCAGAAAGCCACGCTCATTCCCATGACCGCCAAGCCTACGACAAGCCTCCGAACGCCGCGCGTTTCGGGCGCCGCGCTGGGGAAGAGAGACTGCTGATGCCGTGACATGAAATCCCCTTCGACTTGGACTGGATGCCCCGCGGCCGGCGGGCGCGGAGAAGCTCGCGCGGGGAACGGACGGCGAGGAGAATCGTTTCAACTCCCCCGCCGCTCCCGTCCCCACCTTCCCAATCCGCGTTTTTTTGAATCATAGTTCAAGGATGGCCGCCCCGCCGTCGGGTGGGCTTCACGAGTCCGGGATCGCACTGTTTAGCCGCCAAGCTCGGCGGCGGTGAGTCGTTCCGCAGGCCCCAGCCCGGCGGGGAGAGGATGGAGGCCCGGATGGAGGGCGTGGGCGAGGATCTCGAGGCTTTCGACCAAACGCGGGCCGGGGCGGCTGAAAAAAGCATTGCCGTCGAAGAGAAAGACGCGCTCGTCGCGGACGCACGCCAGCGTGCGGAACCCGGGCTGGGCGAGGAGGATGGGGAGATCCTGCCGAGTGCGGGAGATGTCAAACCCGCAGCAGGCGATCACGAGCACCTCCGGATCGGCGGCCATGATCTCCTCCCAGGGGATCGACCGCGACTTCTCCCCCTCGCGCCCCACAACCTCCCGGCCACCGGCGAGACGAACGATCCCGGGGGACCAGTGGCCGGCCGTGAAGGGGGGATCGATCCATTCCAAGAGCATGACACGCGGCGGCCGCGTCACGCTTGCGGAACGGGCCGCGACCGCGTCGATCCGCCCCTGCAGCCGCGCCACAGCCGCCCGGCCAAGCTCCGGAACGCCGGCCGCGTCGGCCACCGTTTGAAGACTCGTAAGCACCTCGGCCAAACTCGCCGGCTCGAGATTGACGACGCGCGGTTTCCCCGGCAGCCGACACGCCGCCGCGGTCACCTCCGCTTCAGCGACCGCACAGACGTCGCACAGCGCCTGGGTGACGATGAGATCGGGGGCGAGATGATCGAGCACCGCCAGATCGAGCTCGTAGAGTGCCCGCTTCGAGCGGAGACGCTCGCGGACGAGCTCGTCGATCTCCCGGCTGGTCGCGTCGGTGGGAATGAGCGTCTGCGTGACGCGGGGCAGGCCGCGGACCCCCTCCGGATGGTCGCACTCGTGGGTCACGCCGACGAGCGCCTCACGGAGCCCGAGCTCGCAGACGATCTCGGTGGCGCTCGGCAGGAGCGAGACGATCCGCATGAAAGAAGCCCTCGGGGAAGGGAAGCGGGGGAGGGTATGCTGGAAACGAGTGTAGCGGGCGCCCCGAATCGACAGCGCCTGCCGGAGCGTGCCTTCATCGGGGGGATCGGTTGATGGGCTGTTCAACGGGCCGGGGTGGTCGTGCCGTCGAGCGCTGCCTGGCCGCGAGCCTGTGGGCGGTGGTGGTGCTCGGCGCGATCGCGCCGGCGTGGCTCCCGGCCGATGACGCCCTTGATCTGTTCGAAACCCGGATCCGCCCGGTGCTCGTCGAGCACTGCCAGGAATGCCACCGCAGTGATGGTGCGGCGGAAGGTGGGCTCGTCCTCGACCACCGCGAGGGAATGCGCACCGGTGGGGCAGGGGGGGCGATCCTCGTTCCCGGTGCTCCACAAGACAGCCGAATCCTCGCCATTTTGCGACACGAGCTGCCCGGGCTCGAGATGCCGCAGGGGGGCGAGCGCCTCGACGACGATACGCTCGCCGCCTTCAGCGCCTGGATCGCGGCCGGCGCCCCTGATCCGCGTCAGCCCCCCGGCGCCGGCCCGACCACACCCCCGGCCGATTTCGCCGAGCGTCGCCGATGGTGGAGTTTTCAACCGCTTCACCGCCACGATCCACCTCCGGCAAGCCGCGCCGATTGGGCCGACAACCCGATCGATCGCTTTCTGGCCGCCCGACTCGACGCAGCCGGCCTCGAACCGGCCCCTGTCGCTCCCCCGGCGGTGCTCCTGCGGCGGCTGTCGTTCGTCCTCACCGGGCTCCCTCCCAGCCCCGAGGAGGTGCTGGCCTTCACCGCCGATCCGTCGCCGGCAGCCTACGCGGCCGCTGTCGACAGAATGCTTGCCTCCCCGCGCTTCGGCGAGCGCTTCGCGCGCCACTGGATGGATCTCGTCCGCTACTGCGAGTCGCACGGCAGCCAAGGGGATCCCGAGCTTCCCGATGCGTGGCGCTACCGCGACTACCTCGTCCGGGCGTTCAACGACGATCTCCCCTACGACCAGCTCGTGCGCGAGCAGATCGCCGGCGACATCCTCCCCGATCCGCGTTGGAACGTCGACGAGGGGTTCAATGAATCGGCGATCGGCCCGGCGCATTTGCGGATGGTGGAGCTCGGCTTCGTACCGGTCGATGCCCTCGACGATCAAGTGAAGGTGGTCGAGAACCAGATCGATGTCTATTCCAAGACGTTCTTCGGGCTCACCGCCGCCTGCGCCCGCTGCCACGATCACAAGTTTGACGCCATAACCCAGGAGGATTTCTATGCCCTCTACGGGATCCTCGCCAGCAGCCGACCGGGGCAGGTGATCCTCGATCGACCGGAAGCGCTCCGGGCCGCCGACGCCGAGCTTTCCGCGCTCAAAGCGACGATCAAGGCAGGGCTCGCGGCAGCGTGGCTCGATGCGGCAAGTCATTTTGCCATCCGGCTCGAAGATCAGCGATCACGGCGGGCGCGCGCCGTGGGTTTGGGGAAGGACCTCGCTGACGTCAGCCTGTCGATCGAGGCGATCGAAAGGCCGGCCCGGGCCCGGGCCCTCGAGCGCCGCGGCGCCGAGCAAGGCAGCGTTGCGCTTCCGGCCCCGTTCGCGCGGTGGAGCTTTTCCGCTGACCCTCGTGACAGCATCGGTGGTCTCGACGGCGAACTTCTGGGGGGCGCGGTCGTCCGCGATGGCCGGCTGATCCTCGACGGCGTCGGGGCGACCATGCGCACGAAGGCGCTCACACGCGACCTCCAGGAGAAGACGCTCGAGGCCTGGGTGGCGCTTGCCAATCTCGATCAGCGCGGCGGGGGTGTGATCGGGCTCGACGTTCCAGAGGGTCGGTTCTTCGATTCGATCGTCTTTGGCGAGATCAAGCCGCGCCATTGGCTGGCTGGGAGTGACTTCTTCAACCGCACTCAGGATCCGGGGGGGCCGGAGGAGACGGCCGGACCGGGGGCGCTCGTCCATGTGGCGATCGTTTATGCGGCTGACCATTCGATCCACGTCTACCGCAACGGCGTGCCGTATGGCGGGCCCTTCACGAAGGGGACGATCTGGACGTTCAAGGCCGGGAGCGCCCGATTCCTCTTCGGTCAGCGGCTCTCCGACATCAATCCCCCGCTGGCCGGTGAGATCGACGAGGCCCGGGCGTATGACCGGGCCCTGTCGGCTGACGAGGTGGCGGCATCCTTTCAGGCCGGCCCGGAAGGGGTGACCGACGAGGAGCTCCTCGCGGCGCTCGACGGGGCGACACGCGACGCCCTCGCCCGTCTTCGCGACCAGCGCCAACGGCTCTCGTTAGCGCTGCGCGATGGCGACGTGGCAGCCGGGGATCCACTCGCGGCCCCCCTCGCCGAGGCCGGGGGCGATCCCGCCAGCCCACTCCATGCCTGGGCGACACTCACCGCCGCGCCGCCGGAAGCGTGGGCTGCCACCTGGGGCACGCTCGTCGCCGCGCTCGAACATGACCAGCGCACCCGGATCGCGGCCAACGCCCCCCTCACACCGCTGTGGGATCTGCGTGGGCCCGACCATCGATCGTGGTTTCGCCATGGCACGGGGCTCCCGGCCGAACCGGCGGCCAACGGGGCGTTTGCCATTCCTGCCGACGGTGATCGCGTCATCACGGGGATCCTTCCAGCCGGAATCCACACCCATCTGCTCAGCAGTCGCCAGCCCGGGGTCTATCAGTCGCCCCGGTTCGTCATCGACACCGACAGCGTCGCTCTGCGCGTCCTCGGTCGCGGGAGCGTCGCCCGGCTCGTCATCGAGAATTATCCGCTCGGCAATGGTGGGATCTACCCTGCTGTCCGCCCCGAGCGTGACGACCTTGCCTGGCTCCGCCTCGACACAAACTACCGCCGCGGGGCGACGGCGTATGTCGAGCTCGTCACCGACCCGGCCGAGCGGGCGTTTTTCGGAATCGCCGCCGTCATGAAGGGCGATTCCCCTGAGCCGCCGCGCGACACGTTCCTCGCGGCGGCACCGTTCCTCGCCGGGCCGGTGCCAGCAGACCCCACTGATCTCGCGCAGCGGATGGAGTCACGCCTGGCCGCGACGATTCTGGCCTGGCGGGAGGGCTCTCTCGATGACGACAGTCGGGCGCTGCTCGACTTTTTCATCCGCCGCGGGATCCTGCCCACGACCCTCGCCGAGCTCCCCACACTGCGCGAAGGGGTCGATCGCTACCGGGCTCTGGAACGGGGCATTCCCGTCCCCCGGCGGGCCCCCGGCGTTCTCGAGGCGGCCGGATACGACCAGGCGCTCTTCATCCGTGGCCAACACACTCGCCCGGCCGCCCCGGTGGCGCGCCGTGGGCTGTCGCTGTTCGCAAGCGCTCCCTTCGCAACCAGGGCCGAAGCCGTGGAGGCACCGAGTGGCCGGCTCCAACTGGCCGAGGAGGCGGTCGGGCCGGGGAGGGATCTCCTCGCCCGCGTCATGGTCAACCGGCTCTGGCACCATCTCTTCGGGCGTGGGATCGTCGCCACGACCGACAACTTTGGCCGCCTCGGCACCCCTCCCACGCACCCCGAGCTGCTCGACTGGCTTGCCGGCCGTTTCATCGACGAAGGCTGGTCGGTGAAGCGGGCCCTGCGGGAGATGGTCATGAGCCGGGCCTTCCGGGGTGTGGCGCTGCCATCCCCCAAAGCCACGCAGATCGATCCTCTCAATGAGCTTCTCTCCCACGCTCCGCTCCGCCGCCTCGACGCCGAAGCGATCCGGGATTCAATCCTCGCCATCTCCGGTCAGCTCGACCCGACGATGGGGGGCCCGGGCATTGACGTCTACCACACGGCGAAGACCGAAGGAGGCGGCCCGGTCGGCCCGCTCGACGGAAACCGGCGCCGCAGTCTGTATCAGCGGATCCGACGCAACGCCTCCAATCCGTTCCTCGAGGTGTTCGACGCCCCGAAGCCGACGACAACCCGCGGCACGCGCGACGTCACCGGCGGGCCGGTGCAGGCGCTGACCATGCTCAACGACCCCTTCATCATCGATCAGGCGACGAAATGGGGGGTGCGCGTGGCCGCCGAACCGGCCACCGATGAGGTCCGTCTGAGGGGAATGGTTCTCGCCGCCCTGTCGCGCCCCGCCGACAGCGAAGACACGGCACTCCTCCTGGCCCATCTCGGTGCCGTGCGCTCCGCCCAGGCGCCCCTCCCCGACGGCACGCCCCACCCCGCGGACCAGACCGAGGCGCTGGCCTGGGGGGACGTGGCCCATGCCATCCTGTGCCTGAAGGAGCTCATCCATGTCGAGTGAATCCCGCCGGCCCGGCCTCGGCGGCCCGACGATTCCGCGCCGTCGACTCCTCACTGGGGCCTCGACCGGCTTTAGCGCCCTGGCCCTGTCGGCGCTGACGGCGCGGGGCGATCTCGGCGCCGCGCCCGGGCCCTCGGCACCGCCAGCCCGCGTCCGCAGCGTGATCTTCTGCTTCATGTCGGGGGGCGTCTCGGCCGTCGACTCGTTCGATCCCAAGCCGCGGCTGACGGTCGACCATGGCAAGCCGATGCCGGTGCCGGTCAAGCCGACGATGTTCAACGCCAACGGCACGATCATGGCGAGCCCATGGGAGTTTCGCCGCCGGGGGAAAAGCGGCCTGCCGGTGAGCGATCTTTTCCCCCGCATCGCCGGCTGTGCCGACGACCTCGCTGTGATCCGCTCGATGACGAGCCCGGCCAACGAACACGCCCAAGCCAACTACCATCTCCACAGCGGCTTTTCCCTCGCCGGCCATCCCAGCGCGGGGGCCTGGATGTCGTATGGCTTGGGGAGCGATTGCGGGGAGATGCCGGGATTTGTCGTTCTCGCCGGGGGCGGGGCGCCGCTCGGGGGCGTCGGCATCTATGGCAGCGGCTATCTCCCGGCGACGCACCAGGCGACGCTTCTCGATCCGGCGGCCGCCGAGCCTGTTGCCAACATCCACCCGCGCGAGCCACTGCTCAGCCAGGAAGCGCGGATGCGCGTCGTCGCGCGTCTCGACCGCCGCCATCTCGCCCTCACCGGCGACGACCCGCGCCTCGAAGCGGCAATCAGGAGCTACGAGACGGCCGCGCGGATGCAGGCCGCCGTGCCCGGCTTTGTCGATCTCACCGACGAGACGGCCGAAACGAAGGCGCTCTACGGGATCGACTCGCCGGTCCGGGAGACCGTCGAGTATGGCCGGCAGTGCCTCCTCGCCCGGCGCCTCGTGGAGCGCGGCGTGCGCTTCATCGAGCTCACCTGTCTGCCGCGCCCCGCCGATCCCGGCCAGATCGGCAATCCCTGGGACCAGCACGGTGGCCTGAAGACCGGGCACACGGAGATGGCGACCCAGGTCGATCAGCCGATTGCCGGCTTGATCCACGACCTCAAGCGTCGTGGGCTGTTCGAGGAGACGCTCATCGTCTGGGCCGGTGAGTTTGGCCGGACGCCGTTCGCGCAAGGGTCGGACGGCCGCGATCACAACCCGTTTGGCTTCAGTGTCTGGATCGCGGGGGGGGGCGTGAAGGGGGGGACGACCTACGGTGCCACCGACGATCTCGGCTATCACGCCGTCGAGCATCCCGTCACCGTCCATCATCTGTGGGCAACGGTCCTTCATCTTTTCGGCGTCGACCACGAGAAGCTGACGTACCGCTTCGGCGGCCGCGACTTTCGCCTCTCCGACGTCCATGGCCGGGTGATCCACGACATCCTGGCGTGATCGGCCCCTCACCCGACCGCCGCCGCCGCTTGGCGGCCCGTCTTCTGGGCACTAAAACTTGGCTGGGGGATCTCGAGGAGCGCAGGGTCTGCGTCTCCTTCCGCGCTTTCCCCCCCCCTCTTCATCCACGTCCGGAGCCTCGACCATGCCGACTGACCGTTCATCCACGCCGTCGCGTCTCTCCCGCCGGGGATTCACCGGCGCCCTCGCGCTCGGCGCTGCCGCCGCGGCAGCCACCCCGGCCCTGGCCCGGGTGCGCCAGGCGGGGAAGGAGACGATCATCGGCTCCGGTGAGCACACCTTCCGCGTCCAGCATCACTTCCCGCAACTCCCCGACCGCTACACCTGGCAGACGACCCACAACGTCGCCGTCGATGGCGCGGGGAATCTGTACGTCATCCACGAGGGGCGGAAAGAGCAGAAGGACCACCCGGCCATCTTCGTCTTCGACCCCACCGGGAAGTTCATCCGCGCCTTCGGCAGCCAGTTCCAGGGAGGGGGCCACGGCATCGAGGTCCGGAAGGAGGGGGAGGGGGAGTTTCTCTATGTGTGCGCGTATCAGCAGGTGAAGGCATTCGCCAAGCTGACCCTCGACGGCGAGACGGTTTGGTACCGCAAGGCCCCGATGGAGTCGGGCTGCTACGCGGCCGGTGAGGATGTCTCGACGACCGCAACCTGGACGCGCGAGGGTTTCCTGCCGACGAACGTCGCCTTCCTCGATGACGGCGGCTTCCTCCTCGCCGATGGCTACGGCACCTTCAAGATCCACCGCTACGACAAGGATGCGAACTGGGTCAGCTGCTTCGGCGGCGCTGGCGACGGCCAGGGGACGTTCAACACCGCCCATGGGCTGTGGGTCGACCGCCGGCCGGGGCGCGCGGCGACGATCGTCGTCACCGACCGGGCCCACGACACACTCCAGGTGTTCTCGATGGAGGGTGTTTATCAGGAGACACTTCCCCACTTCGGGCTGCCGGCCAACATCGACAGCTGGAAGGATCTCCTCGTCGTCCCGGAGTTGAAGGCCTGCGTCACCCTCCTCGGGCCCGACAACAAGCCGGTGGCCAAGCTCGGCGCAGCGGTCGCGCGGCTCGGGACAGTGGAGAATCTCCGCGGCCAGCCCGACAAGTGGGTCGACGGCGAGTTCGTTCACCCGCACGACGCCTGCTTCACCCCCTCCGGTGACATCTTCGTGGCAGAGTGGGTCGCCACCGGACGAGTGACGAAGCTCGAGAAGGTCTGACCCGGCGGCCTTGCCCCTTCAGACGACGCCGTTCTTGACCGCCCATACCGCCACCTGGGTGCGGTCGCGCATCGACATCTTCCGCAACAGCTTGTGGACGTGCGTCTTCACCGTCTCCAGCCCGATTCCCAGCGCCGCGCCGATCTCGTCGTTGCTCAAGCCGTAAGCCAGATGGCGCAGCACCTGCCGCTCGCGGAGTGTCAGATGGCGATCGGCCTCGTCCGGGCCGCTGGCAGCCAGCCGGGCAGTCACGACCGCGAACGGCTCGGGGGGCTGCGGGGCCCGTCCCAGCGCGGCGTTGCGGATCGTCGCCAGGAGCTCACCGGCGCTGCAGCTCTCGGCGATGCAATTCACTGCCCCGGCCGCCCGCGCCCGAGCCAGATGGGTCGTGTCGGCGGAGGGGATGATGATCACGATACCGATCCCGGGAGTCTGATCGAGCACCTGCCTGGCGACTCGGAAGCCATCAGGGGAGGGGAGGGCGCTGTCGATCAGCGCCACAGAGGGGCGCGACGCCGTAATCCCACCGATCGCGCTCTCGGCATCGCCATGACTCCCGGCGATCACGATCCCCTCGCCGGCCGCGATCGCGATCAGACCGGCACGGAGGAGGTCACTGGGGTGGGCGATGGAGAGGGATATCTGCAGATCCATGGTGTCGGGGAATCCGTGCCACGCGCGTCGGGTTGTGCCGTGACGCGCGGGGAAAGAGCATCGTCCGGCTGGGGAACCGATCGTGGAGCCCCCCGGGACTGGCCGGGGGATCCGATCGAGGCGAAATGACTTGAACGCTACGAATCAGGAAAAGTTCCGCACGCGTCCCTGGCCACCCCCCGTAAGCGTGAGCCGCAGGCTTCACTCCGCAGCCCCGAGAATCTCCCCCAGCCTGCGGACAATCTCCGGGTTCGGCGGCCGCCGGTCAGCGGCGACGAGCAGCTCGAAGTTGTCGGCGAGGATCTCCTCGGGGTGGATCAGATAGCCGGTGTTCCTTCCCACCTGTTCGAAGAATCCTGCCGCCCCCTCCGGCTTCGACATGATCGGTTCACCGGCGTCATCGACCTCGGGCATGCCGCGTGGGGGAGTCCCCTCGAGGCGTACCGCGAGGAGCCGGAACTCCATCGTGTCGAAAAAGGCCTTCCCAGCTGCCGCGTCATACGCAGCCGTCCGCGACCAGAGCACCGGCACCATCGATCGCTCCACCCCGTCAACCGTGACCCGGATGCAGTGATCGAACAGCGGCGCGTCTGGATTGGTGATCCGGCGGTCCTCGAGGTCACCAGGTAGGACGACGTCGCCGCAGGGCTGGAATCCGATCGAAGCGTAGAGCTTCTCTCGCAGGGCCGGCCGGCTGCGGGAGAGGACATGGAACAGCTCGTGACACAGAAGCCGCCGGAGGACGGGCGTGGTATTCCCGAGGACCTTCGCCGGGAGCATGATCGCCGTGCCGCGCGTGTACGCAGCGCCCCCCTCCTCGTCGCCGCTGGTCTTGACGAGGAGGACCCGCTCGGGGAACCGGACGCCGAGCTCGGTGAACCGGGCCTCGAGCCCGCGCATCGCCCCGGTGATCGCGCGTCGGTCACGGTCACCCCACTCCAGCACGCTCCGCGCGGCGAACGCCCGGTGCTCGGCGCTGCTCACCGGTCCGGGCGATTTGAGCCGGGCTTGGCGGTCGAACGGGCTCATCCGCTCCGTGAACTCATCCTCAGCGGCGACGACCTCGCGCCCCTCCGCGGCCGTCGCGAACACCAGCCCGCTCCCCCCGCCGAGCGGCAGCCCGTCGGCAGCCGCAAGCGGGAGAGAGAGGGCCACGAGGGCCACTCCGGCGACCGCCACACCCACCGAGAACGACACACGCATGAGGGAACACTCCAAAAACATGGGGACTCGCCCGGGGATGGCCGGCCGTAGTAGAACGCTCCGGTGGCGGGAGGGACAGTTCACCGGGAGGGCAGCGGCGATGAGGCGAGTCAGCGCGACACCGGGGCTCCGCCCCGCGACCACGATCCTCCCCCTCCTGGTGGCGCTGGTCGCCCTCGTGGGGTGCGCCCGTCCCGGCGGACCGGAGGGCACCGCCAGCGCGAAGGCCGACGGCAGGCCACGGGTTGCGCTCGTGATGAAGTCACTTGCCAACGAGTTCTTCGCGACGATGGCCGACGGGGCCCGGGCCCATCAGGCCGGCAGGAGCGACCGCTACGAGCTGATCGTCAACGGGATGCGCAACGAAACCGACGTCTCCGAGCAGGTCACGCTCATCGAGCAGATGGTGGCCCGCGGCGTGGCGGCGATCGTCATCGCCCCGGCTGATTCCAAGGCTGTCGTCCCGGCTCTGAAGCGCGCCGCCGACGCCGGCGTCCTCGTCGTCAACATCGACAACCGCCTCGACCCCGCCGTGCTCGTCGAGTCGGACCTGGCCGCCCCGTTCGTCGGCCCCGACAACCGCGATGGGGCGCGCCTTGCGGGTGAGGCGGTCGCGGCCAGGCTCGAAGCCGGGGCCGAAGTAGCGATCATCGAGGGGATCGTGACGGCCTTCAATGGCCAACAGCGTGCCCTGGGGCTCGAGGATGCTGCCACCGCCGCCGGCCTGCGGATCGTCGCCCGGCAGAGTGGCCAGTGGGAGATGGAGAAGGCCAATGGCATCGCCGCAAGCTTGCTGGCGGAGCATCCCGCCCTGGCCGCGATCCTCTGCGCCAACGACAGCATGGCGCTCGGCGCAGCCGCGGCGATCGAGGCCTCGGGGCGGAAGGTCCTCCTCTCCGGCTTCGACAACGTCCCCGCCGTCGCGCCGCTCCTCGCCGACGGCCGGCTCGCCGTCACCGTCGACCAGCACGGCGATCGGCTCGCGGTCGCGGGGATCGAGGCGGCCCTCGACATCCTCGCCGGCGCCGCGACACCAGAGGATCGGACGACCCCGGTCGATCTCGTCACGGGCGCGCCATGAGCGCCGGCCCGGTCGTGCTCCGCGCCGCGGGGCTCTCGAAGGCCTGGTCGGTGCCGGTTCTCCGCGAGGTCTCCCTCGCACTGGAGGCGGGGGAGGTCCACGTCCTGATGGGCTCCAACGGTGCGGGAAAATCGACCCTGGCCGCGATTCTGGGGGGCCTGATCCGCGCCGACGCCGGAGCGATGACCCTGGGGGATCTCCCCTACGCCCCACGCTCGCGCGCGGCGGCGGAGGGGGCGGGCGTCGTGATGGTGCTCCAGGAGATGAACCTCTTTCCCGGCATGAGCCTCGCCGAGAACCTGTTCCTCGATCGGCTCCCGAGCCGCTTCGGCCTCCTCGATCTGGCGGAGCTCGACCGCCGGGCCGGCGTGGCGCTGTCGCGCGTGGGGCTGGGGGATCTCCCTCCGCGGATGCCGCTTTCCCGGCTCGGAGTCGGCCAGCGTCAGCTCATCGAGATCGCCCGGGCCCTCGACCGGCGCTGCCGCGTCCTGATGCTCGACGAGCCGACGGCGGCGCTTTCGGCCCGGGAGAGCGACCTTCTCTTCGACCACGTCCGCCGCCTCGTGGGGGAAGGGGTGGCGGTCGTCTACGTCACCCACCGCCTCGACGAGCTCCCGCGCATCGCCAGCCGCGTGAGCGTCCTCCGTGACGGCCGGTTCGTCGCGGAGCATCGCGGGGGGAACATCGCCCCGGAGCGGCTCATCGAGGAGATGTCGGGGCGTGCATCGCCGCAGGGCTCGGCCGCCGCGGCGGCCCCCACGGGAGACATCGTCCTGGCCGTCACGGGGCTCGAGCGCGGGAGCCGGGTGCGGGGCGTGAGCCTCGAGGTCCGCGCCGGAGAGGTGGTGGGGCTGGCGGGGCTCGTCGGCGCCGGCCGCACCGAACTGCTTCGGGCAATCTTCGGTGCCGATCCCGCCGCGGCGGGGAGCGTCCGCGTCGGAGATGGCCGCGCCGGGCTCCTCCGCTCCCCACGGCAGGCCGTTGCCGCCGGAATCGGCCTGCTTCCGGAGGACCGCCGCCACGACGGCCTCCTCCTCGGCCTGCCGGTGCGGGTCAACGTCCTCCTCGGTGCCCCCCACCCCTCGGCCCGGGGCGGCTGGATCGACCGGCCGAGGGAACGCTCGGCGGCGGAGGCGATCCGAGTGCGGGTGGAGATCGACTGCACCTCGATCGAGCAGCCGGTCGGAGAGCTCTCCGGCGGGAACCAGCAGAAGGTGGTGTTGGGGCGCTGGCTCGCGGCCGGCTGCCGGGTGCTGTTGTGTGACGAGCCGACGCGCGGCGTCGACGCGGCTGCGAAGGGGACGATCCACCGGCTTCTCCGGGAGTTCGTCGATCGTGGCGGCGGGGTCCTCCTGGCGTCGGGTGAGCTGGCCGAACTGCGGGCCGTCTGCGACCGGGTCCTCGTCATGTCGGAGGGGCGGATCGTGGCGGAGTTTCAATCTGGATGGAGCGACGCAGCGGTGACGGCGGCAGCCTTCGGCAGCGCCGGGCGTGACGCTGTCGGGGCAGGGGACGACACCGAGCAGCCAGGGAGCACGCGACGATGAACCGGACCAGACTCGGTGAATGGGGCGTGCTCGTGCTCGTGTGGCTCAGCCTCGTGGCGCTGTTCGGGATGCTCGCCGAGCGGTTCCTCTCCATGGCGACGCTGACCACCGTCGCCGGCCGTCTGCCGGGCTTGGCCGTCGTCGCCGCCGGGATGACGCTCGTCATCATCGCCGGCGGGATCGATCTCTCTGTCGGATCGGTGATGGCCCTGGCCGGCGCCGTCCTCGGGGTGGCGATCGTTCAAGGGGGCTGGCCACTGACCGCGGCGATCCCGGTGGCGATCCTCACCGGCGCCAGCGCCGGGCTCGCCACCGGGCTCCTCACGGTCGGCCTGCGGATCCCGTCGTTCCTCGTCACGCTTGGAAGCCTCGAGATCTGCCGCGGCCTGACGTATGCCATCAGCGGCTCCCAGACCCTGTTCATCGGGAAAGTGATCCGCCCTCTGGCGCAGCCGATTCCCCTTCTGGGAATCCCCCCGACGGTGCCTGTGGCGCTGATCGTCGTGATCGCCGCGCAGGCCATCCTGTCGCGGACGGTCTTCGGCCGTCACCTCGTCGCCATCGGCGCCAATGAGCCGGCGGTGCGACTTGCCGGGATCGACACCGCCCCGCCGCGCGTGGCCGTCTTTGTCCTCTCGGGAGCGCTTGCCGGACTGGCGGCCGTGTTTGCCTCCGCCCGCCTCGGCTCCGCCGATCCCAATGCCGGGGCTGGGCTGGAATTGGCCGCGATCGCCGCGGTGGTGATCGGGGGCACGAGCCTCTCTGGAGGGACCGGGAGCGTGGTCGGGAGCCTCCTCGGCGTCCTCGTCATGGCCACGCTCGAAGCGGGGCTGGCGCAACTGGGCGCCTCGGAGCCGCTGAAGCGGATCGTCACCGGCGCGGCGATCATTGCCGCGGTCGCGGCCGACGCCCTCCGTCGCCGTTGGGAAGGGCCCCGGGGCTAAGCCCCCTCCATCCGGCCCCTCCCTCCTGGCCGTCTCCCTTCCCCGTCCCGCTTGCCTCTCTTTTCCCCCTGTCGGCTCCCCTGCGGTCCGCCGCCACCGCCACCAGCCCCAGGGCCACCTCGGGGCCGAACGGCGGCGGGGTCATAGGCCGGGTTTACGGCATTCGGGATCGCGGCCCCGGTCGCCGCCTGCCAGGCACGGAGGGTCTTCGTGAGCGCGTCGGCCCTTTGCCGCTGCGCTGCCGCGAGGTCGTTCTGCTCGTGGGGATCGTCGCGGAGGTTGAACAGCTCGACATGGCCGCCATCCTCGAAAAACTCGATGAGCTTCCAATCCCCCTCGCGGACGGCGCTCGACGGCGCCGCCCTCCCGACATAACAGGGGAAGTGCCAGAAGAGCCGCTCGCGCTGCAGAGCCGCCCCGCCGGTGAGGAAACCGGCCAGACTCGTGCCATCGAGCGGCTGACCGGCCGGGGCTGCAGCCCGGCAGAGATCGAGGAGCGTCAGATAGAGGTCGACCGTCGCCACCGGGATATCGGTCGACCCCGGCTTCACGCGCCCCGGCCACGACACGACCATCGGCACGCGGATCCCCCCTTCGTAGAGCTGCCCCTTGCTCCCCCGCAGCGGCGGCGTGAATTGCGGCGTGCCGCCGTTGTCGGAGGTGAAGACGACGATCGTCTCCTCCCGGAGGCCGAGCCGGTCGAGGGCGGCAAGGATCCGGGCGACGTTCCGATCGACCCCTTCGGCCGTCGCCGCGTAGGCGGCATTGTCACGACGGTCGCCATCTCCCTTTCCCTCGTATTTTCCCTCGTACTTGGCGACGAGGTCGGTGGGCGGATCGTAGGGGGCGTGGACGGCATGATCGGCGAAGTAGGCAAAAAACGGCCGGTCGCGTTCCCGCTCGACGAACTCTAGGAGCTCGTCGGTGAGCCGGTCGGAGAGATAGTTCCCCTCCTCGTCGTGGTAGGCGTCCTTCGCGAAGCCAAGATTCTCCGGAAAGACGACCGTCTCGAATCCCTGCCCGCCGGGGGTCGTCGGCCCCCGCCGACCGCGGCCGAGATTCCACATCCCGAAGAAGGCGGTCGCATACCCGGCGCCTCTGAGGGCCTCGGGGATCGTCACCACCTCCGTCGCCAGGTCGCTGTTGCTCTCCGCCGCCAGCAGCTTGTGCCACGGGGATCCGGGGGGCTGCCGGGGGTCGACGACGGTGTAGACCCCGTGGCGCGGCGTCACCTGCCCCGACATCAGGCAGGCGCGGGTCGGGGCGCAGTTCGGGGCGCTGGCGTACGCCTGCCTGAAGACGAGCCCATCGCGGGCGAGGGCATCGAGCGCGGGAGTCTCGACGAAGCGGTTCCCCATGAAGCCGACGTCGCGCCACCCCATGTCGTCGATCAGAATCAGAATCACGTTCGGCTGGCGGCGCTCGGCGCCGAAGGTGGTGTGCCCGCAGACGACCGCAATCGCCCCGGCGAGGATCAGCGCCACCCACGATCCACGCCGCTTCCCCGCGGAGCTCATTCCTCTCTCTCCCGTTCGTAGTCGAACGTCAGCGTCCCCTCGGCCAGGGTCAGCCCAGCAATCGCCCGGAGGAGTTGCTCGCGCGTGGCCCCGGCGGCCGGCAGCTTCGCCTTTGCCGACAGGGCGTAGAGGGTGACGTGGTAGGTCTTCAACCCCGGGCCGCGCGAGCACATCGGGTCGTACTCGGCCCGCCCCTTGTCGTTGAGCCCGATCGTGCCGGCCCCAGGATTCTCCTTGGCGAGCTCTGTCACGTCGGCGGGAATCCCATGGATGACCCAATAACACTTGAGCCGGTCGGGGGCCTCGTGCCAGAGAAGCAAGGCATATTCCTTCGTCCCCGCCGGGCCCGGTTCCCAGCGGATCGGCGGGGAGATCCCGTCGCCGTCACAGGTGAACTCCGGCAGCAACCGGCCGTCGTCGCCGACGGCGGCGCTGGTGACAACGAGCTCCCCCTGGGGGGCTGCAGGCTTGCTCTGTGACGCCCCCCTTCGCTCCGGCCGTGGCCCCGGAGGAGCGTCTCGGGGTGGAGGAGGGGGGGGCGGGCGGCGACCAGCGCGATCCATGCGATCCGGCGGGCCAGCTTGGCCTCGCCGCGGCGGGGAGCCGTCTGGTGGGGGCTCGCGACGTCCCCTTTCGTCACCGCCACCACCGGGCCGGCGGCCGCGGGGGCGGACCGTCTCCTCGCTCGTCTTCCCAGAAGGCTCCGTGTAGGAGAAGGTCGCCGAGCCGTCGGCCTCGTAGACATACGCAACCGTCCCCTGCTTGCCGCTGATCTCGTACGTCAGCGTGCGGGCGTTTTCCCCGGTCGCCTCGAATCCGACGATCGTCGCCCCGCGGAGCGGTGAGCGGGCCTCGCGCACCGGCCGCGCCGCCGGTTGCGGATCGACCTGCCCCTCGCGTTCGGTCACCTCGCCATGGAAGCCGCCGTTGAGATAGGGATAGCCCTTCGTCGCATGGTAGTGGTAGTTGCCGGCGGCATCCTCGTGGCCATTGAGCTCGTCGAGCCCGGTCACACGTGAGCCGTCAGACTCGGTGTAGCCGTAGATGGGATAGCCATCGAGGGCCCAGGCGATCGGCTTCCCCTTCCCCACCTGCGCCTCGAGATGGACCGGGGCGAGATGATAGTGATAGTCGTCGGCCCGGCCGCAGTGGCCGCCGTAGTCGTCGAGCTCACCGATGGCGTAGGCGTCTTCACCACGATTGTTGAGCGGATTGAAGATCGGAATCCCGTTGACCGCCAGCGCGATCGCCCCGCGCAAAAAACGATCCTTGGCGCTGGCCGGCTTCTTTGCCGGCACCGGTTCGAGCGGTATCTGCCAGGCATTGTCACCGACGTAGGGCTGGGGGAGCGGCACCTGCTGCTGCCAGGCGCGGATCCCGATCATGAGCGGATGATCGGGGAGACCCTGCCCCTCGACGTAAAAAAAGTCGGCATCACGCCGCGTGGTGATCGCTTCGAGCTTTTCAAACGGCGAAAAGGCCTCGGCAATCGCGACATCGGCGAGCCCCCCTCCGGCCCGCGGCGCCGAGACCAGCCGGATCGGCCCGCGCGGCACGGCCGCGGCTGGGGCCGCCCGCCGCCGTGCCGCGAATGGCGACACTTCGTCGCCATGGCCCCCGGGATGGGCCAGCGCCACCGCCCCGGCAAGCGTCATCAGGAACACCGAAAGGAATCCACGGGCGAAGTGTGTCATTCGTTGTTCCTCGCTTGGTTCTTCATCGATCCCTGCTTCTTAGCACCCTGCTTCATCCCCTCCTGCTTTCGACCGCCACGCGGCTTCGCGGGTGGCGGTGGAGCGGCAGGATCAAACGCTGGATCGAGTGTCGGCATCTGCGCATCGCCATTGACCAGATAGCTGTCGAGGCGGCGGCGAAGGAGCTCCGCATCCTTGGGTCGCTCTGCCGCCAGGTCGTGCCGCTCCCCAGGATCGACGGCCAGATCAAAAAGCTTGACGCTCGAATCCTCGAAGAACTCGATCACCTTGAGATTGCCGATCCGGATCGCCGCATGAGGCGCGTGGCCACTTTGATAATGGGGGAAATGGAAGACGAGCTCAGAGCGCTTTCGAACAACGTCCCCCTCGTCCCCCCGGGCGAAGAGATCGACGAGGCTCCCCCCCTCGACCTCGTGCGGGATCGCTGCTTCGCCGATCTCGGCCCACTCGGCAAACGTGGGGAGGAGGTCCCAGCCGACGATCGGGAGATGGCACCAGGAGCCGGCGGCGATCCCCGGCCCGCGGACGATGAACGGGACGCGGATCCCCCCCTCCCACACCGAGCCCTTGCCGCCGCTCAAGGCCCCGCGCCGACCGCCTCCACCGGCGCCGTTGTCGGAGGTGTAGATCACGTAGGTCGTGCCAGCGAGCCCGAGCCTGTCGACGGCGTCGAGGACCATGCCGACGGCAGTGTCGAGATCCTCGGTGATCGCCACCTCGGCACGCTTGCCGTTGCCACCGTCGCCGGCGAGCGCCGCGTACTTCGCCTTCGTCTTCTCGAGCGCGTTCCCCGGCGCGTGGAGGGCGTTCCAGGAGAGCTGCACGTAGAACGGCTTCCCTGCCTCTCCGGCGCGGCGCATGAAATCCTCGGAGCGCTCGGCCATCCCAAACAGATCGACCGGATTGGGATCGGTGAAGGCGAAGGCCTGCTCGTTCCCGGTGTCGCCGTCGTGGTCGTCGTAGCCATGCGCGCCGGGGCCACCGCCGCCGATGTGCCACTTTCCGTAGTGCGCCGTCGCGTAGCCGGCCGCTCGCATCAGTTCGCCGATCGTGACGAGCTCGTGGGGGATCGACTTGATGATCCGCGGCTCGATCAACCGGTGCCCCGTCTCCGGAGGCGCAGCCTTCGTCCAATGGAGGGCTGCGGGGGTCCGGCCACACTGGATGCTGATCCGCGACGGCGAGCAGACCGGCGCCGGGGCGTAGGCATTCGAGAACCGGCGCCCCTGCGCGGCAAAGGCCTCGAGACGGGGCGTATGGAAGATCGTCGACGGCTCGACGCCGGGCGCCATCGCCACCGACAGCCCATCCCATCCCTGATCGTCCGCGATCATGAGGATGATATTCGGCCGGTCGTCGGCCAGGGCGACCGTCCCGGCCAGCGTTACCGCGGCCACCGAGAGCATCAACGTTCGCAAGCGACCCCCACACAATCTCATCGCTGTTTCCCCTTTCCCTGCTGCCGCCCCTTGCCCCCCCCCGGCCCGCGTGCCGGTTGCTCCGGCACGACATCATTGAGCCCGGTGAAGTCCTCCCGTGCCTTTCCGTCCGGCGGCGATTCGACGACGGTCCGAAAGGCAACGACGTTGTCGAGCTTGAGGTCGTCACTCCAAATGAACGTCGCCCCGGCGAAATCGGCGTCGTAGAACGGCTGTTTCGGCCCAACATCCTCCTCGGTGTACTCCGTCGCCCGCCCCCACGACGAGTCATCGAAGGCGACGGCAAACCAATCTTCAGGAAGCGGCTCCTCCTCGACGCGAGGGTTTGCGGTGCCGCCGCCCACCGGGCCGCGAGAGAAGCAGCGAGCCTTCCAGCGGCCGTCGGTCACCGTGCCGTCGGAGAACTTGAGGATGAATCCCGCGTCGCCGATGTTCGTGTTCGCATATTCCATCCCGGTCTGCGGATCGAAGTTGTCCTTGGCGAGGACGGCGATCGTCATCGGGTAGGCCGGGAGGAGATCGACGGAGATCACGTTGTGGGGAATGAAGGGGATCGAATCGACGGCGACGAGCGTACCGTTGACCCAGAGCTGGAACGTGTTGTCGGCGTAGACGTTGGCCCGGATCGTGTCGTCCATCGACGGCTTACGAATCCGCTTCGCCGCGGACACTTGCGCGAACAGCGGCGGTAGGGCCGCTGTCAGGGCAAGGAATGTGATGATCGCCGCGCGACGAACGGCGGGCGTCATGGACTGCGCGGGCATCGGATCCTCCACGGAGGTGGTGGCTCATTCCCAGTCGACGGGGCGGGTCGCGTCGTGGTGATGGGCGTGGTCGAAAAACTCGGCGGGGAGCTCGGCGCGATCGACGAGCTCGAGGACAACGCTTTCGGGCCCCGGGCCATCCCCCGACAGCCCGGCAAGCTCGATCCGCTCCGCCCCGGTGTCGTCATCGGCATGGAAGTCGATCGTGGCCCGGGCCGGGCCGCGGTGGCGGGGATCGGTGCGAACCGCCTCGAGCCGGAGCCGGCCTTCGGCATCGGGAGTGTCGACGAGGCTGAGGGCATAGCCCTTGCGGAAGCCGGCGAGGCCGTCGGCGAGGGAGAGAAACGGGAGATCGTCGCGCTCCCCGGGAATGCCGCGGCGGAATCGACGCGGATCCTCGCTGAGATGGACATGCCCCGTCGGCGGCACCGACCAGCCGATCGTGCCGTCGCATCCATTGATGAACGCCGTGCCGTCGGCGAACGTGCGGATGAAGACGAACCGATCGGCCCCGCGGACGAAGAGCGTGGCACCATCGACGCCCGGCTTGCGCCCGCCGACATCGGCGGGGACCGGATCGGGCACGCCCCCCGGCCCATGGTCGACGACGCGGATCGCATACTGCCGGTCGGTCGTCGCGGCCGACGCGCGGACGAGCGATTCAAGGGCCGCCGAGGCACTCGCCGAGGCGTTGGCCGGGGCAGGGCGGAGGAGGAGAAGGCTGCCGACGGCGAGCACCGCCGCCAGGCCAAGCGGCAAGGCCAACCGGAACGCGCGGGAGCGGTGGATGGCCGGCGGTGGCTCGGCCGACTCCGCCTCGAGGGGAGCGGCCGACACCGAAGCCTCACCCCGCAGCAGATCGATGAGCCGGTCGTGGACGAGCGCCGCCCGGGCGAGCCGGCCGGCCACCGCGGCAGACTCCGCCACGAGGCGCCCGAGCCGGGCTTCGTCGTCGTCATCGAGCGTGCCGTCGAGATATCTCTCGATGAGACGGTCGATCTCGGCGTTGGCTTCGTCGGGGGGAGCGTTCATGTCAGTCCAGGCTCCCGTTCGATGCACTCCCGGAGCCGGTCGCGGACCCGCTGGAGCGCCTTGGCGACGGTGTTGGCCGTCATGCCGACCAGCGGCGCGATGGCCGCCGGCTTGAGATCGTCACGATAGCGCAGCTCACACAACTGGCGGGCCTTGCTTTCGAGCAGCCCAAGACACTCGGAGAGGCGATCGAGGTGCCGGTAATCGTCGGCCGGAATCGCGGCGAAGGCCGCGGCGAGTTGCTCGACGGCGGCGCTGTCGAAGCTCACCCGGGCGCGGCGGCGCGACCGGAGCCAGGTGCCGACCCGATGCCGGGCGATGCCGATCGCCCAGGGGACGAAAGGGCGTGAGGCGTCGTAGTCGTCGTAGGACTCGAGGACCGCCACGGCCACCTCCTGGAGGAGATCGTCGCGCTCGCGGAAGTCACGGACGACCGACGTCAGGAACGCCGCCACCGCCGGCTGCGCCAGCGTCCAACTCCGCGTCACCTGCCGCAGCCGTTCGTCCACGATGGACCTCCTCAGCCGTTTCTTCGCCGCCCAGGCGGAATCATGACATCCGCGTTTCAGAAGTTCCGTGATCCCCTGTCGCCACTTGGCCGAAGAGCCCCGAATCGCCGGGCGAAAATGCGGGTTTCCGTCCGGCGACGCGAGGCCCGTTTGATCGATCACCCCCACCGGCCGGATCACGCGTCTGAGTGGCCACATCGACGTCGCCGGGGAGCGATGCTGATCTACGGCGGGTCATCAACTCAGCGGCAACGCTTGAGGGACGCTGCACGCCCCCTCATGCATCGGCGGCCCGGGCGGCCGCAGCCGCCACCAGCCCGCAAGCAAGCTCCCTAGGCACGAATGGACGACGCTCGAGATCGCGCAGGGGACGGCAGCGAGCGGCTCAGACGGAAAGTGACGCTGGGCGAGGACGACCCCCAGGCCAGAGTTCTGCATCCCCACCTCGATCGAGATCGTCCGGGCGATCGTCACGTCGTAGCCGAAGATGCGGGCCCACAAATAGCCGACGCCGAAGCCGATCGCATGGAGAAGGACGACGGCGCCGAGGAGCCGCGGCCCGGCGGAACGGACGGCGGCGGCGTTCTGGCCGATGATGCTCGCACACACCAGCGCGATCGTGATCACGCTCACCAGCGGCGCGATGGGGAGAACGCGGCGGACGGTCTCCGGCAGCCAGCGATTCACCGCCATCCCGGCGACGACCGGCAGGACAACCACCTGGAGCGTGGAGAGAAACAGCCCGAAGGCATCGACCTCGACGAGCCGGCCGGCAAGGAGCTTCGTGAGCAGCGGCGTGAGGATCACCGCCGCGAGCGTCGTGCAGGTCGTCATGATCACCGAGAGGGCGAC
>Ga0114972_10000965_pt1 | contig 21635 bp, 16 predicted proteins | sample M_140807_EF_Meta_FD_87354 | JGI IMG/M metagenome (GOLD analysis project Ga0114972, IMG submission 87354) | Freshwater microbial communities from Lake Montjoie, Canada to study carbon cycling - M_140807_EF_MetaG | ecosystem: Environmental > Aquatic > Freshwater > Lake | place: Lake Montjoie...
GATTGCCAACATCTCGGGGCTTGGCCGTGCATTTGTTTCGGGTGGCTGGATCGAGAAAGTCTCACGCGCTTTGTATGGCGTGGCGCTGCGCTGGCCCTCCACCGTCTTCTTTCAGAACGAAGACGATCGGGCGACCTTCATCGAGGCCGAGCTGGTCGATGCGGCTCGCACGCATCGGCTGCCGGGCTCGGGGGTGGACGTCGATCGCTTCAGCCCGCGACCCAAGCCGCACGCCGGGCCTTTTCAGTTTTTGCTGGTCGCACGCCTGTTATGGGACAAGGGCGTGGGCGAGTTTGTCGAGGCCGCGCGCATCGTGAAGTCCAAGCATCCGGATGTGGAGTTTGCGCTTGCTGGCTTTCTGGATGTCGACAATCCGTCGGCCGTGCCGCGCTCGGCGGTCGAGCAATGGGAACGCGAGGGCGTCATCCGGTTTCTGGGCAGCTTCGACGACATGGTGCCGGTGTATGCGCAGGCCGACTGCGTGGTGCTGCCCTCGTATTACCGCGAAGGCGTGCCAAGGTCGCTGCTCGAGGCAGCCAGCATGGGCAAGCCTGTGATCACGACCGATTCGGTGGGATGTCGGGATACGGTGGAGGATGGGGTGACCGGGCTTCTGGTGAGGCCGCGGGATGCGGATCACCTGGCTGAGATGTTTGGACTGATGCTGGCTCGCTCCGACGCCGACGCCGCGCGAATGAGTCTGCAAGCGCGACAGCGAGCACTCAGGCAGTTTGACGAGCAGTTCGTGCTGGACGCCTATGCCGATGCCATCAGCACAAGCCATCATGCGACACCGGCGCACTCAGACAGAATCTGACTGGCGCCTGAGGATCCTGGCCACGCCACGACTGAGTCGATCACGATACGCATAGCCGAGCAGCGCCATCGCCGCGCCGCCCGCACATGCCGATCCGCCGATCCGCAACGCGGTCGGCTCGATGAATGCAAGTGTGAATGCCGCTCCGGTCAGCACCGCCAGAGTGACCACCAGAAGGCGCTCGCCGCTTGAATACATGCGCCCCTGGATTCGCGAGGAAATCCATGCCAGCGCGAACAGGTCGACGCCAACTCTCAGGGTCCAGGCTGATGCGGCGCCAGTCACGCCCCACTCTCGCGTCATCAGGTAGAGCGCGCAGATGAATAGCGGGAGCTCGATGACATTGGCGATTGCTGTCACATCGGCCCTGCCTTTGGCCTGAATTGACAGAAAAGGCACGGTCGCAAGCCCGTTAAGCAGTACGCCCAGGGCCACCACTGCCATTGCAGTCGCTCCCTCGCGGGCGAACTCCTCACCGACCCAAAGACGCAGGATGACCGGCGCGCACAGCGCAAGCCCGAGCGTCAAGGGAAACACCATGACGAACACGGCTGACAGCGAGAGTTCCTGGAGACGGATTGCCACATCGCGCCCGTCAGCACTTGAGCCAAGCGCCGAAAGCCTCGGGAACAGGACGTTGCCGATCGCCGTGGGCACAACCAGGATCTTCGTGACCATTTCCTTGGGCGTCACATACCACGCGGTCGCTTCAAGCGAGAGCAGTGACGCCACCACGAAACGATCGAGGTACCCCATCATTGGGCTCACGACATTGCTTACCGTGAGCCAGCCACCGAAGCGCAGCAGGCCGTTGAGCGCCGCAAGCTTGATTCGCCCCGGACTGAGCGCACCAGGCACCCTGCGAGCGACCAGCACGGCGTGCCACGCGCATCCGGCCGCACGCATCGCGCCAAGCGCCCAGGCGATCGATTCCAGGTTGTTCATACCGATGCGAATCACGGCGATCGGCAGGACGTAGGTCAGGATGCCCGTGGCGATTCGAATCAGGTTGATCGCGCGGAAGGAGCCATACGATTCGAGCACGCCTCGCAAGCCCGAGGTCAGGACGATGAATGGCAAAGACCACGCCATCGCACGCGCGGCGGCCTCAGCCTCGGCCGGATCGGGCAAGCCTGTCGACAGCGCAACACCCGCCGGCGCAAGCGCCCACATCAGCGCGCCGGCGACAACACCGAGCAGCAGCATTGCCGCGAGCCCGGTGCTGCCAATGCCTGGGACTGCATCGTCACGTCCGGCACCAAGGGCAGCCGACACCTGCTGCGTGAGCGCGCGACCAAGACCAAGGTCGAATACGCCGAAATAGCTCACCACCGCCCAGATCAGGGTCAGGAGCCCGAATCGCGCGGTACCCAGCGCCTCGACCAGGGGCGGAATGCAAGCGACCGCAACGAACAGCGGCAAGCCGAAACCAAGCAGGTTCCAGCCGACGTTACGCCCGGTCACGGACTCCCCCAGGCAGCCTCAGGTCAGCAGACCAGCCGCAGAAAACACGACGCTTCATTGCGGCCGAGCCACCCGCAACAGGTCCGAGGCAAGTCGCGACCAGGTGAACTCGGTGAAGTCGGGGGGCGCAAGCGGCTGCTCCAGGGCATAGGACAGACTCGCACGAGCCGCCGCAACATCGTTGAAGTCGACCAGCGAACCACCGACGCGCGCGCAGAGTTCCGAGAAGACCGGGAGATTGGAGGCAAGCACCGGCAAGCCTCGAGCCCGCGCCTCAAGAAACGGCATGCCGAATCCTTCGAGCCGGGACGGGAAGGCGAAGATTCGCGCGTCATCGTAGAGGGCAATCAGGTCTTGCTCGGATAGTCCCTCCAGAAAAGTCGCCGCGATACCCTTGTCCCGGCAATGCGCCTCGCACGCCTTGCGCTGGCCGAAGTCGGCACCGACAAACGCGACTCGCCAGCCCGTGCCTTCGACGCACCGCAACAACTCCAGATGCCCCTTGTGCGCTGCAAAGTTCGACACGTACAGCAGATCGAAGCGACGTGGTGCCAACGGCGAAGGGAGCGGCGTATCCAGCCAAGCGGGCGACAGGCCGTTGTACGACACCCGGATCCGCTCGGGCCTGATGCGCAGCGCCTGACTGAGCCGATCACGCTCGGACCACGACACCGTCAGGACCTCGTCGGCCAGCCTTGCCGACAGCCCGTGCAGCAGGTGCGCAAGCCGTCCGCCTCCCCTCGCATGGCCGGTCGCGAACTTCGCGTCGTGGATGAGATGCAGGACCCGCGTGCCGGCGCCGCCTAAGGGCGCCACCGGACTCTCGGATATCACCAGATCGGCCTGCAGGGGCCTGAGCATGGCCGAGAGCCTCAGCATCGCGACGACGCGCTTCAATGACAACCCATCCAGCCCAAATGGAATGTGCGCAATATCGACTGCAGGGACCCACGGCGACAGACACGTCACGCGAATACCGCCGCCCAGGCCAAGCATGGCTGCTGCCAGCGACTCGACCCGCTTGCGCGCGCCCGAGTGGGCGCCATGGTGACCATAAGGGCTGACGAAGACGACATGCGGCCCATGCGTCATAGCCGCAGACCTGAGGCAAGGTGCAATGCATTGATCGCAGCCGGAATCGGGCTGCTGTCGCGCGACAGAAAGACATAGTGCCCGCGCCATGAGCGCAGCAGGCGCTTGGCCCGGGCACTGAACCGGCTGCTCGATCTGCCGCCTGCGTGCTCGATTGCAACGCGCGAATACAGCACAAGCTGTCCGCCGCCACGCACCGCGCGCGCGCACAAGTCGAGGTCCTCTGCGTAGAGAAAGATATCGTCTGCATAGCCGCCGAGGCGCGCGAAAAATTCGGTCGAAACCATCAGGCACGCGCCTGACACATACAGAACCGGTCGGCTTACCCGGTCGGCATTCAGTTCGATATAGCGGCGTCTGAATCGCAAGCCGAAGCGTCCCGGAGATTCAAGGGTGGCCACGCGACGGGTTGAGTCAAGAATTGCCGGCCCCCAGATGGTTCGGGACCGGTCGACATCGGCCTCGAGCAAACGGCGAATGTCATCGGCATGCGCCGTCGCGTCAGGGTTCAGGAACAGCAGTATTGCTCCGGTGGCGTTGGCAGCGCCAAGGTTGCAGGCACGGCCGAAGCCAAGGTTGGTCCCGTCACCGACGACCCGGGTGCGATCGGAGCCGGCGACAAACCCGCCGCCGTTATCGACCACGATGAGCTCGCAATCGGGCAAGTCGGCAAGCATGGTCTCCAGGCCGCGGATCAGGGGCGCGGAATGGTAGTTGACGGTGACGACACTGAGGCTTCGGGTCATGGCACATCATTCGACTGGGCGATGCGAAACGCTGGTACGCCCGGGCGTTCGCGACTGTCTGGGCGCTGACGCATGAAAGGTCGCTCAACCAGATACCAGCTCAACGCGCCGGCGGCGAGGCTCGCAGCGAGGGTCAGAAACGTGACAACGGGTGCGCTCAATGTGGGCCACCACCACAGCAGCAACTTTGTGATCGGCCAAGCGTAGAGGTACACGCCGTAGGACACATCCGGCAAGGTGTTGAACCACGCGAACGAGCTCGCCTCACGGACCGCGACATGCAGGCACAGGTAAGCCCCGAAGAGTGCAAGGCCGAGCTCGGCCCACCGAGGCAAAGAAATCAGAATCGCCAGCAGCACGGCGGCTGGCAGCATCAGGCCGCGACGAGCGAGCATGGGTCGGCCATACAGCCAGAAACAACCCCCGACTCCAAACAGCATGAAAAAGCGTGCCATGTGCTGTCCGGCTGCACCCGACAGCGGCCAGGCGTCGAATCGCCCGAGCATGAAGAGCAGCATGCACACCGCGGTTGCGGCAAGCCATGCAAAACGAATGCGGAACCCACCCAGCAGACCGAACAACAAAACAGCGAGGTAGCACCGAACCTCGTAGACGATCGTCCAGATCGAACCGTTGACGATCGGATAGTGCGTGCCGCCGAAGACCGGCGGAATCGTCGGTTGCGCAAGGGTCACCAGGCTGGATGCGAAGTCAACGAGCGAAAAGCGCTCGAAGTAGTCGGCTCCACCGCCCAGCGGCCCGACGACCAGCGCGCACAGCAACGAGGACACGACAAAGCCGGGCAAGATGCGCCGCGCGCGGGCCGCGAGGAAGACGGACCATTCTGGCCGGCGTGTCCAGCTCTTGACGATCAGGTAGCCGCTCAGAAGAAAGAATCCATCCACCGCGAGATCGCCAAACGACACGGTCCCGAACAGCATCGTCAGAGGCTCATGACTGCGGTCGCCATAAACGAGTTCAGGGCAGTGCGCGACGATCACCAGGCAGGCGAACACAAGCCGCAGCAAATTGAAGTGGTTGCCCCTGTCGGTGGCTGTTGCCAATGCCAAGATCGGACTCCCCGCGCAGATCAGGATGTCATCGCCCAAGCCGCTGCTTGGTCTGGGTCGACGCGGCTCGATCCAGGAGTCAATGGTAGACAGGCCGCCTTCCTGCGGCCGGTCTAGTGCGTCGTACGGCGCCGAACGGCCGAAAGGCGGTCGCGGTGTGTCGTGAAAGAGGCGACCGCGCAGAATTCGCGCGAATCATTCAATTCGGGCACCGGCAAATCGTGTCCAGGAGGACCAGGCACCCGAGCGGTCGCTGACCCGGGTGTAAAACGATTCGGCCATCCCACCGTCATGCGCGGGGTAATACCGCTGGGAGCGCCACTTGGTTCCTGGAAATCCCGCCTCGACACGCGTCTCGAGCAGGCCTTGCCGGGCGCCCACTCCTGGGACCGTGCGGTCTGCGTCGATGACAGCCCGATAGGTGCCGGAGCGCACGAAAGCGCCCGGTGGTGTCGATGCGCTGAAGGTCACCGGCGCGGTCGCGCCGTTCGTGATCGCGCCGGTATCGTCGTTGATCCAGGCCGGAAAGAGATGCGTGCCGTCGCTCGTATTGAGCAAGTAGCGGCACGACGCGCCATCGACGCCACCAGCCGAGAACACCGCATGCGAGCCACAGCGCGTAAAGATGTTGCCGACGATGGCCACATTCGTCAGTGCACCGCCGGTGATCCCGCAAAGCAGGCCGTAATTGGCGTAGTTCGTGAAAAGGTTTCCGGAAATGACATGGCCGCTGCCACAGCGCAGGTCGAGCGCGCCTCGCGCAACGCCACCGCCGTCGATTGCATTGCCGACGACAGCGAGGTCGACGACCGTGTCGCTTGCAGCGTACCCAAATGCGGCCGTGCCGGTGACGCTCAGCGTGTTCTGACAGACGACTGCTCCGCGGACGATCGGATAGAAGTCGCCGACGCTCGCGACGCGGCCCGAGTTGCCTGTGACGACGAGGTTGTGCTTGGCCCCATAGTCGGCAGCGATCCGGAACGACACCATCCGGATATCAATATCGAAGGTGTTGTGGCTGATGACGAAGGTCTCGGGCGGCACCTTCAACCGCGGCTTCAGCACGACGATCGATACCGCCCCGACCGCACCGTCAGTATCCTCGAAGTGGTTACCGGTGATCTGGATGTTGCGCACGACGTTGGCCGAATCATTAGGCTCGACGTCGATGAAGCCGGGCATGTCACGGCGACTCGAGCGCCGAAAGATGCAGCCGCGGACGCTGACGCCGTCGCCGTCGATGACTGAGAGGCAATTGCGGTTGTTCTTGTCGATGCCGTCGAATGTGCAGTTGACGACCCGAACGTCCAGGTTGTGTCGTGAATTGTCGGTGCTCGCGCCAAGATAAAGCCCGTCGCCCTGGAATCCGATGAAGTGCACATCGTCGACAAGCAGGTTTCGCACCCCTGCAATCGAGACGAGGTGTACATGCTCGGCGAAGCCGGCCTTGGTCACCGCACCGGTCAGCCGCAGGCCTCGAAGCTCGATGTTTTCGAGGAAGGTGCCGGGGGAAGGCGACAGCCCTTGCAGCAGGATCACGCCGGCACGGCCCTGCAGCACCGAGCCCGAGCCGTCCCCGACCAAGGCAAGCCTGCTCTTGAGCGTCAGTCGACCCACCCGGTAGGTTCCCGCAGGGATCCGGACGCAGGTCCCTGCGTCGATTGCAGCCTGGATCGCCGCGGTGTCGTCGGCGATGCCGTCGCCGACCGCGCCGAACGCTCGCACATCGACCTCAGCTGCGCCCGCGACACGGGCATCGGCGCGTGCGCGCTCAGCACCGACTGCGGCAAACGAGCCGCCTCCGACGAGCGATGCCGCGAGCCCGCGCAGCCAGCCCCGGCGCGTGGCGCGGCCGGCCGGCTCAGCCAAGACGCCCCCAGAGGATCGGGGCGTAAGCGACCGCTGCAGTGACCAGTATGCCCACCGCAAGTCTCTGTGCGACGCTGCCACGAAACGCTTGCGCCCATCCATAGGGCAGCACGGCCGCAACCGTCTCGAGTACGCGATAGGCGTAAGGAATCTCAAAGCGCACCAGCACCGCAAACAATCCCAGACCAAGCACGCAAAGCAGCAGGACATAGGCCTTGAGTGCGAACCGCGAGCAGGCGAAAACCACTGTCGAGGCAAGCAGCAGCAAGACGCCAAAACCAAGCGGATTGACTTCGGCGCCCTCGATTTCTGCGGCGCGCAAGATCAGACCGGTTGCATAGGACTGCAGCACGAGCGGTGCACGAACGAAGACCGACCCGTCAATGAACAGCGACGCGACAGCGATCAGACCAAGCGCGGCGCTGCCAATGATGACGGCAAGGCGGCTTTTCGCTGCCACGAGAATCAAGGCCGGAACAATGAACAGTGCTGTGCTGTAGTGAAACCCTAAAGCAATGGCGAAGTAGACTGCCGAACGAAGCGGCGTTGTCGGAAGATGATTCCAGGCAAAGTAGACAAAGCCGATGGCCACTGCGACGCGAATCTGGTTGTACTCGTAGAGCGGCATGCAGGTCGCGACATAGGCGAGCGCAAAGATCGCGAGCGATGCGTCTTGCAACCTTGCCACCGCAACAAGCTTGATCAGACAGGCAATCGACGCGATGGCAAAGAAAATCGTGCTGGGATCGCGGGTAAAGAACCGCAGCCCCGTTACCAGCAGCAGGAAGAGCGGCTCGAAGCGCTTGACTCCGTCAGACAGACTGGGCGGCGCCCTGAACAGGTAAACGTAATTGGCGGTGTCGAGACCGGGGCCTGCGAGCCTCGCGCCGACGACCCCTCCGACCACGACCGCGATCTGCAGCGCTAGCAGGAGCTTCGGCCAGAACCAGGGGTCCCCCGCAGGGCCAGGCGCTCCGATTTGAAACTCAGCGACTGCCATCTCGACGGAACACCGCCCGCAGACGATGCATTCTCATTGCAGCCGCAGGAGAGCGGTCAGCCTTGAGCCTCTCGCGCAGCAGCAGCCAGGTGGCCAGTGCCAGAAAAGCCATGACCGAAACTGCCGCCGCGATCAGGGCGCGCTTGGGGGATGACTTCCGGTCGGCCGCAACGGCCTTGTCGACCACCTGCACCCGGATACCCTCATTGACCTCGTCAAGCCGCGCGAACTCGTACTGTTTGGCGACCATTTCGAACAAGGCGCTCTGGTATTTGAAGTCGCGATACAGGGACAGGTAATCCTCGTTCACGCCATCATTGGCTCGGGAGGGTGCCCGTTCGGCTTGTGCGAGCTGTCCGCGCAGCGCCTGTAACTCGCGCAGCGCCTGCTGAAGGACGGGGTTGGAATCGGCCATCATGCCGCGGGCCGACGCGACCCCGATTTCGGCAGCACTGACCGCGGCGCGCAACCGGGCCAGCTCCTCCAGTGCAGCTCGCGGCTCGATCCTCAACGTCGCTGCCGACACGCCGCTTGACTTGAGCGCAAGCTCGGCTCGAATGAGCTGTTCCTGCACGCGGCGCAACTCGCCCTGAAAGAACTGCCGGCGCTGACTCGCTTCGGTCAGTGCGGCGGTTGACACCATCCGACGCAGCTCGTCGACATAGGCATTGGCCATGTCGGCCGCCCGCTCCGGGTCATGATCGTCGACGCTCACGGAAATGATCCCGTCCTTGACACCGGCCGACAGGGCAGTATGGTCATCAAGCTTCAGTCGTGCTTCGTCCTGCAGCTCGACGTCATAGACCTCCTTGAGCTTGAAACGCTCGATCAGCGTGTCCGCGATGGTGCGGCTCGACAGCAGTCCGACGTACTGGTCTGACGGATTCTTCAGGCCGGCGGCGGCGCTTGCGAGACCGCCGATCGATCCCAACTGCTGCATGAGGATTCCGGCGCCGCCGCTACTTTGCTGCGGCACCAGGAGGCGCGCGGTCGAGGTGAAACTTGGTTTGATGGCGAAGGTCATCGCGAGGGCGGCGGTGCCTGCAAGCAGCGGGAGCCAGAGCAACAGCTTCCAGTGCTCGAGCAGGACCAAGACACTGTCGAACAGCCCCGGCCCTGTACTGCCACGGATATCCGCCGGCGCGGCTTGCGGGCTCAGGCGCTCGGTCGCCTCGGTCGCTTGCTCCACGCTCAGTTCCTCAACACTTTGACCGCAGCGGCCCCAAGCCCCAGCTGATAAATGATCTGGGTCCAATCCTTCATGCCGCGCACAAAGGCGGTATAGCTGGTCTCGCGATCAATCTTGTCGGGAATCACCAGGGTATCGCCGGGCACCATGACCAGCGACCTCAGATCACCCCGCCCGGCGCCAAGGAAACTGCTGTCCTGACGCGATGTCACGCTGCCATCGGCCCGCAGAATGAAGAGGTTGGAGATGTCCGCGTTCTCGGTCGGCCCCGCACTTTGCAGGTAATCCCCCACGGTGCGGCCCTGCTTCCAGACCAGCACGTTATCGTTGTAGACCGCGCCGGCTGCGCTCACAAACGACGGGCGCGGAGGGATCACGATGCGATCGCCGTCTTCGAGCGTGATCGCAGGCAATTGCGGCGAAACCGGATCGAGCTCGAGCGCAATGCGGCCACTGGGTTTCATCTTCCTCAACCGGTTGAGACGCTCGCGCGCCAATCGTTCCTCGGTCTGGATTCGCTGCTGCTGAATCGCAAGCTGCGTTGGATCGCTCACCGTCACATTGGCCGCACGATTCGCCGCCCCGGCCATGACCTGTTCCTCGAGTTTTTGCACCACGGTCTGCAGGGTCGCGGTCTGCTGCTTGCGCACGCTGTCGCGCGAAAACTCGGTGCCAAACACATAGGCATCGCGGGTCAGGCCACCGACTCGGGCGATCAGTTGCGGCAAGGTCTCGCCCGACTCCACCGAATAGATGCCAGGCGCGGACACCTCGCCCTCGAGCCTCACCAGTCGGGTCTGACGTGCTCTTGGCACCTGCAGGTCGCGCACACCGAAGATGGTCACCACGTCGCCCGGCATCAGCTCGAGATTCTGCGACTCGTCGGCATTGAGCACGACACGCCCGAGATTGAAGGGAATCAGACGGGACTTGAGCTCGTTGCGATCGAGACGCTCGATGACCGCATAGTCCCAGTTCACCTCATCAAAGTTGTTGCGGATATCCTGACGGGACTTCTCGAGATCGACCCGCTGACCCGGGTCTTTCGTCTTTGCATCGCGCAGGGCGGCGTCGCGAAGGGCAGCCTCCTTGTTGGCATCGCCTGAGGTGTTTTCATCGCGGCCCGGTCCGTCTGCTCCCTGCGCAGCAGTCGGTGAAGGCTGCGAATCCTCGAACTGCACCAGCAGATTCTTGCGCAGCCAGTAGTCGCGCGTAATGAGCGCCTCACGATCGGGGATCAGGTCGCGCACCCGCATGCCGGGCTTGAAGGGATAGCGCAGCGGTGCGGCCACGTTGCCACGCAAGGTGACAGCATTGGCAAACTGCGGGCTGATCGGAAAGAGCGTGAGCAGATCGCCGTCGCGCATGCGTCGGCTCTGGCCGGCCTCATCGAGCGCAAAAGAATCGACCTCGCGAGGCGCCTTGCCACCGGCGCTTTGCAGCCGCTCGAGCTGGCCACGCTGCGAATCGGCCAGGATGGTCATGCCACCCGACAGTGCGAGCACCTCGCGGATCGGCGTGTCGTTGCGAAGCAGCTCATAGATTGCCGGCGTGTTCAATGAACCGGTCACCGCCACGCGCGGGCCGGCCGGCGGAAACACGATCACATCGCCAGGCAGCAGCTTCACGTCGCGGGTCTTGTCGCCCTTGACGATGAATTCGTAGAGATCGATGGTCGACACCGGCTTGTCGCCGCGCATCAGTTGCACGCGCCGCATGCTGCCGTTGGCATTCGGGCCGCCACTGGCAAAGAGCGCATTGACCAGCGTCGACAGGCTGCTCAGGGTGTACTTGCCCGGCCTGCGTGCCTGTCCGACCACATAGACGTCGATGCCGCGCAACTGGCCAAGGGTGGCCGACAACGTGAAGTTGCGAAAGCTCTTGCCGAGCTGCTGGGTGAGGACCTTCTCGAGCTCGCCCACGCGCACGCCCGACAGTTGCACCGCGCCCACCTTGGGCAGCACGATCTGACCATCCCGATCGACCACAGGACGCAGCTCGAAGTCGAGCACGCCGGTGGCGCGCACGATGACTTCATCGCCCGGGCCGATCACATAGTCGGCCGGCACCGGCACCGCGCCGATCGGTGAAAAGGTTCCTGGTGCCTCATCGAAGAGGCTCGCACCGAAGATCGGCAGCAAACGACCTGTGCCGGCCTGAATGAAGCGCTGGAAGTCGTTGGGCTCCAATGGCGGCAAGGGGCGCGTGAGCGCGCCCTGCAGCTGCGGATCGGAAAAATCGGTCGGGCGTGCGCCCATCGGGAACGGCAGGCCGCCGGGCATCCCGATGCGACCCAGGCCGCGCGGCAAGCCGCCGATGCCGTTGAGTCCCTGGCCTGCGCCTTGCCCTTGCATGCCACCGAACCCTTGCATGCCAGCCTGATCCTGCAGGCCGCCTTGTCCCTGCGTGCCCCCGAACCCACTGCCGCTGCTGTCGCCGTTGTCAGCACCGCCGCCCAAGCCCATTGCAGCAGCTGCACTTCGCGCACCGGATCCGCCACCGCTGCCGGCACCGCCACCGAAAAGGCCGCCAGCGGATTGCGCCGAGGCCGGCGGCATGGCGACCGCCAGCATCACTGCCGAAAAGGCCGCGAGGCGAAGCGTCGAAAGCGAGTACTTGAGCAATGGAGTCATAAGTCCCGAGACCAGCATCACAGACTCTGCTGGCCGATTGATAGACGAGTTGCGCCGAGTGTAGCCGCGCCATCCAAGCGGTCGCATGTCGGTTTGTGCGCATTGACCGTCCACACCACAGGGCTTGCCGTTCGGCGTGAAAGTGTGGTCGCCGCGCAGTCGATTTCCGACGAACGGACGAACGGCGCCGCCTCGAGGGCGATCCTCGGTGGCTTTGGCGACGCCGCGAAATGCGAAGCATTCCCTGAGGTAGCATTAAGTCCGTGCGCGATTCCCGATCTCCTGTCATGGCTCGCAACAACAACTCGAACGCGGCCCCTGCCCTCGAGACCCGCGAGTTCCGGGTATCGAGTGCTCCCGGCATCGAGATTTATGTCCGCAACAAGCATCCGGCGGGCATGACCCACTTCGATGCGGCAAGCACCGTGCTCTTCGTGCACGGCGCCACCTACCCGGCCGAATCGGCCTTCGACCTGCCGCTCGATGGCGCGTCCTGGATGGACCTGATCGCCCGCGAAGGCTATGACGTCTATCTGCTCGACATCCGTGGCTATGGGCTGTCGACACGCCCGCCGCAGATGGAGGCGCCCGCCGCCGACAATCCGCCCTTTGCCACGGCCAAGGAGGCCCTGGTCGATATCGATGCAGTGGTCGACTTCATCCGTCAACGCCGGGGCATCGACCGACTGGTACTGCTCGGCTGGTCGTGGGGTACGGCCACCACCCAGCAGTACACCTGCCAGTTCGGCGACAAGGTCGAAAAGCTCGTGCTCCATGCGCCGATGTGGATCCGCCGCACGCCCTTTCCGATCAAAACAGCAGAGGGGCCGCTGGGTGCCTGGCGGGCGGTCAACAGCGACCAGGCGCTTGCGCGCTGGCTCAATGGTGTGCCGCCCGACAAGGTGACTGAGCTGATCCCGTCTGGCTGGTTCGAGGCCTTCATGCAGGCTTCGCAGGCCAGCGACCCGATCGGTGCTGCGCAAACGCCTGCGGTGGTGCGAGCGCCCAATGGGGTCATTGCCGATGCCATGCGCCAGGCCGCCTGCGGCCGCATGGACTGGGATCCGGCCGAGATCAGGGTGCCGGTGCTGCTGATCGTGGCCGAATGGGACCGCGACACGCCGGTCGAGATGGCACGCGAACTTTTTTCACTCCTGGTCAATGCGCCGCGAAAGCGCTACATCGAGCTGGGCGAAGGCACGCACATGCTCATCATGGAAAAGAACCGGATGCAGCTGATCGATGAGGTTCAGCTCTTTCTGGATGAGCGGCCCGTGGCCAGAGGCGTCCCGGTTTGAGCAGCTCGACCGCCCGCCAGTTGCCGACAGCGGCGCGCGACCCGCGAAGCCTGGCCATCGGCATGGTGGTGCTGGCGCTGTCTCTGCTATGGGGTGCGATATGGTTTGAAACTCAGCGCAGCCGCGATCAGGACATCAAGCAGGCCGAGCTGCGCGCCGAAGGCAAGGCCGCCGTGCTCGCCGAATACACCCGCACGGTGTTCAATCATCTTGATTCGCTGCTGCTCGAGCTGCGTCCGATGCTCGATGCCAATTTGCAGATTTCCCAGAAAGTGATCGAGCGCGAGCGCGCCAGCATGGCCAGCTATGCAACCCAGGTCTCGGTGATCGATGCCCGCGGCAAGATGGTCTTCTCGACGCAGGGCAGCCAGACGGTCGACCTGAGTGACCGCGAGCAGTTCGTCTTTCATCGAGAGTTTTTTGACCGTGATGAGCTCTTCATCACCAAGCCGCTCAGGGGCAAGGTCTCGGGCGTCTGGCAGATTCACCTGACCCGGCCGATCATCCGGTCGGGCGTCTTTGCCGGGGTCATCCAGATTTCGGTTAAACCTGAGCTCTTCGAAAGCTTTTCGAAGAGCCTGGCGACCCGCGAAGACGACATCATTTCGATCGTGCGCCTGAGCGGCGAGATCATGGCGCGCTATCCGACCACCGGTACGGCACTCGGTACGGTCGTCAGGGGCAGCCCTCAGCTTGAAGCGGGCGCGCCCAACACCGGCGTGTACAGACGCGTCTCGCCAGTCGACGGAAAGCGACGCATCTATGCCTGGCAAACCCTGCCCGAATTCGGCGTCAGTTGTGTCGCGGCCCGGTCCGAAGAGGTGGTCCTCGCGATCTCGGCCGACGATCGCAAGAAGTGGCTGGCAGCGGGCGTCCTGATTTCCGCAGGCGCGCTCGGGCTGCTGAGCCTGCTTCTCAAGGCCTTGAAGGGCAACCGCGCGATGACCGCCGACCTGACCACGGCGCGCGAAGTCGCGGAAGCCGCCAACCGCGAAAAGAGCCGCTTTCTGGCCAATGTCTCGCATGAAATCCGCACGCCGCTCAACGGCGTGATCGGGATGTCGCAATTGCTGCTCGAGACGCCACTCAATGACGCGCAACACGACTTCGCGGTCAACATCGTGCGCTCGGGCGAGGCGGTGGTGTCGATCGTCAATGACATCCTCGATCTGTCGAAAATTGAAGCCGGGCATCTCGACCTCGCCAGCGAACCGTTCTCGATGAGCGAGCTGGTCGATTCGATCCGGCGCCTGTTTGCCTTTCAGGCGCGGCAAAAGGGGCTGGCATTGACGATGGCGCTGGCGCCCGAGGCCAGCGGCTATTTCATCGGCGATCCGCTGCGGATTCGCCAGATCCTCACCAACCTGCTTGGCAATGCCATCAAGTTCACCGAGCGCGGCGGCGTCAAGCTGGCGCTGACAGCGACCGGCGAGGGGGTGCTGATCGAGGTGATCGACAGCGGCGTGGGCATTCCGGCTGCATCGCGGGATCGCGTCTTTGCAAGCTTCAGCCAGGTCGACATGTCGCGCGCCCGGCGCTTCGAAGGCACGGGCCTGGGCCTTGCGATCAGCAAGCATCTGGCCGAGGCCATGGGCGGCACGATCGGCTTCAATGATCGTGATGACGGCCCGGGAACGGTTTTCTGGGCCCGTCTGCCGCTCGAGGCAACGAACGAGGCGCCGCGGGTCAAGATCGAGGCGGTTCGCACGCCACAGAGTGCGCAGCCGTCGCAACTGGCCATGGGCAAGGCCATGGGCAAGGCCCCGGCCGAGGCCGATGCAAGCCCTGCGCGGGCGGTCTCACATGCGACCTCAGGTGCGACCCCACCGCACGAACAACTCACGATGCTCGACTTGAACCGACCCTTGCTGCTGCTCGCCGAAGACAACATCGTCAACCAGAAGGTCGCGACCCTGATGCTCAAGCGCATGGGCTATCAGATCGAGCTGGCCGACAACGGCGAGATCGCGCATCAGATGGCCGAAGGCCGTCGCTATGCGGCGATCCTGATGGACGTGCTGATGCCGGAAGTTGATGGGCTCGACGCGACCCGTCGGATTCGGGCGGGCTCAGGACCGAACAAGACCACGCCGATCATTGCGGTGACAGCCAATGCGATGCAGGAGGATCAGGACGCCTGCATGGCCGCCGGCATGGACGATTTCCTGTCGAAGCCGCTGGTCGTATCGGTCCTCGCGGCCTGCATGGCCAGGTGGGCGCCGGTTGAAACTCAGGCCGGGCGTCTCAATCCGCCGTAACCTGCCCAGGGCGTGGCTACCAGGTAGCCGCCGTCGACCGGCAGATTGACGCCGGTAATGGCGCTGGCCTGATCGCCCGCCAGAAAGGCCACCGCGGCGGCGATCTCGTCGGCCCGCACCAGTCGGCCGATGGCGCTCGAGGCGATCATCAGGTCGTGGTCGAGCGTGCCGAGCGCCATGCCCTTTTTCAGCGCCGGCGTGAGCGTGTAGCCCGGCGAGACGGTGTTCACCCGCACGCCTTTCGGACCCCACTCGGCCGCGAGGCTTTCGCCTATGCTGATCACACCGGCCTTGGCCGGACCATAGGCATGCAGGGGCCCCGATCGCATGCCGGCGACCGAGGCGATGTTGACGATCGCGCCCTGCCCGCGCGCGGCCATCGGCACTCCGAAGGCCGCGCACGACACATAGGTGCCGCGCAGATCGATGCGGGCAACGATGTCCCACTCCTTGAGCGTCAGCTCCTCGGGCGGCAGCGTGCGCTGCAAAACGCCGGCACAGTTGACCAGCACCTGCACCGGGCCGATCCGGTCCTCGACATCGCGGGCGGCTGCGGCCACCGAGGCCTCGTCGCCGAGGTCGATGGCGATGGCGTCGACCGATGCACCCGATGCACCGGTCACGCCGGGCAGGCGCGAGAGTTCGTCGGCCAGCGCCTGCGCGCCGACCAGGTTGCGATCGGCAATCACGACGCGATCACCGTCGTGCACGAAGCGGCGCACACAGGCCTCACCGATGCCGCTTGCGCCGCCGGTGACCACGACGATGCGCGCGGCGCAGCTCATGCCGGCATGCGACCGGGATTGCGGGCGGCCAGCAGCGGGCGGACCATGCGCGCAAAGCGCTCGGCCTCTTCATCGTGCAGATAGCCCGACAGGCAGAAGGAATGGCAGCCGATGTCGATGAACTGCTGCAGGGTGTCGGCGCACTGCTGCGGATTGCCGACCACCACGATGCCCGCGCCGGGACGCACGCGGGTGATGCCGGTCCACAGATGCGGGGCGATCAGCTCGCCGTGCGTGCGGGCGAGTTCCTGGACGCGCTGATTGGCGGCCGAACTGGCGTAATGACGGCGGATGAAGTCGGTCTGTGATTCGGTGACACCGGCAATCAGGGCCTGCGCCGCCGCCCAGGCCTCGTCCTCAGTCTCGCGGCAGACCAGCTGCAGGCGCATGCCGAAGCCCAGGGCGTCTTCGCGGCCATGACGGGCGGCCAGCTCGCGCAGCGTCACCATGTTGGCGGCAATGGTGTCGACGGTATCGCCCCAGAACAGATGCACATCGGCATGACGGGCCGAGACCTCCCAGGCCTCGCGCGAGCCGCCACCGAGATAGAAGCGCGGCTGATGCTCGGGACGCGGCGCCACGCGCGCGCCCTTGAGCACATGAAAGCGCCCCTCGAAGTGCACCGGCGCAGCAGCGCTCCAGAGCGCCTTCATGATGGCGACATCCTCGTCCATCTGCGCGTAGCGGTCTTCCTTGGCCAGCCGGATACCGTCCTGCAGGGCTTCCTCGTCGCTTTGCCCGGCGATCAGATTGACCGCCACGCGCCCGCCCGAGAGCTGGTCCATCGCGCCGATCATGCGGGCGAGCAGCACCGGATTGACATAGCCCGGGCGGGCCGCGACCAGCATCTTGATCTTGCTGGTGCGCGCCAGCACCATCGCCGAGCTGATGTAGGCATCCCAGCAGCTAGAGGCCACCGGCACCAGCAGATACTCGAAGCCCGCGGTCTCAGCGGCCTTGGCAATCTTCTCGAAGAGATCCATCGAGGGCGGCACCGTACCGTCCCGGCTGCCATAGGTGATGGTGTCGCCGGCGGTGGGCAGGAACCAGCCGAATTCGAGTTGTCGCAGGCGTGTGCTCATGCTCAGTCGACCTGGGCACCCGAGGCCTTGACCACCGGCCCCCAGCGCTTGACCTCTTCCTGGATCATCGCGCCCATCTGCTCGGGACTGCCGCCGACGATGTCGTAGCCCAACTCGTTCATGCGCTTGATGAAGTCGGGCGATTTGGCGGCTTTCTGGCCTTCGGCATTGAGCCTGGCGATGATCTCTTTCGGCGTGCCGGCCGGTGCCACGATGCCGAACCAGGCGGTGGAGATATAGCCCGGGAATCCGGCCTCGATCATGGTGGGCAACTCGGGCAGCGAGGTCGCCCGGGTCGGGCCGGTGGTGGCAAGCGCCTTGAGCTTGCCCGAGCGGATGAAGGTGATCGCCGACGGAATATTGTCGAACATGATGCTCACCTGCCCGCCCATCAGGTCGGTCAGGGCCGGGCTGCTGCCCTTGTAGGGCACATGGGCGATGTCGAGGTTGAGCATCGACTTGAACATCTCGCCCGACAGATGGATGGTCGAACCGCTGCCGCTCGAGGCATAGGTGAACTTGCCGGGCGAGGCCTTGATCAGCGCCACCAGCTCGCTCACCGAGTTGGCCTTGATCGAGGGATTCATGACCAGGACGTTGGCAAACGAGCCCAGCACGATGATCGGGGCGAGGTCCTTGTTCGGATCGTAGGTGAGCTTGTTGTAAAGAAAGGGAGTGATGCCATGCAGGCTGCTGGGCGACACCAGCAGGGTGTAGCCGTCGGGGGCCGAGCGGGCGACCTGCTCGGCACCGAGATTGCCGCCGGCACCCGGGCGGTTCTCGATGATCACCTGCTGGCCCATGGTTTTGCTGAGCTCGGCGGCGGCCGCCCGACCGATGATGTCGGTCGCGCCACCTGGTGCATAGGGCACCACCAGGCGGATCGGTTTGTTGGGATAGCCCTGTGCGTGCGCGGCGGCGGGAAGGAGCGCGGCGAACAGGGAGGCCATGGCCATCGACAGGAATGTGCTGCGTTTCATCGGAAAATCTCCTTGTTATCCGGCTAATGGTAGTCGAAGCCGCAGGATTCGGATCGGGCACTTGAACCCGACCGGGCTAATCAGGCAGGCTTGCGGGTCGTACGCTGAACGGTCGTTCGATGTTCGCTGAATATTCGTTCAAGCGCACCCACTACCAACCGCCATCGGGAGACACGCCATGTCAGAGCCAACAAGCACCACGCCTTTGCCAGCGACCGCTGTCGATGCCGGACTGCTGCAGCCGCAGCGCATCCGCACACTCGGGCTCGATACACCGGCGCTGGCACCGGCCAAGCGCGAGCAACTCGGGCGCGCACGTCGCGACGTCGTACCCCGGTCATTGATCGGCGACTGGAAGCCGTCTGCCGACCGGCTCGATCCGGTTGCGCGTCTGATGGCCGGCAATGCCGGGCGCGACCCGGCGCTGGTGCCGCTGCGCATGTCGCGCATGGCGGTCTCGCCCTTCACCTTTTTGCGCGGCTCGGCCTCGGTGATGGCTGCCGACCTCGCCACCCTGCCCACGAGCGGGCTGGACGTGATGCTCGACGGCGATGCGCACATGAACAACTTCGGCATGTTCGGCACGCCGGATGCGCAAGTCGTGGTCGATCTGAACGATTTCGACGAGGTGCTGATCGGCCCCTGGGAGTGGGACCTCAAACGCCTGACCGCGAGCATTGAAGTCGCCGGGCGCGAGATCGGCCTGGATGCCGCGCAACGATCGCATGCGGTGCGGGGCGCGGTGGCCGGCTATCGGACCATCATGCATCGCAGCGCGGCCCTGCCGGTGCTCACGCTGTGGCAGCGCCGCACCACGGTCGCCGAACTGGTGGCCGACGTGCCACCGGAATGGGCGCCGGATGCGAAGGTCGACCTGCTGCTTGGCAAGGCCGAAGAAAAGGCCCGGCAATCCGACAATGCGGCGCTTTTGCAGCGTATGACCCGCCATGACGAGATCGAAGGGCACCGCTTCATCAACGAGCCGCCGGTACTGACCCGCCCGGACGCGGCGACCCGCGATCGCGTCGCGACAGGCCTGCACGACTATCTCGAAACCCTGTCGCCCGAGCGTCGCTTCATGCTGCAGCGCTATGCGGTGGCCGATGTGGCCCATCGGGTGGTCGGCGTGGGCAGTGTGGGGCTTCGGGCCTGGTGCGTGATGCTGTTCGGCAATGACGGTGACGATCCGCTTTTTTTGCAGGTCAAGCAGGCCGCACCCGCGGTGCATGCGCCCTATGTGGCCAAGCAGCCGCACGATCTCGGCGCGCATGAAGGCCGCCGGGTGGTCTATGGCCAGCGTCTGATGCAGGCGCTCGGCGACCCGCTGCTTGGCTGGACCACCATCGACGGGCTGCCCTATTACGTGCGTCAGATGCGCAATCTCAAGGGGTCGATCGCGCCCGACAAATTGTCGCCACCGACGTTTGCAGCCTTTTGCTGGAGCTATGGCGGGCTGCTTGCGCGCGCCCATGCGCGTACCGGCGATGCCGCTGCGATTGCCGGCTATTGCGGCGCCGAGACCGGCCAGCAGCTCGACGAAGCGCTGCTGCGCTGGTCGATCAGCTATGCCGACCAGACCGAGGCCGACCATGCACGCCTGGTGGCCGCGATGGCCAGGGGCGATGTGCCATCGGTGCCGGCGTCGCAGGCCGCATCGGACGACTGACCGGGTCCGGCGCCCGCCGGCCGGCTTGACAAGCCGGGGTGGGGCCAACCAGAGTCGGTCGGCGTTGACCGGCAACGAGCGCGACAAGGGCAGCAACACACATTTCGAAGGAGACACAGGGTGAGTACACCATCCGATCAGGCGTTCGAGACCGATTTCTGGAAAGACGAGCAGCTGCGCAAGGTCTGGGACCAGATCATCCCCGGCGAGCCGCGCAAGACCCTTCCCTATCTGCTGACGCTCGAGGCGATCCAGAAATACTGCCGGGTGGTGGGCGACCTGCATCCGCTCTATTTCGATGAGGCTTATGCCAAGACCACGCCCTACAAGGGCCTGATCGCGCCGCCCGCCATTCATATCCTGCTGATGTTCGCCTGCACGCCGGCCGACGACTGGATGCGCAGCCCCGGCACGGTCAATGCCGGCCAGTCGTGGAGCTACAACCTGCCGGCGCGACCGGGCGACACCATCCGCCTGGAGGCCCGCGCGCTCGACAAGTTCATCCGCAAGGACCGCCTCTTCGTGGTCCACGACAACGTGTTTTTCAACCAGCACAACCAGGTGATCTGCTCAGGCCGCGGCCAGACGATCCGCCCGGCCTGATCCCCGAGGACGCGACCATGAGCCATCCCTTCGACACCATCGAGATCGGCACCCGCATTGATGGCGTGCCCTTTTCACCGACCCGCGAATCGATCCGCGAATTCTGCGAGGCCTCGCTCGACTTCAATCCGCTGCACCTCGACGACGAGTACATGAAAGGCAGCTTCGGCAAGACCCAGTTCGGCGGGATCATCATGCACGGCATGAACAATTTCGGCGTGATCAGCAAGACCCTCACCGACTGGCTCTATCCGCTGGGCGGCGTGCATCGGCGGCTCGAGACGCGCTGGAAAGCGCCGGTCAAGCCGGGCGACACCATCACCGCGCATGCGGTGGTGACCGCCCGCAAAGCCACCGGCAAGAGCCGCTGGCTGACGCTCGATGTGGGGGTGCGCAATCAGCGCGACGAGCTGGTGGCTCAGGGCGAGGCGATGGTCGAGTTTCCGATGCCATGAGCATCGTGATTGCCGGTGGCGGCATCGGCGGGCTGGCGGCCGCACTCAGCCTGCATGCGGCCGGCCTGCGCGAGATGCAGGTTCTTGAGGCCGCGACCGAGATCCGCCAGGTCGGCGTGGGCGTGAACCTGCCGCCGCATGCGGTGCGCGAACTCACCGAACTCGGGCTGGGCGAGGCGCTGGCACAGCACGGCATCCCGACCTCCGAGCTGTCGTATTACGACCGGCGCGGCAAACTGATCTGGGCCGAGCCGCGTGGCCTGGGCGCGGGCTACCGGTGGCCGCAGTACTCGATTCATCGCGGGCGACTGCAGCAGATCCTCTTTGACGCGGTGGTGGCCCGAATGGGCGAGGCGGTGGTGCGCACCGGTCAGCGGGTGAGTGGCTTTGCGCCAATGCCCGACGGGGCGCGTGTGCAGGTTGCCGATCGCAGCGGTGCCAGCCATGCCACCGATCGCATGATCGAGGCGGCTCTGCTGATCGGTGCCGACGGCATCCGCTCGGCGGTGCGCCAGTCGGCCGACCCGACCGTGGGTGCGCTCGCCACCAACGGCTGGATGATGTATCGCGGCACGACCCGCAGCGGGCCATTTCTGAGCGGCTCGTCGATGGTCATCATCGGCGACGA
>Ga0114972_10000968_pt1 | contig 21578 bp, 22 predicted proteins | sample M_140807_EF_Meta_FD_87354 | JGI IMG/M metagenome (GOLD analysis project Ga0114972, IMG submission 87354) | Freshwater microbial communities from Lake Montjoie, Canada to study carbon cycling - M_140807_EF_MetaG | ecosystem: Environmental > Aquatic > Freshwater > Lake | place: Lake Montjoie...
ACTTCAAATTGACTCTTGTCATAATGATTAAAAATACCTGAAATAAGGTATGCCACTGGGTGGTCTTTAAAGTCTGGGGAATAATAACCAACTCGGATTCGATTTTTCTTGACGCGATTTGGGATTGGCGAAGAGACAAAGTTGGTTCGTACCGAATATTTATTATTTGCATCAATTTTCGCGGCTTTAAAATTGATATCCAGTGAATCGGTTATGGATAACATACAAAAAGGTAATGAAACACGATGACTAAGTTCTATTTCTTGATAGAGCTTTAAAGTCAATTGATCATAATCCTGCCAATCACAAATTTGTTTTTTGACCCCGATGAATAAACCGAGTAAATAATTAAGCTGGGGTCTGAGATCTAAAGCTCTTTTATACGCATCGAGCGCTTTAGGGTAATTTTTTAAATTTGTGTAACTGATTCCCTTGTTAAACCATGCTTCTTCAAAATCCGGTTTTAAATGGATTGCCTTTTCAAAATAAACAATGGACTCGTTCTCAAACCCTAATTCTAGCAAGAGAAAACCTTTGTTTAAAAAAACATACGGGTAGTCTGGCTTTAATCGTATGGCCTCATCAAAGCTTTGCATTGCTGAATCGAATTGTCGTATTTTTTGTAAGGCCGCTCCTTTATTGGACCAAGCTACGTAAAAGTTAGGGTTGGCTGATAAAACTTGTTCATACTTTGCAATGGCTTCTTCATAACGCTTTAATCCTTCTAAGGCATTTGCATTCAAATGCGTTAGTTGTTCACTAAGAACTCCACTATCTGATGCGTTTCTAATGTATTGGAGGGCTTTATCAAATTGCTTTTTTTGTATATAACAATCGACGATGTTTACCCATGCCTCAGAATCTTGTTGTTTCTCTTGAATATATAAGCCAAACCAATGTATTGAATTTTCATATTCAGAGATTAATTTACAACATAATCCTAAATTAAAAATAATATCTAAATCATCTGGACTTAACTTCTGTGCTGCCTCTAGAAAAACTTTCGCTCTTTGGTTATTTCCAGTAATTGACAACATCAGTGCAGCTAATTTTTTTAAATCAGCATCATTCGGATGCCCTAAACAGGCTTGTTCGCATTCAGAAATAGCTTCTAGCTGTTGTCCAGATCGGAACTTTTGCTTGATGTCTTGAATAATTGGGTTCATTAATAAGCCAAGGAAATCACTGAACCAAATACTTGTTATCTATGTGAAGATTAAAGAAACTTGGTGCCCCATGTCCGACTCGAACAGACCACCTACTGATTACAAATCAGTTGCTCTACCAGATGAGCTAATGGGGCATTAAGTTACTATTTTAAACTATTTGATTAGCTTCAGATGACTTTTTACTTTACTTGTGGCTGAATCACTACTGAGATGCAAAGACTTCTGAGAAGAGGGTTTATTTTCCATGAGGTTGACTGGAAAACTCATTCCTTGACTATTTTCTCGGGAGTAAATTGCCATGACATGCGAAGTAGGAATCCATATCTCTCGAGATACGCCATTAAATCTTGCTTTAAAGCTAATGAGTTCATTATCAATTTTTAATTCTTGGCAGGCAGTAGGGCTAATGTTTAATACAATTTCACCTTTATTGACATACTCCATTGGCACTTGCACCAACTCGTCAACAAATACAGAAAGATATGGGGTGAATTGAAAATCGACGCACCATTGGTACAAAGCCCTTATTAAATAGGGCTTTGTACTTGGAAAGGCATCCTTCTTGGCATCTTCGCCATGACTTGTGGTCATTTATCTTCTCATGACTTTTTCAGATGGCGTGAGTGCTTCAATGTAGGCGGGTCGACTAAATATTCTCTCAGCATACTTTAAAAGTGGTGCAGCGTTTCTAGAAAGGTCGATACCATAATGCTCTAGTCTCCACAAAAGAGGGGCAATAGCAACATCTAGCATCGAGAACTCTTCACCTAGCATATATTTGTTTTTAACAAATACAGGGGCAAGTTGAGTCAATCGATCTCGAATAGACAGTCTAGCTTTATCTAGAACAGGTGTTGCACTTTTATTTTTTTCATTTTCAAGAACATTCACATGTACAAATAATTCTTTTTCAAAATTGAATAAGAATAGTCTTGCTCTTGCCCGTGCAACAGGGTCTGGCGGCATTAATTGCGGATGTGGAAAACGCTCGTCAATATACTCATTGATAATATTGGACTCATATAAAATCAAATCACGCTCGACTAAAATGGGAACCTGTCCATAAGGATTCATTACCGAAATGTCTTCAGGCTTATTAAATAAGTCGACATCGCGAATCTCAAAATCCATACCTTTTTCAAATAACACCAAACGGCAACGTTGTGAAAATGGGCAATTAGTGCCCGAATAAAGTACCATCATTGGGAAACTTCCTTTTCAACCATAAAAATAAAAGGCAGACGACCTTCGCCATCTGCCTAGAGATACCTCAAAAAGTATTAATGAATACTTTTCCAGTAAGCCTTGTTTAATCGCCAAGCAAATATTGTAAAAACAGCCAAAAATATTAACACAATTACACCAAGACGCTTACGTTCTAATTGTACAGGTTCACCCATCCAAGACATGAAAGCTACCAAATCACCCATTTGATCGTCAAATTCTTGTTGCTTCATTAGCCCTGGGGTTAACTGTTCAAAGCCCACGAAACGATGCTCCGTTCCAGCATGGTGAGCATCTTTGACATCTTCAAATTTAGCCGCTCTTTGGCCTTGTAGCTCCCACAATACATGCGGCATACCTACATTTTTGTAAACTAGATTATTCCAACCAGTTGGGCGATTTTCATCGACATAGAAGGTTCTTAAATAGGTGTAAATCCAGTCAGGCCCCCTCGAACGAGATTCCACAGAAAGATCCGGTGGGGCTTTTCCAAACCATTCCTTTGACTCTTTTTCAGACATGGCAACCTTCATGAGATCGCCCACTTTTTCACCAGTGAATAACAGGTTTTGCTTAATTTGTTCGTCTGTTAAGCCAATGTCTCGTAAACGGTTATATCGCATGCTCACAGCACCATGGCAATTCATGCAGTAGTTCACGAAGAGCTTTGCTCCATTTTGAAGAGCTGACATATTGTTTAACCGATTTGGAGCTTTGTCGAGTGGGTGTCCACCTTCATTCGCAAAAGATTGAACAGTTATGCAAGACAAGCTTAGAACTAGTGCTAAGACTACTAGTAAGCGTGTTGGTTGTAATAAGTTGAATATTTTCATTTCAGTTAACCTTAATGCGCTGCAAATGTGACACGCTTGGGTACAGATTTAAATTCGCCTAACTTGCTCCAATATGGCATAGCCAAGAAAAAACCAAAATAAAACAATGTACAAACCTGAGAAATCTTCTCTGCAATTGGCGATGGTGGCTTAATACCTAAGTACCCTAGAATCACAAAGCAAACCACAAAAACGGCATAGATATATTTGTGAAATGCTGGACGATAGCGGATTGATTTGACTTGTGAGTTATCAAGCCAAGGTAGGAAAAAGAAAATGACCACTGATCCACCCATAACCAAAACACCAAAGAATTTTGCATCAAAAGAATAAAATGCAACTGCTAGGACTGCCAAGAAAGCAAGGAACAAACCTTTAATTTTTAACGGAGCACCCCTTGACGCTAGCCAAAAGATGCTGGCAGCAAAGATCCACATTGGTATTAAAAATTCTGAAGTAGTTGCTCTTAACATCGAGTAAAAGGGCGTAAAGTACCATACAGGCGCAATATGAGATGGGGTTTGTAATGGATTTGCTGGTTCAAAATTATTAGCTTCTAAGAAATATCCACCCATCTCAGGAGCAAAAAACACAATGAAGGCAAAAATCATTAAAAATACACCGAGGCCCATCACATCATGTACAGAATAAAACGGGTGAAATGGAATACCATCTAGAGGGATTCCCTTTTCATCCAGAGTTTCTTTAATTTCAACTCCATCAGGGTTATTCGACCCAACTTCGTGCAAGGCCACAATATGCGCTGCCACTAAACCAACCAGTACCAAAGGAATAGCAATCACATGAAATGAAAAGAAACGATTCAGGGTTGCATCGCCAACCACATAATCACCACGAATCCATAAAGAAAGGTCTGGCCCAATGAGCGGAATAGCTGCAAACAAGTTCACGATGACTTGTGCACCCCAATAAGACATCTGACCCCAAGGTAGTAGATATCCAAAAAATGCCTCAGCCATCAAGCATAAAAAGATTGCACATCCAAAAATCCAAACCAGTTCCCGAGGCTTGCGGTATGAACCGTAAATCAAACCACGGAACATATGCAGATAAACCACGATAAAGAACATGGATGCGCCTGTCGAGTGCATATACCTGACTAACCAGCCCCAAGGGACTTCTCGCATGATGTACTCGACCGATTGAAATGCCTTTTCAGCATCAGGCTTGTAATGCATTACCAAAAAAATACCAGTCACAATTTGAAGTGCTAGAACCACTATGGCTAGAGCACCAAAAAAATACCAGAAATTGAAGTTCTTCGGGGCGTAATATTCAGTTAAGTGCGCTTTTACAGTAGCTGTTAGCGGAAAGCGCGAATCAACCCAAGCGAGTAGTTTTTGGCCTGCATTAGCATTTGCAGGGACTTCTTTTTCATGAAAGGCCATTTCAATTTTCCTTTAAGCTTTTTTATCTTCACCAATCAATATTTTGGTGTCACTCAAATACATATGAGGCGGTACTTCTAAATTATCGGGTGCGGGTTTATTTTTATAAACCCTGCCAGCCATATCAAAAGTAGATCCATGGCATGGACATAAAAAACCACCAACCCAGTCATTTGGTAAGGAAGGTTGCGCACCCATTTCGAATTTGGAGATTGGCGAGCATCCTAAATGCGAGCAAATACCAACACCAATAAAGTACTCCGGTTTAATTGAACGGCCCTCATTCCGAGCATAAGCCGGAGTTAAAGCGTCTGGAGTTCTTTCTGAATTGGGATCTGCCAAGTTGGTATTATTTTTGGCAAGATTAGTGAGCTGTTCTGGTGTTCTGCGCACTATCCAGACAGGCTTTCCTCGCCACTCTACCGTTCTTAACTCACCAGGCTGCATACCAGAAATATCCATTTCGACTGCAGCACCTGCGGCTTTTGCCTTTTCAGACGGTGCAAAGGTATTTACTAAAGGCAGAACTAAAGCCGTTCCACCGACCCCACCCATGATGGAGGTAGCTATCATCCATGTGCGCCGTTCTTTATTCAGCTCTGTCGATAACTCTGGTTGGGCATTTGTATTTTTTTCAGCGCTCATCACAATCTCGATTAATTAGTGTTTTCCCCTTATATTGTAACGAAGCTTTAGCTAAAAATCTTATTCCACTACCTTTTATCTTTTTAAGCAATTAAAATCTATATAACAAGACGCGACTAAAAGGGGAAATATGTCTAGATTTGCTGATTTTAAAGCTTTTGCAATGCGTGGAAATGTCATGGACCTTGCCATCGGTGTAATTATCGGCGGTGCCTTTGGCAAAATCGTCGACTCAGTCGTTAGTGACATCATCATGCCACTAATTACGGTGATTACTGGTGGTGGAATTGACTTTACCAATCTTTTTATCGTTCTTGGAAAAGTTCCTGAAGGCACTATCCGAAATTTTGATAACTTAAAAAAACTGGGGATACCCATGTTTTCTTATGGAAACTTTATAACCATACTAATCAATTTTGTAATCCTAGCTTTCATCATTTATCAACTGGTAAAGATCATCAACACCCTTCGATCTGCTGCTGAGGATGAACAAGAGGCTGCACCCCCTCCAACTAGTGAAGAGATCTTACTTCTCCGAGAGATTAGGGACTCTTTAAAGAGTAAGTAGTCACTATCAATCTATACGGGATTGTCAATATCGATGAAATGGTGGGCGATGCCAAAATGCTCTTGAAGGTGTTTGCCCAAGGATTGAACTCCATACCGCTCCGTAGCATGGTGACCAGCCGCGATATAAGCAAGCCCAGATTCACGGGCCAGATGCGTGGTTTGCTCTGAAATCTCCCCACTTAAATAGGCATCAACACCCAATTTGACAGCCTCTTTAAAGTATCCCTGGGCTGCTCCAGTGCACCAAGCAATTGTCTTAATCTTCTGATTGGGTTTACCAATTACCAAAGGTTTTCTTTTTAAAATCCCTTCAATTTTTACACTCAATTGCACCAAATTGACCCCTTTTGCATAGTCCTCTCCAAGCTCTCCCCAAAATATGAGTTCTTGATGCGGAGCTTTTCCAAGAGTTTTAAATCCCAACTCATTCGCTAAAGAGGCATTATTCCCCAAAGTAGGATGAGCATCGAGAGGTAAGTGGTAGGCAAATAAATTGATTTCATGGTCCATCAATAACTTCAACCTGTCATGCAGTTGACCGGTAATCACTTGCTCATCATTTTTCCAAAACCACCCATGATGAACAAGAATGGCGTCCGCATGCATACGAATCGCTTTTTCAATGAGGGCTCTTGATGCTGTTACTCCACTTACAATCAACCGAATATGCTTTTTACCCTGAACTTGCAACCCATTTGGGCAAAAGTCCTTAAAATGGTCAACAAGAAGAAGTTGATCCAAATATTCGCTAAGCTTTAGAGACGTCAGTTGGGTTTTATTCTTGGCTTTTTTCATTCTTGCAGTTTAATTCAGAAAAAGAGATTTGTTTCATGGCTAAACGTCTATGGTTACTTTTTGCACAATTTGTCACACTTTGCCTAGCAATTATTTTTGTGATTAGTACACTCAAGCCAAATTGGCTTGGACAACTACAATTTTCTAATCAAATAAAATCGATTACTCTGAATGAGGCAAACCCGGATCCCAGCTCTGTCTCACCTGGCTCCTATCATGAGGCAGTCAAAGTCTCCATGCCAGCAGTTGTGAATGTTTTTAGTAGTAAAAATGAAAACCCTAATCCCAAAGCCAAGCCCAATAAACCACATGGGTTTCCAAATGTTCCCAAACCCAATAAACCGCCCGCACCCAATAGCCAAGAAGAGTGGTTCAATTTTTTCTTCGGTGATCCATCGCAAGTGCCCGACAATAGCCCAGAATTTAGCACGGGATCTGGGGTTTTAATTAGTAAAGAAGGCATTATTCTTACGAATCACCATGTTATTGAAGGCGCGGATAAAATTGAGGTAGCTCTTGGCGATGGTCGTAAAACTATCGCCACTCTCATTGGTAGCGATCCAGATACAGATATTGCTGTTCTTAAAATTGATCTTCCGAATTTACCCGAGCCTATCGTGTTGGGGAACTTGAATGCCGTTCGTGTTGGCGATGTAGTTTTGGCAATTGGTAACCCATTTGGTGTTGGTCAAACAGTAACCTCAGGAATAGTGTCTGCACTGGGTCGAAATCATTTAGGTATAAATACATTTGAAAACTTTATCCAAACCGATGCGGCAATTAACCCCGGCAATTCAGGCGGTGCGCTTGTAGACACATATGGTCGACTGATAGGGCTCAATACCGCCATTTTTTCTAAAAATGGCGGCTCTATGGGTATTGGCTTTGCCATACCCGTTAACTTGGCTAAACAAATCATGGAGTCAATCGTTGCAAATGGTTCAGTAATAAGAGGATGGATTGGTATTGAACCGCGTGACCTGAGCCCAGAAGTTGTTTCAGCATTCAAATTAGCGCCAAACGCTGCTGGTGTTTTAATTGCAGGCGTGCTGAAAACCGGCCCTGCAGAAAAAGGTGGGGTAAAGCCAGGAGACCTTTTAAAAGAAGTGAATGGCCAACCGATTAAAGACGTCCGAAGTCTACTTGATACGGTTGCTGCTTTGAGTCCGGGTAGTGATGCCAGACTCACCATTGAGCGCAACAACTCGACTTTGGCGATTCCAGTACAAATTGGTAAAAGACCTCAACCTAAAGAGACAAAAAAATAGATAGCCCAACCCTATAATTGCCTCATGATGAACTGGAATTCTAGAAGCCTAGCAGCAATATGGCATCCGTGTACTCAAATGAAGGGCCATGAAGAAATTCCGTTACTGGCGATCAAACGTGGAAAAGGTGCCTTCTTGTATGACCATCAAGACAAAGCCTATTTAGACTCTATTAGCTCATGGTGGACAAATTTATTTGGGCATGCAAATCCATCGATTAATCAAGCAATCACCGACCAACTGAACGAGTTAGAGCATGTCATGCTTGCTGGTATGACACATGAGCCCGCCATACTTTTATCTGAGCAATTATCGGCTCTTACACAAAACAATTTAGGGCATGCTTTTTACGGCTCGGACGGCGCTAGTGCCGTCGAAATAGCACTTAAAATGAGTTTTCATTATTGGCGAAATCTTGGCAAGGTAAAAAAGACTCAATTTGTTTGTCTCGCAAATAGCTATCATGGCGAAACCCTAGGAGCTCTATCCGTTACTGATATTCCAATTTTTTCTGATACATATAGCGAGCTCCTACGCTCTAAGATCCTAGCACCCTCACCTGATTTACGATTAATTCAAGAGCACCAATCTGAAGAAGAATTTACTCTACAAACAATTTTAAAACTAGAAGAAATTTTATCTGCTCAGCATAGTACCATCGCTGCTCTCATTATCGAACCGATGGTTCAATGTGCAACTGGAATGGCTATGCATTCATCGACCTATCTCAAATCTGTTCGTGGTCTGTGTGATAAATATCAAATTCTATTAATCGCCGATGAAATTGCCGTTGGTTTTGGTCGAACAGGTACATTTTTTGCCAGTGAGCATGCAGATATTTGGCCTGATCTGATGACTTTATCAAAAGGTCTAACAGGGGGATATTTGCCATTATCTGTAGTTCTCTCTAGAGATAAAATTTATCAAGCGTTCTACTCAAATCAGACTAGTCATGGTTTCTTACACTCGCATTCCTATACTGGTAACCCACTTGCTTGTCGATCTGCCCTAGCCACCTTAGAACTTTTTAAAACGTTGGGGACCTTGCAACAAAACTGTATTTTGGCAAGGCAACTTCGCAGAGCGTTTGATTGGGCTCAAGCAGATTCGCGTCTTGAACATTTCCGACAATTAGGAACCATCTTAGCCTTCGATGTAAAGAAAGATCTTGCTACGCCCTACTTTTCTAAACTATTTTTCGCTAAGGCACTAGAAAAAGGCCTGCTGATTCGTCCTATTGGTAATACTGTTTATGTGATGCCACCATATATTTTGACCGAGAAAGACTGTTTATTTTTGGGCTCAACGGTACAAATATGTCTAGATGAAATATTGCGTTGAACCAAATGAACCCTTGGCTAGAAACTCTCCAAAAGAAAAATACTCAATTAAGGAATAATGGGCTAATTCGACGTTTACAAATGCGTGAATCTCCAAACGCACCCGAGGTTCAATTAGAAGGAAAAAAGCTACTTTCATTCTGTAGTAATGATTATTTAGGACTAAGTAATCACCCAATTCTAGCTGAGGCCCTTGCTGCCGGTGCAGTGCAATTTGGAATTGGCAGTGGTGCTAGTCCGCTCATTAGCGGTCATACCAACGCTCATGCGAAACTCGAGCAAGCCCTCGCGCAGACGCAAAATTTACATATTCCAAACGTATCTAGTTGTCTAATGAGTACTGGCTTTATGGCCAACGTAGGTGCTCTGACCGCTTTAGCATCACTGGGTCAAATCTCTTTTTTTTCAGATTCTTTGAATCATGCCTCCATCATTGATGGTATTCGCTTCGCTAAAACTTGCCATCAAGCAACTGTTTCTATTTTCCAGCACAGTGATTACGATCACCTAAAAAGCTTATTGGAACTTGATCAAAACACCTTAAAGTGTATCGTCACTGATGGTGTATTCAGTATGGATGGAGATATTGCCAACTTACCGAAATTATTAAGCCTTGCAGAACAGTACTCGGCTCTTTTATATGTTGATGATGCCCATGGATTTGGCGTCTTAGGAGAAAATGGTCATGGTAGCTTAGAGTATTTTGGGTTAAATTCATCGCAACTAATTTATATGGGTACCTTAGGTAAGGCTGCAGGAATTTCTGGGGCTTTTTTAGCGTCAGGTAATCTGTGGATTGATTGGTTCACGCAGGCTTCACGTCCACTTATTTACTCAACCAATACTTCACCAGCGCTTAGTCATGCTCTAATAAATAGCCTTGAATTAATGCACTCATCAGACGGTGCAACTCGCAGAGAAAAGCTGTTTAATAATATTCATTTATGGCATAAAAATGCCGTCTTTAAACGGTGGCATTGCCTTGAATCATCAACGCCTATTCAACCACTTATCATTGGTGATAATAAAGAAACGCTCTTTGTTTCTGGGCGCTTAAAAGAAAAAGGTATTTGGGTACCTGCAATCCGGCCACCAACGGTGCCAATCAATTCAGCAAGATTACGGATAACATTAAATGCAGACCACACCCCAGAAATGGTTTATCAGTTACTGCACACCTTAAAAGAAATCGAAGCGGAAATTGATGAGTAAAGCTTTGCAAATCCGGGGGTACTTTGTAACTGGCACAGATACTGGAGTAGGCAAGACACTTGTTTCAGCGGCAATGATTTTGAAACTGCAAGAACTAGGTCTTAAAACCTGTGGATTTAAACCGGTTGTGGCCGGGATGTCCTTTAGAAATGGTCAACCATTTAGCGATGATCTAGAGACTCTCTTACTCAGTTCTCATCACAGTTCGCCTCATTTAACCGCAGATCAGATATGCCCTTATCATTTAATTGATCCAGCGGCTCCGCATTTGGTAGCAAAAAAAACGCATATTGAACTGGATCTGGAAAAGATTCAGGCTGCCTACCAAATACTTAGGAGCAATCATCAAGCAATCATTGTTGAGGGTGCCGGAGGCTTTTTAGTACCCCTTTCTGATACGACTTCTATTGCAGATTTTGCCAACTTAATACAGCTACCCATCATCTTAGTTGTTGGTATTAAACTAGGTTGCATTAATCATGCTTTATTAACTGTTGAGGCTATTCAAAAACGCGGCCTCAACCTTGCTGGCTGGGTTTCTAACCAAATAGAGCCCTCTTCAGAGTATTTGCGAATGAACATCGACTACTTATCGAAAATTTTAGTAAAGGACTACCAAACTCCAATCATTGGAAATATTCCCTATATGGGACACCTAATGCATAACACCTACAGCGTTCGAGACCTTAATTTTGCAAGTACTTACTTAGATGCTAGTCTACTAATCTATTAATGAATGATTTCATCACTTTTTTAAAAAACCAATTTGTTCTAAAACTTTTAAATACTATAATTGTTGAAAATCAACACATTAATTTAAAAATCATTTTAGCTAGTTATCAACCATTAATCAGAAAGTTAAATTTTATGCCAAATTTTAAATTATTTATCTCTTTATTCATTTTACTATTTCATAGTGTTTGTTCCTCACAATCATTTAAATTTGTAGCTTATGCTGATATGCCTTACTCCATTCCAAATGATTACCCTAGATATGAACAATTAATCAAAGAAATCAATAAAGAAAACCCCAGTTTTAGTTTCTTTTTGGGAGATACAAAATCAGGGGCCACTCCTTGTACTAATGAATACAACCAGATTGTTAAGAATTACTTCAATCAATTTAATAACGCGCTAATTTATAGTATTGGCGACAATGAATGGACAGACTGTCATCGAAAGCCAGCTGGCTCCTACGACACACTTGAACGTTTGGATAATCTTCGAAAATTTTTCTTTGCTAATGACTCAAGCTTTGGAAAAAACCCTATTCGATTGGTACGTCAAGCCGATGTCATGAAAGATCATGCGTTATATGTTGAAAACTCTTACTGGGTTAAAAACGGTTTCTTGTTTGTAAGCCTTCACATACCTAGTTCAAATAATAATTTTGAAAGAAACCTAGCATCCGTTCAAGAATACTTTAAACGAAATGAGGCGAACTTAGCTTGGATCAAACATACCTTTGACTTAGCAAAAAAAGAAAACATGAAAGGCATTATTTTAGGTTTTCAAGCAGATATGTTCTTTTCTCAGCAAATGGCCTTTGAACTTTCTAGTGGGTTTAGAGATACGATTAGGACATTAACTGAACAAGCTGAGAACTTCCAAAAACCCGTTCTACTGCTTAATGGTGATAGTCACCGCCTTGTTATAGATCAACCGTTAAAAACCACTAATACCAAGCATGTTTTAGAAAATGTTATACGATTACAAACCATGGGTGATAATCAGGTTCAGGCTGTTGTTGTGGAAGTTGATGAGACGAAGGAGCAACCTTTTATTTTTAGGCCTTTGATTACTAAGTCAACTCGGCCATATTAATTAAATCAGATATTTTAGTAGCTCTCTCATAACAATAAAATAATTAGCACAACTACTATATGGCGAGTTTTATACATAAACATAATCGAGGCATTCTTTTAGCTTTTGTACTAAATATTATCTTTTTAGGATTCTCAAATTACTATTTAGATAATTTATTTAGCTGGAGTGACCCGATTATTTTAGAGCCTTTAACTAGCTCTGAGTCTGCCAAATTTTGGCACTATTTCGCTTTTGCGCAAATTGTAATTATTGGTGTTTTAGTCGTTCAATGCCATGAATTCATTATTTATAAGAGAAATTCCTTAAGCATCGTTTTAGTGCCAAGTCTTGCGGTAAAGATTATCAACACAATTATTTACTTTGTTGCAATAGTGATTGCTATTAAATTGGTTTTTCATCAGTCTCTTGGGGCAATATTAGCCGCCTCTGGAGTACTCGGCTTAGTTCTTGGTTTTGCCCTACGAGGTCTCGTTTCAGACCTTTTTTCAGGTATTGCCATGTCTCTCGATGGCAATATTCGCGCGAATGATTGGTTATTTTTTAATCTGAAGGGTACTCAAATCAAGGCCAAATTAGTTGAATTTAATTGGCGTGCTGCCCGCTTCATAGATGAAGATAATAACCTCATATTAGTTCCAAATAGTGAATTGTCTACTTTAATGGTGATTAATTATTCACGGCCAAATCCAATCTTACAGCATACTGCGCAAATTAATTTGGATATTAATTACGATACATCTCAAGTTCTCCGCATATTAAAGAACTCTTTATCTAAAGCTATCAAAGATCAGATCATTTTAGATACGCCCGCGCCTAGTGTGTTGCTCACAAAATTGAGTGAGAGGTCTTCAACCTATGATTTTGTTTTTTCGATGCCTCCGAGTAAAGGAAAAAATCTTGGAGTGGACGCGGTAATTAAAAATTGCCTAGATTTTCTAAAATTTTCCAATATTTATGTAAATAATCATTCAACGCATCCTGAGATTAACACTTTAAAAGAACTTACAATCCAACAAAAAAATATAATTAATACTCTTTATAATTCTCTTTTTTCTAAATTAAATATTAATGAATTGTACGAAATGTCTTTGAAAGTGAATTATGCCCATTTCTCTCAAAGTGATTATCTTATTAAACGCGGTGACTCTGAAAACAGTATGATGATTATGTGTACCGGTAATGCGGATGTAGTAATTCATGTTGATGGGAACCCTCTTACAGTCAACACATTATGGCCAGGAGACTATTTCGGCGAGATGTCTTTATTTACTGGTGAACCCAGGTCAGCAGATATTATTGCAACCTCAGAGACTAAGGTAATTGTAATTACTAAAGAGGCAATCGCAGGAATTCTTGAAAGCAACCATAGTCTTGTAACCGAAATAGCAAATATGATCAGTAGTCGTCTCAAGCTTAATGAGTTAAATCGTGAGCAATTAGCGAATGCATCTAATAAAGAATCCGGGTCAAAACCAAACTTTTTAGTAGGGCTTATTAAAAATTTCTTTAATCTTTAGTTTAGTAGTTTTATTGCACTATATTTCAAATACTTTTCATCTTAGCTTTTTCCCTTATTGTTACCTAGCCATCATAGGGAATAGTTCCTAAGGTGAATCTGGCTTAGCTCTTGCTCAATATAAATATGTTCCGGTGGTAGATCAGCATGATAACGTTTACACATCTTTGTATAAGCATCTTCAATATGTTTAGTAAATCGCGGTGTATCAAATAGGGGAGTTGTCAATCTATTGCTCTCGAGCTTGGTTTTTATCTCTTTGAGCTTAGCTGGATTAGTAGCTAGTTCAATAGCTAGGGCTTCGTAATGCTCTTGTGAACTCGTAATTAATTCTGGGAGATCTATTGCAGTAAGTAAACTAGCAGCCATGCGACTTGCAAAAGATTCACCCATTTTGGTCAATACAGGTAATCCAGCCCAAAGAGCATCACTAGCAGTTGTGCCCGCGTTATAAGGAAAGGTATCTAGAAACAGATCACAAAGTTTATACCGAGCTAGATATTCATCTGGCTCAAGATGTTCACCAAATACTAATCTTTCACTTGAAATACCCCTCTTTAGTGCTTCATTAATAAGATTAGATCGTGCCCATTTATTTTCAGCATATAAAAATAATACGCTGTTATCAACTGCAGTTAATATCCTCATCCAACCATCAAAAGTTGAGGGTAATATTTTGTAATTATTATTAAAACAACAAAAAACAAAACTATTCATGGGCAAACCGAAGTCTTTTCTTGCAAACTGTAGGGCGGAGATCTTTCGTTTTCTATCGTTGACTTGATAACTTGGCAGATAAACAATTTTTTCAGAATAATAATTTTGTGAGTCTACTGGAACAATAGTTTTATCTGCTATTAAATAGTCAATATAGGGAGTGCCTGAAGTTCCAAGATAACCGATATAACTCAACTGAATAGGAGCAGCTCTATAAGAAAATATATCTGGGCGTGAGTTAGTAGTGAATCCACCCAAATCTATTGCTATATCAATACTATGTTCTCGAGAAAGTTTTGCAATCGCCAAGTCTGAAAGGTTACTAACATCAATAAATTGATTGAAAGACTGGCTAAGTCGCTGACGCATCACGCTTTTGTCATCATGGCCAAATGAAAATGCAATAATCTCGAATCTATTTTTATCATGTAATTCGAATAGTTCTGCAGTTAATGTAGATACAGCATGTACTCGAAAATCCGAAGAGAAATAACCTATACGAATTTTTTTATTTGGGCTTTTTTCTATAACAGGTCTTAGAATAGGCTTATAGGGATGATTTTCTTCCACATATGATTCAGCAACTTTTCGATGTAATTTTTGATCATCTGTTAACGCCAAAGTTATAAATGGCGATATGGTTTTTTGATTATTGCGCACTCTCTTGAATAGCTTTTTTATATCCTCATCAAACTCCAACCAATTACACATCCTCATCTTTAAATGTATTAGATTACCTAACAACCAATCTAAGTCTGGTTTGAGTATCATTGCTTGGTAAAAATGCGCCTGAGCCTCTTCGTAGTCCTTAAGTTCAAGAAAAGTAACTCCTTGATTAAACCAACTTTCAGCATGATTTGGTTGCAAGAATATGGTTTTTTTAAATAGAATTAATGCTTCATTCAAGTAACTTAATTTTAGAAAGACTCGAGCCTTGTTGTATAAACACTCGGCATAATTAGGCCTTAGGTCTAAAGCTTTGTCATAGTGTAATAATGCCTCACTGTAGCGTTGTAATGCGTACATTGCATTTCCAATATTATTCAAGCATTCAGTCGAGTCTGGCCTAAGAATCAACGCCTTTTTATATGGTATTAAAGCCTGCTCGAAATGCTTTAACTCAAATAGTGTAAGTCCAATAAATAACAAGCATTCAATATGGTCTTTTTTCAAGTCTATAACTTTTTCAAAACATAATAAAGCTTCATTATGGCGAAGAAGATTATATAAACTGATTCCTTTATAGTAGTAGCAATCTATGTAGTCAGGCCGGAATTTTAGGGCTTTTTCAAAATCTATCATAGCTTGATCAAATTGTTTTAGGTCATATAAAGTTTGGCCTCTAATAAAAAGGCATTCAGGTTGTTCTGGGTCAAGGCTTAATACTATATTGAAAATATCTATTGCGATGGCGTAATTTTTAGTCTCTTTTTCAATTAACCCTAAATTGATATAAGCCTCAACATTGTTATTATCAAATAGTAGTGCTCTTTCAGAAGATGCCTTTGCATCAAGATATTTTTTTAACCTTAATTGAGTTGCTGATAGATTTATTAATGTGGATACTCTGTCTGGAATAGCGATAAGAGATTGCTTAAACTTTTCTTCAGCCTGAATAAATTTGTCAGACTTCATAAACTCGATTCCCGCCAAAAATTCTTGTTTAGCTAGCTCATAATTAATAGTCTTCATAACAATATCTTATATCTCTTCCGTCTAATTGCCAATGACGAAATTCAGTACAACCGAATGATTAATCAAAATTAAGTGTGAGGTGTAGTAAGTCTTACAAATCTAATTGCGGATTTAAAGTTCCTGACAAATAGTACCACTCTGATGTTGCAATCCCCCAAGCCAGTGTCAAAACATCCTGATGGGTTTGCTTGCATACGGATTTACAGTTAGCGAAACTACGAAATTACTATGATATTTCGGATTTGTTTGCGAAACCATAACAGTACGCATGAAACACTATGTATAAATACTTGGCAACAAAAAACCCACTGCGTTGCCACAGTGGGTTGGGTTTACTTCTGTCTTCTTAAACTAGGTAGGTTCTAGACCTACACAGAATTAGAAAGTGTGAATGATACCAACGTTGTAACCATTAGCATTTGTTGGTACGTTTTGGAAACCAGCTGTACCTGGTAATGCATTATTACAACCTGCTGATGTTGTTACACCTGCAGTTGTGGTTGTTGTATTGGCACTTGAATTACATGCAATTGGGCTAAATCCACTTGCGGCTAGTGTACCAAGTTGCTGATTTCCTTTGGCAGCTTGTGTCAAAGTAATTTGCGAATACACTCTTGTACGCTTGCTCAACATATAGTGTGCTTGCAAGTTGGTCATTTGTGCTTGGAATGTAGTCTTAACATAGTTAGCACCTAACAGAATTGCTGGAGTTGCTTGATATCCAACACCGAAGCCACCTGCACCAGAACTAATTCCAGATGTTGCACTTGTTTGACCACCGTTGTTTTGGCGACCGTGTGCGTAGAATGTTCCAACTTCAATTGCTGGTGTAACTTTATACTTTAAGCCAGCTGCATAACCTTCACGGTTTGTAACTGCAGTATTTGCTGCTGAAATCGCTCCTTGGCCAGCACCAGTCTGCGCTGCTCTTAGACCAACCATGTTGTTATAGGCAGCGGTAATTTGCAAACCATTGATACTCTTGTTTACCAAATGCGCTGCGAACATTGAGCCGTCATCACCGTTGTCAATTGTGTTGTTCATGCCGTACTGAACTAGAACATTTGTTGCCATGACTGTGGGTGTTGCATAAGAAATAGAGTTGGAGATTTGATCACCAACACTGGATAAAATCACGTTACGCCATTGGTGTGCTGTGTTACCTTGTACTGGCAACATTTGTGCAGTAGCGATGATGTAGGCATTACCTCTGCGGCCTAAAAACACTTCACCCATTTTTGCGTCTGCTAAGCTGACGTTGGCTGCACGGCGGAATAGACCAGAGCTGTGTGTATTACCTGAGTTAGTTAATGTATCGCTCTCTAAGTGGAAGTTGGCTTTCATACCGCCACCTAAATCTTCGCTACCACGCATACCCCAGCTGGATGTTGCAAAAGAACCGTCAATGTATGAAGTACCAGTTCCAGTTGTGATAGCGTTTGATGCATTGGTAATAGCTGTTGAAGTTGTTGCTTGTAAGCCAGTCAAATAGGCTACAGATGCGTCAAATGTTCCGTACAGCGTTACTGTTGATTGCGCCTGTGCTGCTGTAGCGAAGGCACCTAAAGCCGCGAGGGCGAATAGTGATTTTTTCATTCGTAAATCTCCATGTGATTTAAAAAAACATACTTAAAAAACTACATCCCCAAACTCGAGGAATACTGTAATCATCCTCTAAACCTGTTCCAATTTCATTAAATGTTTAATTGTTAGTGTTGTTTTTTGCATAATTTTTAATAATTTAATCTTTATTGTTGCTTGCTCGCAACGGTTTTTCATGTGTTTTAGTGCCTGTAGAGACGGTTTCATGATTTTTTTATTTACCGAAATTTTCATTACTTTACTTTTTTAGTCTTTTACAGATTTTCCTCCACCCCCTCCTCTTTGGGTTGATAAAACCGGGCAATTAAAAGACCTAATTCGTATAGGACACAAAGAGGTATGGCTAAAAGTAATTGAGATAGTACATCTGGGGGTGTTACCACCGCTGCAACCACAAAAGCACCCACAGTAATGTAAGGCCTAATTTCCTTTAATTTTTCCAACTTAACCATTCTCAATCGGACTAAGACAACCACAACTACTGGCACTTCAAAGGTAAAACCAAAGGCAAGGAATGTTGTCATAGCAAAACTGAGATATTTATCAATATCCGTACTCATATCTGCGCCTAAGGGTTCGTTATAACTTACCATGAAGGAAAATACGGTCGGAAATACCAGCAAATAAGCAAATGCCATTCCTATCAAAAATAGTGTGTAAGTACTCACAACCAAGGGTATAACTAGTTTCTTTTCATGCTGGTAAAGGCCCGGCGCTACAAATGCCCAAACCTGATAAATAACTACTGGTAAGGCCAACACAAAGGCTGCCATTAAAGTTACCTTGATGGGTACAAAAAAAGATCCTGTTACATCCGTAACAATCATATGAGCGCCTTTTGGTAAAACATCCAGCAAGGGCCTTGCTAGCAATTGAAAAATGTCAGGGGCCCAATACACCATCCCCAAAAAGAGCACAATCACCGAAATACTCGCTTTAATGATCCGATCACGAAGTTCTACTAAATGCGTAAAAAAATTTTCTTCTGGAGCTGCCGGCTCTTCAGGTAAGTCACTCATTCAATCCCTCTAACCAAAAAAAGATTTAGAGGGGTTGGCATGAATCGTCGCTCGACGAAATCGCTTTACCCGGGCCGAGCCCGATTGAACCCTTGTCTTAAATCCGCTAGCGCGCTTAAACCAAAGCGGGATAGCTCCCTTTTTATTTCTCCAGGAGGTTTTCCCTTGGCGCGTATTTCCTTTATAAATTCTGCCAAGCTCTGGGTAGGGGTTACTATCGGAGGTGCCTGATGACCATATTGGGTCTTCATCAGTTATCGACTTGGTTGACGCATTGAGGTCATCGCTCACCTTAGATACTTCTGACGAGACGGCCTGATCAAATCCCTTAAAATCATTTTTGGCACTAGTAAAGGCCTCTGTAGCAGCCTCTTTCATCTTACGCAACTCTTCTTGCTCCATTTGCCGGCCAACCTCTTCTTTAACCTCAGACATATAGCGTTGGGCCCGACCAAATAAATTCCCAGCCGTTCGGGCCAGCCTAGGCAAACGCTCTGGGCCCAAAACAATCAGTGCCACTACCGAAATTAAGACAATCTTGGTAACGCCAATATCAATCATGCGCGATGAACCATTTCATACTTTCCCAAAATTGCTTTTTAAGGTACTTCTATGACCAAGCGATTTAGCGAACTTCTTTAGAAGCCACATCTACGGTCTTTGGATCATTAGTAGTAGCATGCTGTTGGGCCACTTGCTGCACAGCAGCTTGATCAGCGGCTTCAGCAGCTTTGGCATCCTCTGGCTTGATACCGTCTTTAAAACCCTTCACAGCTGCACCCATATCTGAACCAATATTTCGTAATTTTTTGGTTCCAAAAATTAACAAAACCACAACTAATACGATTACCCAATGAATTGGACTCATGCCACCCATAACAACTCCTTCAATTTTTTCAGTTTAAGTTTATTAACCCGGTCCTGGTACAACACTTTTCCAGGGCCTAGGTCCCGCTAAAACATGCATATGCATATGGTAAACCTCTTGACCGCCATCTGCACCGTTATTTATCAAAACCTTAAATCCACCCGCTTTTCCTGATCTCGCACCAGCTTGTAATGCAATTTTAGGTGCTAAAACCATCATTTTACCTAGTAATTCGGTATCTTCAAGAGTAACCTCAGCCAACATCGAAATATGTTTTTTGGGAATCATCAAAAAATGAATCGGCGCAGCTGGATGAATGTCATTAAAAGCCAGGCAATTATCGTCTTCATACAATTTTTTTGAGGGAATTGTCCCCGCAATAATTTTGCAAAATAGGCAATCTGGGTCGTGATTCATACTCTTATCTCCTGCAACAGAACGGTTATTTGTTCGAACACTTATTTTAATTGGGTACGACTCGCTTTTTCTACCTCTCCACTAACCCCCTCACGACGCTTTAACTCTTGCAAGACATCTTCTGGCCCCAATTCAAATTGGGCTAGCAAAATAAGCGTATGAAACCACAAATCTGCAAGCTCCCCTACTAATAAAGCCTGCTTACTAGGATCGAACTGTTGATCTAATAGTGCGTAACGGCAGTCTTTAGCTGCCATCACCACCTCTGCAGCCTCCTCGCCAATCTTTTTTAAGATCGCGTCATCACCCTTGGCAAAAAGCTTGGCAACGTAGGAATCTGGTACTGACTCTCCCTTTTCTAGCAACTGCTTTCGGGCAACAATCGTTTGGGCAAGATCCTCTAATATTTGATGGACTGGGCGCGTACTCATTTCCCAACCCCGCTTAGCTCTTTCCAACCGAAAGGCAATGAAGTGCATTCAAGCTCCTGAAAGAAACAGGAGTGCGCCCCAGTATGACAGGCGATTGCACCAACCTGCTCTACAACCAAGAGCAACGTATCCCCATCACAGTCCAAATAGACTCTTTGAACATTCTGAAAATGCCCTGATTCTTCACCTTTATGCCAACGCTTTTTTCGTGAGCGTGACCAGTAAATTGCCTGTCCTAATTCGATCGTCTCTAAAAGAGTATCCGAATTCATCCAAGCCATCATCAGTACATCTTTACTACCTTGTTCTTGAACAATTACGGGGATTAAGCCATCAGTATTCCACTGTATCTGCGCTAGCCAATTTTTTTCCATAATGACATTCTATTCCAGAGAGAGCTTACCTAGTTAACGTATTTCAATGCCCTGTTGAACCAAATACGCTTTAGCCTGCGCGATCGTAAATTCTCCATAATGAAAAATACTCGCCGCTAAAACAGCGTCTGCGTGTCCCTGTAAAATTCCTTGCGCAAGATGCTCTAGCGTTCCTACGCCACCCGAAGCTATTACCGGAACAGAAACGCCATCACTGATCATTCTTACCAGCTCAATATCAAAGCCATTTTTTGTTCCATCTCGGTCCATGCTCGTGAGTAAGATCTCACCAGCACCACGCTCTACGACTTCTTTAGCCCACTCTAGAACGTTTTTTCCAGTATTTTTTCGCCCGCCGTGCGTAAATACATCCCAATGGCCCTGACTAGTCAGTTTCGCATCAATTGCCACCACAATACATTGAGAGCCATATTTAGCCGATGCTTCTGAAACTAAATCAGGTCGCATGACGGCCGCCGAGTTGATACTAACCTTGTCTGCACCAGCATTTAATAAGCGCCGTACATCTGCTACCTCGCGTACTCCACCACCCACCGTTAAGGGAATGAATACTTGAGCGGCCACTTGCTCAATCATATTTAAAATCAGATCACGATCATCAGAGCTTGCCGTAATGTCCAAAAAAG
>Ga0114972_10000970_pt1 | contig 21558 bp, 18 predicted proteins | sample M_140807_EF_Meta_FD_87354 | JGI IMG/M metagenome (GOLD analysis project Ga0114972, IMG submission 87354) | Freshwater microbial communities from Lake Montjoie, Canada to study carbon cycling - M_140807_EF_MetaG | ecosystem: Environmental > Aquatic > Freshwater > Lake | place: Lake Montjoie...
AAAACACAGAATAGAGTCACACAAGTTGTTTCCTTTCAAAAATCATTAAAAAACAAAATAAAGAATTTCAAAAATGAAAAGCATGACGACTGCTTTAAAAACAAAGGTTTGACACAAACCCCCCCCCCCCCGAAAAGTCAACCCCTGCCCAAAAAACCTCCCTCATTGTAAATGCACCAACCACCCCTCTCCTCAGCAAACTTCCTAAACACCCCTTGCCCCTCAACGTTCTAAGCGTTATGCTCTTAACGTTCGTAACGTTAAGAGCATAATCCCATGGAACTTTCATTACTTAACAGGAAAATGTTGGCTGGCTGCGGTCTTGAATGCGGGGACCTTCCGGCGTGGGATGCGCTTGGGGGGCAGAAATACCGATTTGCGGTTGACTTTGGTCTTGCTGATCTACCCGATGAACCGGGGTTAATTATCCTCCGTGGTCCTCGCCAGTACGGGAAGAGCACTTGGCTCGAATTTCAGATTTCGCGCTCGTATGAGACGCATGGTGCCGGTTCGTGTTTTTATCTAAATGGTGATGATATCGCCGATGAGGGGGAACTCTTTGAGCAATGCGCTCAGATTGTCTCCCTATTTGGAAGCGGCCCTGTTAAACGGCTCTTTATCGATGAGATATCGGCTGTCCACAACTGGCAAGGTGCGATTAAGAGACTTTGGGATCGGGGATTATCGCGAGACGTGCTCATCGTCACAACAGGTTCGCACGCGCACGATCTTTTGAAGGGAAGTGAGCTTCTTCCCGGGCGAAAAGGAAAGCTTGCTCGTTCCACTTTCCTTTTTACCCCCATTTCATATCGAAGCTTTTGCGATGCGGCGTTTTCAAGCGAGACGCAGCCTCCGATTGCCGATCGTATCGCAACCTATCTTCTTTCAGGTGGTTCGCCCCTTGCGTGCAACTCGCTCCTCGAGCATGGCACTATTGAGCCGTTTATTATTCAATTGGTTCGAGACTGGATATTCGGGGTAATTGGAGGGGCTGGACGTGATCGAGGTACTGCACTTCACATTATTAACGAACTTCATTTAAGAGGAGGATCTGCCGTCAGTCTGACAAAAGTATCTCAAGAAGCGGGCGTTGCGAATAATACAGTAGCTCTTGGCTACATCGAGCTGCTTGAATCTGCCCTTTTTCTTCATCGATCTTATCCTTTTGATCTAGGAAGAGGAAAACAGATTGCTCGTAAGGAATCGAAATTCCCCTTCATTAACCTACTCGGTGCCGTCACATTTTCTCCTCAGCGGCTCCGCTCGGTCGGCGATTGGCACCGACTCCCTGAGAGCCGTCAAGGAGTATGGATCGAGTGGCTTGTGGCACAAGAGCTTTGGCGTCGTGCGATGGTGAGGGGCGATAGATTCGATCAAACAATACCTTTTATTTCTTCAAGCGATCGGGAGATCGATTTCTTCGTTAATGATATTGCGTACGAGGTAAAGCGGGGCAGCGCGACGGTTGATGAGTTTGTATGGTTTCATCGAGCATATCCGAAAAAACATCTCGTCGTTATCTCCTCATCACGCTTTGAGACCCGTTGGTGCACGGGAGTAACACTTGAGGATTTCTTGTTGGGTGGGGGTGAATGAGGGCCCCCATTTCATTCACCCAGTGCGGACATCGACGAAATCTTATAAAATCTCCTACCGACTCATCGATACGGGTGGATATTCGTTTTTCTGCCGCGACCTGCTCTCGTCATTACTGTCGTTACCTTCCTCTGGACAACACCATGAGCTCTCAGCCTCCCGCTTTCTCCTCACTCTTAACCTATGCCTTGGCAGCCCTTATTGGAGCCATGTGCCTGGCTCCATTGTCTCCTTGCGCCGTTGCCGATCCACGGATTGCGAAGATTCTGCCCACGATTGCTGAACGTGTCTCTGAGCGTACCCTCTCGAATGGAATGCGGGTTGCCTTTTATCGGCGAGGAAGTGCACCGGTATTTTCTGCTGTTCTTGCAGTGCGAGTTGGTGGAGTTGATGAAAAGGCTGGATCTACCGGTATATCTCACCTCCTCGAACATATGGCGTTTAAAGGGACACCAGAAATTGGGACGAAAGATTATCTTCGTGAGCGACCTTTATTAAAAAAACAGGAGCGATTGCGCGAATTAGCCAAGAGCCGCGCTCTAACTACGGATGAAAAGGGTGAGCTCGAGCGGGTTGAGGCGGCTCTTGCTGAGGTGTGGTTGCCTCAACAGCTCGACCAGGAGCTCGATAGGCGAGGTGTTGTTGGATTAAATGCAACGACGAGCAAAGAGCTGACCTCTTATTTTTTAAGTTTGCCGCGGGGCGCATTTGAATATTGGTGTTGGCTTGAATCTGAACGGTTAATTCATCCAGTGATGAGGCTTTTTTATCAGGAGCGCGACGTTGTGCTCGAGGAGCGTCGGATGCGGTATGAAAACGATCCGAGCGGAAAGCTTTATGAAGAGCTTCTTGCGACCGCCTTTACGCAACACCCGTATCGTCAGCCGGTTATTGGATATGAAAAAGATCTGCTGGATCTTAAACCGAGCGCTCTTGCAGAATTTCATAGGAACTACTACACGGCAGATCGGATGTCGCTTGCGGTAGTAGGAGATGTTGATCCTGAGCGCGATCTTCCAATGATAGAGCGTTATTTCGGTAGGGTTCCGGCAGGAGGGGGAGTCGTTGATAATCGGCCCACAGAGCCACCGCAAACCGAGGAGCGGACTTTAACTCTGCGGCTTCAGGCGGCGCCAGAGCTCGCCATCGCTTATCATAAACCAGCCTATCCCCATCCCGATGATCCACCGCTTAGTGTTCTCGAGGAGGTGCTCGCGGGGAGCACACTTTCGCCGTTGTATCAGGAGCTCGTTAAACGGCGCGGTCTTGCTACTGGAGTTAGTGTTTCTGAGGCGCCGGGATCTCTTGATCCAAACTTAATCGTGTTTTCAATTTCTCCGAGATCAGAGGTTGGAAACAGCCCGAATCTTGCCGCATTTAATGAGATTATTGATGGCGTGATTAGCACAGGAATTGATCCCCGTGCGATTGAGCTTGCAAAGCGAAGTATCGCGCGTGATTTTCTCGATAATCTTCGCTCGAGCTCATCGATAGCACAGACACTTGCCTCATCGATGACCCTCTACCGCGATTGGCGACTGATGTTTCGATGGTTCGAGGAAACGATGGCGGTAACTCCAGCGGATGTTAATCGAGTCGCTGCACAGTATCTGAAGCGAACTAACCGGACCGTGGCAACGATTGAATCGGAGGTGGCATCGCGATGAAACAGGATAAAATGACAAATAGCTCCACATGGTCGCGGCTTACTTCGCGATGTCGCATCCTCAATCTCACGGGACGTTCGGTATTTGCTCTTCTAATTGCTACTACTCTATTCGGATGCTCGACAAATCATCCAATTCAATCGCCACCTAACTCTGGTCTTGAGCCAACTAATTTTATCCCAGTAGAGCCAATAAGCTGGGTTATGCCGAATGGCGCGACCGTTTTCTATCTTCCCGATGAAGAGCTTCCTCTCGTTTCGCTTTCTGTTGCATTTCCTGGTGGTAGCTATCGGGCGCGCAGCCCTATGGCGGCGCGGGTTATGGGGGCGTTGCTGCGGCGAGGTGGTGCTGGCGAAATGTCGCGAGATGCGATCGATCAAGAGCTTCGTGAGCGCTCGGCCTCTATCGAAACCTCGGCAGATGGTGAGGCGGTTTCGGTCTCAATGAACTGTCTGAAGGGAGATGAGGGTCGAGTTGTGGCGTTAGCGCGCGCGATGATCGAGCATCCAAGTTTTTCTCAAGAGGAATTCTCCCTCATGAAAAAGCAGATGCGTGAACAGGTGATTCGGCGCAGAGACGATCCCGATACGATAGCGGGGCTTGTTTTTGGGCAGCTGCTTTATGGTTCTCGTTCGCCCTACGCAGATGCAACCACCGTTGCTGATATCAATGCGCTTTCGAAAGAGACGATAATCTCTGAGCATCGACGATTGCTGAGTCCCTCTGGTGCGATAGTTGCGATATCAGGAGCACTCTCGAGGGAAGAAGTTGAGAGGCTCGTTGAACAGCTTCTCGGAGGGCTACCTGAGCCACAAGAAGAGATTGCTCAATCACCATTTCCAGCCGTAAAAGGGGAACCTCGACCAGGAGTATATTTTGTTGAGGGCCCCTTCTCGCAGGCGACTATCTTGATTGGGCATTTAGGGGTGCAGCGACTCTCGCCCGACCTGTTCGATATTCTAGTCTTTAACGATATCTTTGGCTCAGGTTCGATGAGCTCTCGACTTTTTGCTGAGGTTCGCACAAAGCGTGGACTAGCTTATGTTGCGGCCGGCGGAATCTCCCCAGGTGTTGTTAAGGGGAAAAATTATCTCTACGCGCAGACAAAATCTTCTTCTGTTGGGGAAGCAATTGATGCATCGGTCGGTGTGCTTACAGAGATGCAAAAGGGAGCTCCGCAGCTTGATGAGGTTAGCGATCGAAAACGTGCAATAACCAACTCATTTGTGTTTGCGAATCAATCGCCATCAAGCATCGTAAGCCGTCGTGCAACGTTCAAGCTTCAGGGGTATCCCGCCGATTACGATAGCCATTTTCTCAACAAGCTTGCGGCAGTAACCCCGTTGAGTGTCCAGCAGGTGGCGCAGAAGCGATGGGATCTATCTGACCTTGTTTTGGTTGTTGTTGGAGACAAGGCAGCTCGTGAGTCATTGGCGAATGCTCAATTTCTCAAAGAGCGCACCGAAACATCTCGTCGGCGCATCCCGATAACCGATCTTACTTTTCGGGAAATCGGGACAGGTCCGGGGATTCGACGGTAAAAGGTGGTCTCTCCCGTATCGAGGGCTCGCGCGATATCGAGTCAGTATGTTACGGTTGAGAGGTGATGAGGGCGGGCGTTATTAGTTAACGAATCCGAGTTCGGCAAAGGAAATGGTGACATGTTTGGCGAGTTGATGAGGTTCCGTTCGGTGTCATCGGTGTTGCTGGGTGCAACGCTTGCCCTCACTGCGTGCGCTCGCCAGAGCGTTCAGGGTCCTGATCAGCAGGGATCGGGGATGATCGTCGGCGCTACGACGGGGGCTGCGGCTGGGGCATTGACTGGCTTTCAGTTGACCTCAGTGGCAGGCCCAGGCGCGTTCGCGGGAGCGGGATTGGGGGCCGTTGCAGGGGGCATAAAAGGAGCGATGCGAGATGCTCAGCAAGATTCAGAGCGTCAGCTCGCACATGACATAGAGCGAGCAGAGAGTCAGGAGAGAGCATGGTCTCTGCTTCGCGAACATTACGAGAAAAGGGCTGGATTATTTCCAGCTCGCGATATCTTCCCTGCAGATCTTTTCTTCTTCGGTGACGAGAGAACGCTCTCGAAGCAAGGTAAATCGCTGGTTGAAGGTCTTGCGCGTTTAAATAAAGAGCGAATGCCTTGGTCTCGTTTGGTTGTCGCGTGCTACATCCAATCATCAGACCCCAATTCTGTTTATGCTCGAAGGCTCTCGGATAAGAGAGCTCGAGAGATTGCAAAAGCTCTTATTCGGGCGGGTATTGAGCCTCGTCGCATTGAGGCGCGTGCGGTCGTAATAGATAAACCTCTATCGCGAGATCCCTCCGATCTTCCTGATAGATACAGTCAAGCAGTTGAACTCATAGTAAAGGATAGGTAATTCGTATGGCCCCAAAAAAGGAACCAAAGCCCAAAGAAAAGCCCCCTGAAGAGATCGTGACGGAGTTGAAAACTCAGCAAGATCTTAAAACGTTTTTGACACAGGTTCGTCAAAAGATGATCGAAGAAGCATCGCCACCAATTTACACCTTGGCAGCGATTAATTTGGTCCTAAATCGAGCTGATATTTACGAGCTGATGACACCCGAATCAGAGGAAATTGCCAAAGATATATGGACGCGGTTGAAAAACCGGGGTATCCAGGTAAGAAACCCCCCGCTGCTCTTTGGAACTGAAGAGAACCAGGAGAGCGTTCAGTAATAAATTCAAGTGAATATGTGTCAGGGGTCCAATGCCATTGGGTAGCTGGACCCCTTCATCGAAAACTACTGTGACTCTTGCCAAAGAGTCATATATTGAAGAGAGATAAATCGAGAGCCCCTAACGTTTAATCGGCATTTATCTCTTTTCTTAACAGTGCACTAGGTTTGAATTTAACCACTCGGCGTTCACGAAGGATCATCGTTTCGCCAGTTTGTGGATTTCTCCCCCGACGAGGTTCTTTATAGTTTACCTCATAGGAGCCAAATCCAGAGATCATTACCTTCCCATCTTTGGCAAGTCCTTCTTTAATCAGCTCTATATAATCCTCAACAATAGCTGCGCAACGCTGTCGATCTATTTCATCCTGCCATAGGAGGTCATAGAGCACGTTCGTGAGATCAGCTTTGGTAAGGCATTTTTTCTCGTCTGACATAACGTTTATTCTCTGAAAAAATCCCACTTCTTTGGCTTAAACTGATATACTGAAGATCGATATTGACACTGATAACGACTGCTGTGGGGTTATTGCGGAAAAAAAGCACCTACCCAAAGAACCCGCAGATTCGGAGCATAATGTAGAATTATGAACTCCTTATCGTAGGTTAGTCGATCACCTTATTTGATGGAAGCAGTTTGTTTTAAAAAGTCGTTTTTTCCTATTTGGTTCAAGGCGCTCCTGATAAGGGTCTAGTCATGACGAATGTACTTGTTCATGATGGAAAGGTTGTATAGGGGGTTTCGACAGGGGCGAAATGGTAAAGTCACGAAAATCAGTGTCAGATAATAGCATCCCGGCATCATCAGAACGATCGTGGATACGGGCCCGAGAGATTTTGGAATCATGCGAGCCTGTTATTTCGCCGATACGGCGTATTTGCGAAACAACGATCGGAGATTCGACGAAGATTTATCCCATTCTTGAAGGCGCAATTATTCCACTAAGGAACATTGTAGTAGCCTGTGGTCAAGATAGTATCCTTGCTGCTGGAGCCACTGGTGAGCGAGCTAGGTTATCCGCTCGAGAGGTGCTAGAGAGCATTCCGAGTGATGTTATCGCTGCGGCGCTCGTTCTTCACAGTGTGAGCCGACGAGTTAGTAGTCGCCACCTCGAGGCGATTTGGCGGACGTTTCTTGATGAAGCTTTAAATCGCGCTGCGATGGGATACGCAGTGGGTCGAGGAAGTCCCGATTTTGGAGCCGGAAGAGCGATGTTAGCTGGCTTTTCTAGCCGGGCGGGTTTGGCGATGATCGTTGCGGATGGTAGTGAAGAGCAAGCCTCTCGCCTTCTTGAAAGATTGCGAAATGGAATAAGCATTCGGGATGCTTGTCTTGTCATTTATAAGGTCGACCCAGTCCATGTTGGTGCTCTGGTAGTACTAGCTGCCGGGTGTGGTCCGAGCGCGTGCATGGGAATTCGGGGTTGCGCCGATTTTCAACCGAGGCCACCTGAAGATGAAGCTGAACTTCTGTGGTGGGGAACTCACCTTCTTATAGACCAACTCGCAACTAGAGAACTTCAAAAGATATCCGATATACTTTGGGATATTGTAGGAATAAAAGAGGCATCCGCTCAAAAGGATGTATTTGATTTTGTCCAAAGTGTGTCGAGGGGAGAGCATTCCTGGAGCTGGTTGCTTTAATGCACCGGTTTACTGATTCAGTAGAAGCCGAAATTTACGGCCGCCGAGATAAACAATAAGCGGCAAAAAACTGCGGCAAAAAACTTAGGCTTCTCCCGAAACTTCAATCGCTGATTTGTTATCAGCTCCAATGTCGTACAAAGGGCTCTCAAAAAGGAGCTCTAGTTCTCGACTCGTAAGTGTAAGAGGTGAGGTGCCGTTCTCATTTACAAGAGCATCTACAAGGTGAGCTTTTTTTCGTTTTAGATCCATAATTCGCTGCTCGACTGAGTGCTCGGTGACCAGCCGATAAACGTTGACCGTTTTTACCTGACCGATTCTATGCGCGCGGTCGACTGCCTGACTCTCAACCGCTGGATTCCACCAAGGGTCATAAATAATCACAGTATCGGCAGCCGTTAGATTAAGTCCAGTTCCGCCCGCTTTTAAACTAATCAGAAAAAGTCTGATTGATGGGTCGGTATTGAAGGTATCAACGAGTGATTGTCGATCTTTGGTCGAGCCATCAAGATAGAGATACGGAATAGTCAATTCATCGATCCAGCTCTGCATGATAGAGAGCATTTCTTTGAACTGACTAAACACGAGAATCTTTCTATTTGATTCGAGCGCTTCGAGAACTAGTTCTTTAAATAGGTTGAATTTTCCGGAATCAAAACCCTCGATCGATTTGAGTGCGCCGATTGAGTTGGGATGGTTACACACCTGCCTGAGCCGCAGAAGTGCCGTGAGAATCGAAACGGTAGCCCCAGAAACCCCTCGCTTCTCTATAGCATCGAAAACCTTCGGTTTGACCTCCTCGAGTATCTGTGTGTAAAGATCTCGCTGAGAGTGAGTCATTTCAACGTGAAGTACCGACTCGATCTTCGGAGGTAGGTCCTTTTCCACCTCGGCTTTGGTTCTTCTTAAAATAAAGGGGCGAACTTTCGCTCGGAGAAGTTCTCCGATCTTTCCGGATGGTCCCTCCTCCAGTATCGGTTTTTCTATGTTATTGCGGAAAAACTCCGCAGTGCCAAGATAACCCGGCATGAGAAAATCCATTATCGACCACAGCTCAAGGGGGCGATTCTCTGTTGGTGTTCCAGAAAGAGCAAGCCGCGAGTGAGCCTTAAGAGCCTTGGCCGCTTTTGTAGTTGCTGCTGAATGATTTTTTATATTCTGCGCTTCATCAAGGACAAGGGCGGAAAATTGATAGTGAGAGAGTTCGTGACGATCGAGCCGCAAAAGAGCGTATGAGGTTATGACTAGATCATACGAAGGGATCGACGAAAACAAACGCTTTCGATGAGGGCCTTGCAAAATAAGAACGCGAAGATCGGGAGTAAAGCGTCGGGCCTCGTAGAGCCAATTCGTAGTCACCGAGGTTGGAGCGATGATAAGAGATGGAGCGATTGGGCGCGATGCATTTAGATGAAGATTCTGCAAAAATGCGAGGGTTTGAACAGTCTTCCCGAGCCCCATCTCATCGGCGAGAATCCCAGCGAGTGCGCATTCATTGAGAAAAGAAACCCAACCTACACCCTCCGCCTGATATGAGCGGAGTTTTCCCTTAAAGTTTTTGTGAGGGGTCGCAGCTGGAATACCTTCCGCACTCAGAAGATGGCGCCGCATCGTGACTATTCGATCATCGAGCAATAGTGAACAAAAAGGGCCCGGCGAAGAGCTAAGACTGAGAGCCTGAGCAGCGCTGAGCTTTGTTTTTAATCCACCACTGAGCTTGAAGTTTGGATCCACAATCCCGAGCACCGATTTCAGTTGGGCAAGGCTGCCAGTTGGAATCGGCGCAAACGCGCCAGAATCAAGCCGCACCCAGCGGGCATCTTCTGCCATTGGCCGTTTAAATAAAGAGCTGAGCGGCACATCGGCGTTGTTTTGGAGTAATTTCACCTGGCAATCGAACCAGTTGTTACTCGGTGTAGTCTCCGCGATAGCTCCAGTTGCACTACCCTCGGAGGATGCTGTCAAAGATATCGAGATCGAGAGGTCTGAGAACCTCATCTGAGCACGAGCTTCGTTTATTCCGTTAATAACCCAGTCGTCAGGTATCTGCTTTTCTGACGAGTGAAGAAAATCGAGGACGTCATCGCCGTGCAACGAAAACTTCCGTCCTTCTCCTTTTTGCTGAAAGCCCGATCCGATTAAAATTTCTGACGCTTTTTCTTCAAAAGGTCTATCGGGTAAAAAGACTATATTCTGTTCAGATGGTGGAGTTGGATAGTCGAATTCGAGTGTAGCAGATAGCTCTAACTGATCGTTCGAAAAAAAATGCTCAGAGCCTGCGGAGCGCAGCGTTACGGTGAGTACCGAACGGGGCTGACAAATCTGGGAGGTAGGTTTGTGCTCAGCGCCCCTCACTTGAATAAGAGGCGAACTTTGAGAAAGTGCCTCTAATACCGGTCCGACCTGATACCGAGGAAGCCATACCGTTGGTCCGTGAGAGAAAAGACGTATTATCGGTGCACTTTGCGGAGAGACGGGAAGAAGGGCAGATTCGATAAAGACCCAATATGGATCAGAGCCGATAACCGAGCCTGCTGCGGCTGGGGTTGGAGTCTGAATCCGATCTCCGGAACGCCTCCACTCCATCGAAAGCTCGAGCCCAAGCTCGGACCAGTGACAGATTAGGGATGCATCGATTGAATCGCGCGCGAGAGAGAGAGGTTCCTCGGACAATCCGTGTGCAAGTCCTTCGTACTCTCCAGCAAGCCCAAGAATGATCCGCATATCGGAGGAGCTTGTTACGATCCAGCTTTTGCTCTCTTCGAGCCACCGCCCTCGTTCTGTGAGGAGTTGAATCAGCATCGCATCAAGTGCTCGATCGGTGCTTAGAATCGCCTCGGAAACAGAATCAGGGGTGGCCGTGACACTATCAAGGAAGAGTCGTACGCCGAGCGCACCATCGAGTGGCCATAGAGCAAGGCTTAGGGTTGGGGGCGCTGCGGTTCGGAGAGGAGCAAATGTGTGTGTGGTCGAGAGCGATTCAATAACCCGAGCAACCTCGCTCGGAGGAGTTGTGTAGGTGCGGCTCAGAATCCCATAAGGCGAGCGACCCTCCGAGCGGGAGAGTGAGGCTGCAGAGTTCGAAAAGAGGGACGCTTCTGTCGGAGCAGGTAACTGTTGATCGGTGGCTCCGTTTTGTTCCTGAGAATACTGCTGTGCGGTTGGATTACCTCCGCTAGTGATTTGCTGCAGGCCTTCCTCCTGATGAGTTACGCCGAATCGGTCAGAAGGGGAATCCACGAACACTCCGCTTTGGTATAACAAGGCTGACTAACAACTACGACTAAGCGAGGTGAGCCGCACGATGCGAGCGCAATGAGAAAGTTGCTCTCCTATTGTGAACAAAATCATAGGGAAAGAGCAACGGCCCCAGCAAACGATCCTCCGGGGTAAGATGCCGAAGGGATACGGGAGGGTGCGGTTTTGGGGGGATAGGTCAGGGTTGGAGTGCGGGGAGTCGTACTCTAGAGAATTGGACGATGTTGTTAGCCGCATAATGGATTGGGTTATCCGCCATCACACAGAGATTAGTTTTCAGACTCAACTCATTACCTTGGAGGGTCGGGTTAAGGATTTCTGACCTATCAATTACGGTATCTGAACGAACAAGGCCGAGTTGAGAGAGGGTCGGAACTATCAAATCCCTGAATACATTTTCAAGTCCGATCAAAGTATTGGCGGAAGGGATAGTAAGCTTATCTAAGCCCGCATTATGAATTCCAGACTGTCGGTCAGCGCCAAACATACTCTTCTTCCAGCCCACCCCCGAGTTCCACGTCCTGTACTCTCGAAGGCAATAAAATTGTTCCTTCCACTATCCTTATTTCAATCCGAAATTACCCCACCGCTAATCGCTTCGCAACTCCTAACACTAATTTTTTTGCCCTACCTTCAACTTTTTTTAACCGATTCCCTGCCTCCCTGCCATTAGCCCCAAACCCCCGTCTCGTGCTACCCTCCCCCTGTTAAGTATCCCCATGATAACAATATCTTGACCCTATTCTCACAACCCGTAATCGTAACTAGTCCGAAGTTATAGTAATTCCAATGAAAGAATATTCCTATCCACCTGAAAAAGTTAAGATTCTCCTCCTCGAGGGGGTTAGCAAAGAGGCTGTTGAGCGTTTTGAATCGGCGGGATACGCCGTTGAAGCGTTGTCCCGTGCGCTCTCTCCAGATGAGCTTGCGGAGCGAATTGGTGAGGTGCACGTTCTCGGAATCCGTTCAAAAACAGAGGTTCGGGCCGAGGTGCTTCAGCATGCCAAGTCTCTTCTTGCGATTGGCTGCTTCTGTATCGGCACGAACCAGGTCGATTTAGATGCAGCGGCACTCAGAGGAGTGCCTGTTTTTAACGCGCCTTTCAGTAATACAAGAAGCGTCGCGGAGCTCGCGGTCGCTGAAATAATTATGCTAGCTCGGCGTGCGTCTCACAAAAGCGATCTTCTTCATCGAGGAGTGTGGGAAAAATCGGCGACCGGATGCACCGAAGTTCGTCAAAAAACGCTCGGCATCATCGGTTATGGTCATATTGGTCCGCAGATTGGATTGCTCGCAGAGGCGTTGGGGATGCGGGTGCTCTTTTACGATATTGTGCCGAAGCTCCCCCTTGGAAATGCGCTTTCTGTTGAAACGCTCGGCGAGCTGCTCGCGGAGAGCGATTTTGTAACGCTGCATGTGCCCGAGACCGAGCTCACCAAAGACATGATTGGTGATGAGCAGCTTCGTCAAATGCGTCGCGGCTCGCACCTGTTGAATCTCAGCCGTGGATCGATTGTTGCGGTTGATGCTCTGGTTCATCATCTTCGTGAGGGACATCTTGCGGGAGCGGCGATAGATGTATTTCCTGAGGAGCCGAGTTCGAACGATGAGCCATTCGTATCGCCGTTATGCGGACTCCCGAATGTGATACTCACCCCGCACATCGGCGGAAGTACGGTTGAAGCGCAACGAAATATCGGGCTTGAAACGAGCGCTGCATTGTTGAAATTCATCGAGATTGGAAGCACGACCGGAGCGGTTAATTTCCCATCAGTCGAGGTACCGGTAGTACACGGAAGTCATCGAGTGCTAAACTGCCATCGTAACGTGCCTGGTGTTTTGCGTGCCATAAATCAGATTGTTGCGGAGCTCGGAGTAAATATTCAACGCCAATCGCTCGCAACCCTCGGTGATGTCGGTTATCTCATAATGGATGTCGATAAATCGCTCTCTAGTGAGGTGAAAAGTAAGATAGACGCACTCCCAGATAGCATTAAGACTCGGCTGTTGTTTTAGCGTAGAAAGCGAAGCGTAGAGGAGGGCGGTGAATGAATTCGGTTGTCCAGGATCGCGATGAGTACTGATCTCGGGGATGGTGATGTTGCGGTTATTGGAGGAGGAATCGCGGGGCTTTGCTGCGCGTGGGAGCTTGTTTCGCGCGGTCGGACGGTTCGCCTCTTTGAGCCTGGTGTCGTAGGAGGACTTATTCGCTCAACGCGAGTAGGGGGCTATCTCGTGGAGCAGGGGCCTAATGTGCTACTTGGAAAAAAACCGCTCGTTGATTTTCTCGGTCGAGTGGGTCTCGCTGGTGAGATTTTAAATCCAATTATACCTAACTATCGACAATACGTTTGGAATGGTACACAGCCGGTCACCGTCCCTCGTGGGCCTGCTGCGCTTGTGACGAGCTCACTCGCGACGATGACGGAGAAGGTTGCTCTTCTTAAGGGGGTGTTTAGCCGCGGGGCATTAGTGCCAACGGCCGAAGATATGTCAGTTCAGCAGTATCTTTCGCCAGTTTTTGGTGAGCGTATAGTGCGGCATATCGCGGATACAACCCTCAAGGGAATCTATGGAGGAGTGGTGGAGCGGCTTTCGGCACGCTCGCTCTTTCCCGGATTGTGGGATGCAGGCGGACGAGGGCTCTCATTCATGCAGTATGCAAAGGAGAAGCGAGCCGCTTTTGGAGCGCCCTCGATCCTCACGATGCGTGGCGGCAATCAGCTGTTGGTTGATCGACTAAAGCAGCTACTTGGCAACACAATTGTTTCATCGGCGGTAGAAGGGATATCACCTCAGCGCGACGGCTTTATGCTTTCCACAAGCAGCGGAGAGGAATGCTTCGTGAACGGTGTGGTTGTTGCGTGTCCTGGTTTTGCGGCGGCCCCTTTGGTGAAGTCGTGTCATCCCTCTGCAGCTGCGGCGCTCGGTTCTGTAAAGCGAGCACCACTTGTCGTTGTTCATATCGCCGCACCGTGGTCGGCAGGATCACTTCCAGAAAAGGGGTTTGGAGTTCTATTCCCTCGGGGTGAACCATCGCATCTTCTCGGTGTGATGTTTAACTCTGCAATATTTCCGCAGTATGGCTCGTCGGAGGGGCACCTTTTAACGGTGTGTCTTGGGGGTGTTGGAGGTGAGGGGATACTTGATGAGGATGATTCGAAGATAGCAGATCGGGCGACGAGACTTATCGAGCGGCGGTTGAATCTCAAAAGCCTTAATCCTCTTATGGTGACACGTTGGCCTGCTGCCATTCCGCAGTATGCGGTTGGCCACTGGAGAGTTTGTGACGCAATAGCCGAGATGGAGCGGGAGTATCCTCGATTACGGTTCATCGGCGCAGAGCGGGGAGGTATTGGTGTTGCGGATAGAGTTGCCGAAGCAATTCGTGTCGCACAGCTGGTGTGACGAGTGGTGCCGTATTGTATTTCGTCTAGTTTTTAGGCATCAGGCGTTTCACTAAATAAGCAAAGAACGGAAGCGGAAATTTATTATGGTTGGAAACTTTGGTTGTCGTCCGCACGGCGAAAAAATAGGAATTCTTCTTGCCCAGCTCGGTACCCCCGATGAGCCGACAACGGCGGGGCTTAGGCGGTATCTTGGGCAATTTTTAGCCGATCCACGGGTCATCGAAGTGAATCGGATCTTGTGGTGGCTATTACTGAACGGAATCATTCTGCGCACCCGGCCGCGGCGTTCGGCAGAGGCGTATAGACGAATCTGGACACCGGAGGGTTCACCGCTGTTAGTGACATCGCGAGCGCAAGCAGCAGGGCTGCAAGAGAGGCTGACTCGCCGATGTGGGGAATCTGCTCCCGTTGTCGTGCTGGGGATGCGATACGGTAATCCATCGTTAGCCTCGGCACTGGATGAGCTTGAGCGTGCGGAGTGCACTCGGGTGTTAGTTTTCCCGTTATATCCTCAGTACGCGGCTGCTACCACTGCCTCTACCTACGATGAGGTATTTCGGCTATTGCTGAGGCGTCGCTGGGTGCCCACAGTGTCGGTCGTTGAACCTTACTACAGACATCCAGCGTATCTGTCGGCATTAGCAACCTCGGTAACTGAAGGTATCGCCGCGCTTCCATTTGAGCCAGAGATGCTGCTCGTTAGTTATCACGGCGTGCCGGTTCGATACGTTCGTTCGGGGGACCCCTATTGTTGTATGTGCACCGAGACGACCCGTCTCTTGAAGGAACGGATCTCTTTCCCCGCTGATCGCATAGTTCAAACTTTTCAGTCTCGATTTGGACCGGAACCGTGGCTCACTCCTTATACCGATGAATCGGTGGAGCGGTGCGCCGAGCATGGGATTAAGCGGCTTGCAGTTGTTTGTCCCGGCTTTGCAGCTGATTGTCTTGAAACGATCGATGAGATCGGCAACGAGGCGCGCCACGCATTTCAGGAGAAAGGTGGTGAGGAGTTGGCGCTGGTGCCGAGTGTAAACGCTCATCCCGCATGGCTCGATGCAATGGCGACAATCGTCACAGAGGCGATCTCGCCCTGGTTAGATGCGCGACCAGCGAGTGTGGCTTGCACTGCGGAACGGTGTCCAGCGAGTCAGAAGCTCATTTCGCTCGGATCAGGCCGGTAATTGGGGATATTTTAAGAAATTTGTGGGGGAACTATAGATTCCAGTTGCCCCCCCAGCCCGCATCACCCCTCTCGCACCCCAACCCCGACCTCCTTCCCACGAAACACAATTGACCACTGCGCCACTCGTGAGCACCCACGCGCTTGCAGCTCGGCGCCGTACTTTTTCTCTTGCATCTGCCTATGGGCGCTCTCGAGAGTTTCTTCGATTGTGCTGTCTTTTGGGACTATCTTGAACTCTATCACCACCCCGGGATATCGCGTTGGATCTCGTGGCTCAAGCATAACATCGTATCGCCCATAGCCGCTCTCGCGGTTACTCCGGACCTCGTGGGTCGCGTTTAGATAGACGAGCATTCCGATAACAAATGCGTGGTAGAACGATTCTGCTTTGTCGGCAGTTACATCGTGAAAGCTCAATGTATTAGTGACAAGCTCTCGGAACGGGCGCTCAAACCGCTCTTGATCGCCCTGTACTAACCCATCGAGCATATCAGCAACGCGGGTGTGGCTTCCGACGCGGCGTTCGGTCCAGTCGCGGATTAATATCTCGTATGCACTTTTTACCTCTTCATTTGGAAGCCGAAGCTCGGCGGTGAGAACTCGGCCATGCATAACCGGACGGGTTTTTGGAGAGAGGTAACCCGAGTAGAGAAGAAAGCTCCAGATATCTGTCGGACGGATGCCCCCTGAGTGATACGAGACGTGGTCATCAATCGTCCGCTCAATTCCCTCCCCCTGCAACAACCCCTCAAGCTCGCGGTGCAAAATCCCATCACCATCTGCAATAGCTTTCCCCAACAACGCAGTGCTTGCTGTATTCACCCAGTGCGGCTGACACCCCACGCCCGGGTCAGCAAGATAAGACATCACCGACCACGGATTGTAGACGGTGGTATCACCAAAGAGATACCCATTATACCACGAGCGCACCATCGGGAGATTTAGTGAAAGCCCTGCTGCATCAAGCGCACCCTCGACCTCATCCTCGAGCAGCCCAAAACACCGCTGAAATCGGGTATTCGTGAGGGGAAATACTGAGAGATTATTGAGACCAGAAAACACATTCTCTTTACTCACCCGCAAAATTCCGGTGAGCACACCTCGCCATAGAAATGGATTATCTTTGAGCCCCGCTGAGAAAAAGTTCCGAAAAAATTGCACGACTTCGTCGTAAAATCCGTGCTCAATACCAGCATGAATCGGAGCATCGTATTCATCGATAAGAAGGAGGGGAGGATGCCCCGATGCTGCGGTGAGCGCCTCAGAGAGCACCCGCAGCGCCATCGTAAGTAGCGCATCATCTGCCTTCCCCTGAAGTAACAACGTAACCTCGCTCCGCAGATCGCTATCAACCCGCTCAGTATCCCACCACCCTTTAAGCCGTCGCACCTCGCTCTTAACGACCTGCGCTATCAACCCACGGGCCTTCTCCCAACTAAGCTCCTTTACCTCTTTAAAAGACAGCGAAATAACCGGTATCGCCCCCCGCAATTCGTGGTGCTTCCCCGAAATATTCACCACCCCCAACCCCTCAAACAACCCCTCCCGCGATGAACCATCGGGCAACCGCTCATACCAACACTGCAACATCGTCATATTGAGGGTTTTCCCGAACCGGCGAGGGCGAGGGATAAGAAGCACCTCCCCCGCCGTTTCAGCGAATTCGGCGATAAAGGAGGACTTGTCGATATAGAAGAAACCACCCCCCCGCAGTTTCGCGAAGTCTGATATTCCCGAGGGAATGGGGAGAGGTTGGGGAAAATTCGTCATAGGTGCGGTAGCTCGTGGTCAAAGGAGCAGTACAAAAACAAACCTGCCACTTCTCACACGGTAACTTGTTATCTCCCCTCCGGTCAAAGGCCTAAAAAATGACTTTCCTTCACAGGCCTCAAAAAACCCTTTTTTAGCTCCTAAGATCTATCCCTCCACTCGGATGATCAAAAAGTAGGTCGAGCCTTAACAAATTAAAAGACATTTTTAAAATGTGCTTTTAGTAGGTCGTTTTATTTCTTAAATAGACCCTCTCATTAGAATAAAAAAAAAGAAAGACTTTCTCGCCTTCCTAATCGAACTATGAAACAGAAATCTCACTGATGAGGAGACACCAAAACTATGAAGCAATATCGCTATCTGGATTTACTCACGTCATTAAGTGTCACCTCTGTCCTGATATCAGATGTGACCGCGCCAAGAATGATCGCAATCGCCGGAATGCCCGTTTCAGTTACTGTTCTCTACTTCCCTTGGGCATATCTGCTGGGGGATATTCTCACCGAGGTCTACGGTTATGCGGCTGCACGAAGGGTGGCATGGCAATGTCTTGTAGCATCAATCATAGCAGGGTGTCTCTATCAGGGAGTACTAGCAATTCCAACGATAGATACGGTTGGTCGACAGGAAGCGTTTGGGGAGGTGTTAGGCGCAGTTCCACGAACCCTGATTGGTGGCTGGCTCGCCCTTTGGAGCGGAATGGTAATTAACCATTCGATAATGGATCGCATGAAATCGTGGACAGAGGGTAGGCATCTGTGGTTGAGGGCGGTGACCTCGACCCTCATCGGTGAATTAGTAAACACAACACTTTTTTACCTCATCGCCCTCAGCGGAATCTTGGGAGTGGCGCAGCTGTCGAGAGCCATCCTTATTGCCACAGCACTCAAGGTGGCGATCGAGGTACTTCTACTGCCTTTAACCTACGGGGTGGTTGCTTACCTGAGCGAGCAAGAAGAGGCAGAACAGTCACCCCGACTCCGCGCTGTTGGACCCTAGCGTGTTGTCATTTGGAGATTCTATCGAAACGTGGCAGCTAATCATACAGGCGGCGAACCACATTTCGAGAAACTCTCTGCTATCCTTCTTTCTCTATTGTCAGGAAAGTTTTTCGCAACGAAGCCGCCCTCTTGCTGTCTCTAACAATCTTTAACTTTGTATTTCCCGAACTGCTTAGCTCATGGTGAAGTAGACGAATCTCTCGATGTTCGGTTGACGTTATACGCCCGAAAAGTGCGTCAATCGATGTGGCGGTCCGACGATTGAGGACGACATAAATTATGAAATCACCTATTACCATGACGTGCCGTGATTTAGTTCCGCCTACCAATTTACCCGACCCAGTCTGACAACGGTAAAGCCTTTTATCCAGCTGACAGCAAAAATAGCGATCGAGAAATTGATCGTCACCGACAAGTACAAATATGCGACACCTCCGTCTCAGGAGCGTTCGATAAAACTTCTCGAGCTGCTGTCTATGAAGGAAGTAAAACCAGGGATGGGGGCAAAAATTAAAGACAGTTCTATCGGTACTTTTTTCAAGTAACAGAACCATCAGATGGGTCCAGAACTCATCAAGGCTAAGAAGGCTGGAGAAGGTCCATTCCAATGATTCTCCCTCCAATGGAATTACCTGCTCAGCACTAGGCGCAAATACAATTTTTTCTTCAAGCTTTCGCCCTAGGTCAATAATGTCGAGCGCCCAAGGAATACTAATACTGAATCTATCCCGAACTTTTACCACCACACCATTTCTGCGCAACTTTCGTAACACATGATAAACCGCCTGAATCGTGTAGGAGTTTTGTGAAGTCGAGACACTGCGAAGCAGCTGAGCCGCACTCACCTCACCACCCTCGGTAAGAGCTGCAAGAAGAGATTTCTCGAGTTGACCGTAGGTTGTTTGTTTTTTAGCAGTCATAGAGTGAGTATATAGGGTGCCGTTTTTGATTAAAAGAGTCTTTTAATAGTCTAAAGAGTGGTAAGTAGCCATTAGTACTGTTAAATAGAAGATCGTGGTTCATTTGTTTTCCGGGAATTATTTAGCCTATAGCCGAACGGGTATCGTTAAAGCAGCAAGACAAAAAACTACACGTTATGCAACATCAACCCTTGACTGATTGAATGATGAAATGAATCTTTCAGGCATATGAATGAGGAGCCTTTAAAAGCTATTCGTGTGGGGCAATTCGGGGTTTAGTAGGTAAATGACCGACGCCGTCCGCACCTTCGTATGACACTCTTGAGGCTTATATATTGAGCACCTTAATGTGTCGAAAAACGTGGCTTTTTTGCTCTCCGAGACTCGATTTTTTCTCCCCTCGCGTTGCCCACCCAGTTGGTTTTCGCTATGCTTCTGACGCCTTATTCCACCAACAATCTTACCCCCCCTATGTGCCTCCTAAATCCCCGAGTCGATCTTGTGTTCAAAAAGCTCTTCGGTAATGAAGAACACACCGACCTGCTTATCTCGCTTGTCAACTCGATAGTCTCAGCTGAAGATCAGATTGTCCGGATTGAGATCAAAAATCCGTACAACGAAAAAAGCTTTTCCCGAGACAAGCTCTCTGTCCTCGATATCAAAGCCCAAGATGAAAAGGGTAGGTGGTAAAACATAGAGTTACAGATCAGCGGTCCAGATTATCACCACAAAGCCCCACTCTATGAATGGTCGCGGCTCTATGCAGCACAGCGTGAAGAGGTGACGAGCTTTGGCAAGTTTGTTAAGACGATTGGGATTAATATCCTTAACTTCAACTGCCTTCCAGACGAGACATACCACAACACATTTCGGATGTTGAACGTTGAGACAGGTACCGAGCTTGTCGATCATCTTGAGATTCACTTTATCGAATTAAAAAAATACGAGGGCGATTTCGAGAGCGTAAAGACAGCTCTCGAGCAATGGATTGTATTTCTAACCCGAGCGCACGAGTTCTCCCGCTCGAAAATTCCCCCAACCCTTGCCGAGGCTACTTCAATAGCCCGCGCTATCGAGGTGCTCGATACGATGGAGCTTAGCCCCGAAGAGGAAGTCGTTTACGAGGCGCGCCTGAAGTGCCTCCGTGATGGGGAGATAGCGATTTAGAGCGCGCATGTTTGAGGCAGAGCTGAAAGGATGGCTGAAGCACTTCAGCGGCTCTTAGCTCGATAGTCTCACTCATTATTCTGCCGAAAAATTCTGTGTAGTCTTCTCTGCGACTATCTTGTTACCAACCGCCGCAACCCCCTCATCGCAAACCCGCAACCGCAGCCGTTGCAAACCTGTTGTCGATAAATCTTTGCGGGTTGGCGACAGCGCCGAGCAATCCAGCCTGTTCTCTCAAAGCAAGAGCTGCCTTCCATTCGTCGTGATGAATGATTGCCTGTTCGGGCCAGGCTTCAGCGCGCAGTAATCGCTGCACCGCTGAATCAATGACCGACGCCGGAAGTGCCGGAAATAATGATCGGGCGGTATTTACCGCTTGGGTTGTATCTTCGCGTATCAGTGAAAGCGCTTTCTGGAGCGCAAAGGTAAACCTCATGAGAGCGTTTTCCTTTGTTGTAAGCGCAATAGATGATGCAGTGATACCAGTGAAAAGCATTTTCGGGAAAAAGGTCCGCTGAGAAAAAACTACTCGATATCCTTGGCTCTCAGCATAGCTCATCATCGGCTCAACGTCGCAAACAATATCTGCCTTATCAAGCGCCAGGAGCTCCGCCTGATAGCCGAGATCTGATTCGACGATCTCCATCGATTTAAGAATTCGGGGATACCGTTGCTGTAGGTTGCGCAAAAGTGCGTACATCGTCGAGGGGCGCGCAAAAGTTCCAATACGGAGTGTCACGAGATCTGCGGCATCCCGTATCTCTCCTATCTCAGGATGTGCGGTGTACCCGCACTCGCCGATATTAGAGACCAAAGCAGCAATAATTTTTGGTAATGAGTGAGAGGGCGCTTTGTGTAATGCGATAAAGGTCGGATCGCCAACCCCAAGATCTGCCGCATTTGAGGCCACCTCGCTAAAGATTTCATCATCATTCCCCGCGGCGTACGTCTCAAGACAAACTCGCTGCTCCGCAAAAAAACCGAGATGCTCCGCGAGATCGAGCGGTAGGTAGATAAGATGCCGACTCGAGAAACGGGCCAAAGTGAGAGTAGTTTCAAGCATATAGTTGAGTCCTAGAACGGTATCTTTTAGCGGTTGCGTACGCTATCATATATGATACACTATGTACCAGAAATGATACACGTATATGGTAGAAGATTTGATATGAAAAAATCGACCACACAAAAAAAGGGAACGACAAAAAAGTCGATGCAGCACACGTCATCCCGACAAGCCGT
>Ga0114972_10000971_pt1 | contig 21553 bp, 25 predicted proteins | sample M_140807_EF_Meta_FD_87354 | JGI IMG/M metagenome (GOLD analysis project Ga0114972, IMG submission 87354) | Freshwater microbial communities from Lake Montjoie, Canada to study carbon cycling - M_140807_EF_MetaG | ecosystem: Environmental > Aquatic > Freshwater > Lake | place: Lake Montjoie...
GGAGGCGATTTTTTTTTTGTAATATTCTTTTTTTCTGAAGTTTTTTTTCTATTATTAGAAGACATTATTTAAAATATCATTATATATTTTTTATACTGATATTTCGAAGAATTTATAATAAAAAAATTTGAAATGATTTTAAAATATTATGAATATTAGTTAGCATTCTCATTTTTTCTAAATTATATGGACGTATTGCATTTATGCAATCATGATATGTTTTCCATTCCATTTTACTAACTTCTGATTTTTGAAAATTATTCATATTAAGAGTATTATTGTATTTCATATAAGCCAAATAATATTTATGTTTATATGATTTATAATTAGAACCTGTAAATATTTCTTCAAATGGATATATATTATGAAATGTTATAATATCTTTATTATTAATACCAGTTTCTTCATTAAATTCACGTAAAGCACATTCAAAATCTTTTTCTTGATAATTCCTGCGACCTTTTGGAAATCCCCATTCAGGTTCTTGCCACAATTGGTATTTATTACTTTCTTCTATTAATGAATCCAAATTATAAAACTCATTTTTCACTGTCATACCATTTCGTAATGAATTAATTTTTTCATAAGAGACTACTTCTTCTGATTTATACTGTGAAGAAACAGATTTTGTTCCCCATAATCCTATCCATAATTCATCGAAACTAAGTGTTTTTAATTTTGTTTTTTCTTCAATAGTCATTTGTTTTAGCATATTTAATATAAAATCTTTGTTAAAAATCGAATATTTACCCCTAATAAAATCAATATATCCTAAAGTATCTTTACGACAAATCATTAAATATTGTATTTCATCTTGATAAATGCGAAAAGTAATTAATCCGATGCTAGTAATTGGCATTTTACATTGATGATATAAATGTCCTTGTTTTCCACAATTATTACAATATGATTCATTCATTTTTTATTATTATTGTTTCGATTTTCCTATTTTATTATATTCGATTATCTTTATATATTTATAATTAAAATGCATTTTGATCCATCTGTCTGGGGACCACATTATTGGTTTTTTATACATACGGTAGCCGAGTCATATCCAATGAATCCAAATGATGTAACCAAGCGAAAATACTATGATTTTATACAAAATATACCATTATTTATACCTGTTCCAGAAATGGGAGATAAATTTAGTCGATTGTTAGATAAATACCCAGTAACACCTTATTTAGATAATCGTGATTCATTTGTTCGATGGACACATTTTATTCACAATAAATACAATGTATTATTAGGAAAACCAGAAATACCATTACCATTAGCTTTAGAAATATATCGAGACCAATATAAACCAAAGCCCATTTATTTGGGTGAAAAAATAAAAATGCGAAAACATTATCTTATTATGGTTATTATTTTGATTTTGCTTGGATTGATTATTGTTTATTATAATCAATGAACTTTTCTCGTTATAATATAATTAGAATCACATATAAATATGCGTATTGAAATTCTTATATTTATTATAGCAGCATTTTTAATGGCAAACATATATACAGATGGTAAATATATGAAAATGTTACAATCTGGTAAAAAATATTATCAAATGGCTGGAATCGCTTTCGTAGCACTTATGATATATATATTAATAAAACGAAATCCAGCAAGAGCACATGATATTATGGCGACTACGAATGATTATATAAAATATTTACCAATTGATAAAGGAACATCGAGTATTATATCTCCTATTTTAGATTTCACAACAAAACATAATTTCGTAAATGATCAATATAGAAGTGTCGATGGTGGCGAATATGATAATTATAATTATCCTATAATACCTATGCCTGCAGTTAGATCACCAATGCAAAATGCAGCCGAAAATCGTCTTGCAAACTCTGGTAAAAAAGCAACAAAACGTTCTGTAAGTGAAACAAAAAAGAAATTTGTAGCATCTAGGCAGAATTGGAAATGTGGTGATTGTCAAACCCAATTGAACGCATGGTTTGAAGTTGATCATATAAAACGATTAGAATATGGTGGAAGTAATCATATAGATAATTTAGTAGCATTATGTAGAGAATGCCATGGTAAAAAAACAACTATTGAAAATCTATAAAACTATTATTATAAAAATAATATTTATTTAATTCTATCTATATATTAAATAAATATTTATAAAATGAGTACAAATATATTAAATGATCATGCATTTATATCGAGTTATGTGATTCTTATGTTTTTTTTCCCCATTTTTTTCTTTTTTTATCTGTTTTCTTTCGACACAGGTAATACTATGGGTATTGCAAATTCATATTTATTGTATATATCTAGCTTTATTATTATTTCTGTTTTATTATTAGTTTTTATTGGTAAATCGATAACTGATAAAAAAAACAAAGAAGACTATGTTACAATAATTTCATGCACAACGATTGCATTGCCAATTTTAATTTTATTATTAAACGTATTTTCAAATGTCGATATAATAAAATTATTGAAGACTTCTAACGGTGTATCAACTACTGCTAATTTTAATATAAAAATTATTACATCTGTATTATTGATGTGCATAATATACATCAATTTAATTATAACAAACGTAATTAATCCTAATGAAATAAAATTAAATAAATTATTAATTTTTATACCATCTTTTTTTTTAATTTTTTTATTAATTATTAACAATACAGATACTATTTCAATTGTATATGGTACTTTTATAAAAACAATAAAAGAATCACAATCAGAACTTTTTATATATGGTATTCTTTATTTTTTTATTTTTTTAGCTGGTGTAATTTTGTATATGGCGACATTTGATAATAACGCATTTACAAATAGAAGATATATATACATACTAACCGCTATTATTCCTCTTATAATAATATTTAGCTTTTTAATACCAATTGGTAATCAAAATGTACCAATATTTAATATGTTTTTAATTGGTATTTTTGGTATATTATTGATATCTGTTATCTATTCTTATTCTTCTCTAAACGAAGATACATTTACATTTGTATCTTACGCATTGAATTTCATATTATTTTTTATTATAATATTTGGATTAGCATTATTTTTTTATATTTTTGGTAATTATTTTAAATCATTGAATAATTTCAGTGGATTTTTAGTTTATTTTATTTTTTATATTCCATGTTTAATTATTGATTTTTTTAAATACATTCTCAAGGAATATCGTATGACTTCTTTAACAGTTTATATTTTATTTATAATCGAAGTATTATTAATATTAACTTATTTATATTCAAATATTATCATTAATTATTTTATTTCAAAAACAACAAAAAATATTGTTTTATTACAAAAAAGTGCATTTTTAGATATAAAGTCTACTATTGGTAATAATTATGATTTACGAATAAAAGATCCTATTGCTAGTAATAACTCTAATTCATTCAAAAAAATAAATATGACTCAATCATTAGAAAATAAAGAAACATATTCTTATAGAAAACGTTATTCTATTTCCATGTGGATTTATTTAAATAATCAACCTCCAAATAACATGTCTTATTCAAAAGAGACTGAAATATTCAATTATGGTAATGGAAAACCAAGAATAACATATTATAATGACATAACAACAGATAATATGAAAGACAAATATATATTTTATTTTACTAATTCTACAATTAAAGAATCTAGTGTAAAAATGACATTACCAGGACAAAAATGGAATTATATTGTTTTCAATTATTATTCAGATAAAGTAGATTTATTTATAAATGGTAATTTAGAAAAAACATATATATTTGAAAATAATATGCCTACTTATTTAGCTAGTGATGATATTACAATAGGTACACAAGAAGGTTTAAATGGTGCTATTTGTAATATAAATTATTATATAGAACCACTTACTAAATCACAAATAATAAATTCCTATAATTTATTAATGATGAAAAATCCTCCAACATTAGTACAATAATTTCAAAAATATATTTTATATTACTATTTTATAATGAATACAGTCGTTATTATTTTAGGCGTTATTATTGTATTTTTAGTTTATATATTATATAAATTTTTTACAAATACATCAAAAAGTTTACAATCTCAAGCAAATTTAAATTATCAAGTTTCTGGTATGAAAATATATAACCCACAGGCTACAAGATATGCATATGGCATATGGCTTTATATAAATACATGGAATTCGAATATATACCATGTTGTATTCAGTAGAGCAGATAATTTGATATTATATTTAGATAAAAGTACTCCTACATTAATATGTAAGTTGAATATGTCTGATATTACTAATACTACTCAAAGTTTGACAATTACTGATAATTTTCCGTTACAAAAATGGGTTAATATTGTTATTAGTGTAGATAATCAATTTGTAGATGCATATTTAGATGGTAAACTAATTCAATCTAAAAGATTCTATTCTACTAATAGTAATGGAACTACTATTATACCTAAAGTGCCACCAGATGAAAATACTCTAATATTTGTTGGTAATAGTGAATTAACTGCTTATAAAAGTTTAGATTCTAATAGTAATACTTTATCTAATTGGGATGCATATATAACAAAATTTAAACAATGGAGTTCTGGACCTGTAGATCCACAAACTGTATGGAATTATTATATGGATGGTAATGGTAGTCTTCCTTTATTGAGTTCTTTAGGTAACTATGGTATGAACTTGCAGGTATTAAAAAATAATGTTGAAAGTAATAAAATACAATTATTTTAGATGGTATTATTTTTATTATTATAATATATACTATTATTAATATATTACAATATGAATCAACTACCACAAATACCTGAAATCAAAATGCCAGAACAATTCAAAAATGTTGGAGAATCATTGGGTAATACAATAGGTGATTTGAAAGAAAATGTAAATTCATCTGTAACCGCTTTTTCTGAAAAAACAGAAGCAGGAATTGGTGCATCTACTGAATTTTTACAATCAAATACTATATTTGCCAAATTCGCATTTTTATTATTAGCAATTATTCTATTTGTATTTTTATCATCTTTAGGAATATTATTAATCACATATTTTTTATCATCACCTGCAAACCCATATATAATAAAAGGAATGATTGATGGTAATGATAGTAAAATTATTACTCAAGATCCAAAAAATACCAATTCTATTGAAATAATTCGTTCAAATAATCGTACAACTGGATTAGAATTTACTTGGTCATTTTGGATATATTTAAGTGATATTAATAGTAGCTCTACAACATATCAACATGTATTTAATAAAGGAGATACAAATTTTAGTTCTATATCTGGAATAGCAAAAGTAAATAACAGTCCTGGTGTATATATTTCTCCAGGTAATAATGGTTTACGTATTATTATGGATTCTGTAGTTTCTAATGACTCTGCTATTGTTGATATAAGTAATATACCTATTCGTAAATGGTTTCATACAGCTGTTCGTGTTCAAAATACTATCATGGATTTATATATCAATGGTATAATAGCAAACCGTTATGTTATGAATAATGTTCCAAAACAAAATTATAGTGATATTAATTATGCTCAAAATGGAGGTTTTATTGGAAAACTTTCAAATCTTCGATATTATAGTTATGCAATGAATGTTTTTGAAATAAATGGCATTGTTACATATGGACCAAATACTAATACCTATAGTTTAACAACAGCTTCAGCAGCAAAAGGAGGAGATTACTCTTATATATCAAATTCATGGTATAATAATTAAAAATATGATATAATATTATATTATTATATCATAAAATGTCTGGTATATTAAATTTAACATCTATATGTGATCAAAGACGACAATTACAACTTTTTAATAAGCCATTACCTAGATATACTCCTATTTCTCCATATCCACTATATACTCAATTTCAATTGAATATGAGAAGAAAGGCTGAAATATTACGATATAGTAGCAATACTTCTAGTTCACAAACTAATAATTTGACTAGAAAAGAAAAATGGGCTAAATTCGCAAATGCAAAAAATAATAAGATAGTAAATTGTCCGAATGATTTAACTTTACCAACATTATCTAGTTCATGTGATGTTCCTGGACCAATAACTGTTTTGTATAATGATAATACTGTTCCATTGTATAATTTTGCATCAAATATTGCTGCTTATGCAGTAGATAACACAACAGAAGTAATTAACTATAATTATAATTTCGTTGATAATAATGCTATACAATTGAATAATGAATCAACGATAGTTAAATTATATATTGAAAACAATGAGAATAAACCTATCCATAATTTTTCCATAGAAACACCAATAGCATTTCATATTAATGGAAGCAATATTAATAAATCACCACCATATAATCTACAAATATTATTATCTTCTATTTCTTTAATTACTTATTATAGTGGTCAACAAACGTTAGTAATTAACGATCCCCCTATATATCAATTTAATACAATGAATACACCTATCAATTTGACATTATCTCCTCCGTCATCTTCAAATCCTTTTTCATTTTCTGCATTTATTTATGCAGGAATTTTGAAAATATCAAATATCAATTTATATACAGAACCAGGTTTTATATATGATATAAAATTAAGTTTTAATTCATTGATATCATCTTCAAATATATCTAATCCTAGTATTATTAATAATACAAATATATATATGTATACTAATTTGACAAAAGAATTATATAATGATATTATTACGAGTGGTGGTAAACCATTCAATAATACAAATCCATATAATTGTATTATTAATAGTGGTATTTCAAATGATCCGTATATTGAACCTATATTAAAAAGTAATTACTAATTAGACCTTCATAGGCTTTAACGATGGCATATTAGATGTATAAGTTGGATTCAAACACATTTGTTGGGTAGGGAATACTTGTCCGGATAAACATTTATCATGTTCATTTATTGCAATACAACCTCTACGTCCTTCATACTCACCAACTAAACACCATCTTGCTTTTATAGATGATATTGGTTTTTGTATTGGGTTTTTCGTTGTATCGGGTTGTGGATCAGGTTTTTTTTCTTTTTTCAATTCAGGTTGTTGTTGTGGTTGTGGTTTTTCTTCAGATGGTTGATTTGACAAATTTTGACTGGCTTTTAAAAATAAACCACCAACAGATTGTGCCGTTCCTTCAGCTATATCAATGCCTGTTTTACTTGCGTCAGCTACAACATCTGCTGTTTTATTTATAACAGTTCCTGTAGTATACCCAAATAATGATAAAAAATTCACGAAAACTGGCCCAAATATATTTGAAATACGTTGAACAATATCGCCAGAAATATTTAATAAATTTATTCCTAAAAATGATAAAATAAGTAAAAAAATTAACAACATTATAATAGTATTTTTATTACTAAACATATCATTTGTATTATTTATTGTTGGTTTAGGAAGACTATTTTCTATTGTATTATCCATTTCTAAATTTATTAATACTATATTATATGATTTTATTTTTTACAAATGAATAATAATAAAAAATGTATTTAGAGCTTTCGTTCGCTTTATATTTATATATTCTTTTATTATATTAAAATGGCCTTTTTTAATTTTATTGAAACATTTTTCTTTATTAGTTTAGGAATTACGTTTGTTCTTGTATTATTATTAGTATATCATTTCAAACAACGTGTTTCTGGATTAGAACATAAATGTGATACTATGTTTGAAATAATAAATGATATAGTAAAACAATTAAACACCATACGTATGCAAAATAATGTTCCTTTTATGAATGTATATAATCCATTATCTAAATCCATTCCAGAAATACAACATTTTATAAATGAAACAATGAATATTAGTAAAAATGATTACAAAAATGAAATCGAAGAAGTCGATGATGAAGATGAAGACGACGAAGACAACGATGAAGACGACGAAGATGAAGATGAAGACGACGAAGATGAAGAAGACGACGAAGATGAAGACGATGAAAATGATCATGAAGACGGAGACAGTATTAAAATTATTAATGTAAATATCAAAGAACCAAATGAAATAACCGAATTATCAGTAGAAGAAATAACTGAAAACAATTATGTTGATGTTGATGTAGATGTAGATTCATCTGAAACTGAACCGTTAGACCCTGTAAATATAGAAAATATTAATGTTGAAAAAATAATGCCATTAGATGATGAATATATTATTGAACCAACTGAAGAAACCGAATCAGTAAAGGAACAAGATAAAAAAGAAGCAGAAAAAGAAGTTTATAAAAAAATGTCATTGACTGCTTTGAAAACTTTGGTTATATCAAAGGGTTTATGTAGTGACGCTAGTAAATTGAAGAAACATGATCTTTTGAAACTATTAGAAAATATAGAAGAATAAAAAATACTTTAGCATATTGCATAATTATATATTATATACTTTATAATATATAATCCAATGTTTTCAAATTCACCTGTTAATGTTAATTGTGGATGTCCTTTTGTAAAAGAAACAATTCCTGCTTCTTCCTTAGGGTATAATACTAATAATAAATACTCAAAATTCCCACCATTAATGAGTGATGGACGTTCTATTGTTGCTAGTTGGCAACCAGAAACGATTATCAATGCAGAGCTCATTGAAACAAATAACATAAAATCAAATTGGGAATACCGTCAGTATTTACAGAAAAATGCAAAACAAATCATGGAATATAATTTCAACGAATCTGCTAACGATACTGGTTATTATAAACGTCCTATTGATGTACCATCTATACAATCAATTGTTGTAAATGGACCACATAAAGCACCTTATATGTTTACATCTGGATTAGATAATACAAAACCTTTTGGTTATGCATCTAGTGATTTGAAACAAATCTATTTATCTAGAGAACAATTAGAATCACGTAAGATATCACCTGTTATTACACAAGATAAATTATTAGGAAAAATGTCCCAATAAATTTGATATGTAGATTCGTTATCAAAATAAAAATATAAGATATTGAGATTTTATATTTTTTATTTACAAAATCGAGAACAATGAATCTAATAAGTTTTGACATCGGCATCAAAAACATGGCATATTGTATTTTTTGCATCGATGCTTCTAATAATGTTTCTATAAGTGATTGGAATGTTCTCAATTTGATGGATATAGAAGAACCAGAACCGAAATGTTCTTGTAAAAACATTCCAAAATCCAAAAAGGCACCTGCCACTAATTGTACTTCGAATGCAAAATATCATAAAAATAATCTTTATTATTGTGAAAAACATGCCAAAAGTTCTCCGTTTTTGATTCCAAAAAAATCCTTGAATTTGAAGAAAATGAAAGTTGATGAACTTATAAAATTAGGAAATTCCCATCTTTTATTTATGGATGTTGAGAACATTACAAAAACACTAAAAAAAGGCGAAATAATAGATAAAATCGATGAATTTTTGAAAAAACAATCATTAGAACCCATAGTCAAAAAAAAATCGAAAACCGCGAACGACACCGATCTAATAAAAATAGGTAAAAATATGAAGAATTCATTGAACCATGTTCTCGAACCCGTCGATATCACGAATGTAATTATAGAAAATCAAATATCACCGATCGCAAATCGGATGAAAACAATTCAAGGAATGTTGGCACAATATTTTATTATTAGAGATGAGAACATTGTTATCGATTTTGTTTCTTCTTCTAACAAATTGAAACAATTTGATATAAAAAAAAATAAGACCAATGAGAACATTTTAGAAAATACAATGAAACCCGTTGAAAAAACAACGGAAAATAGTCTTGAAAAAAATATTAAAATTCCAGATTACAAAAAACATAAAATGGACGGTGTATCTTATTGTTCTCGAATATTATTAAAAAATGAATTTCTAACCCAATGGTGTGGATCTTTAGCTACAAAAAAGAAGGATGATTTAGCCGATTGTTTTTTACAAGGATTATGGTATTTAAAACAAAAAAATATAATAATATACGCGGAGGATTTAAAAATAAAAATTGTATAATTATCATAAATGGAAATTATTGATCTTGGTATTAATGATTTAGAACCAGTTTCTTTAAATTTAAATGAACCATCAAGTAAACCTAGTGTAAGTTTTGGAGGTGGAATTGAGTTATTAATGAATGATAAAAAAAAGTCATCTTCTTCAATAAATTTAAATTTAGGTGAACTTGATTCTTTAGAGAATGAATTGAATGAGCTTACAGGTAATTCTTCTAAAAATATTAATGCAAACACAAGTAGTTCATTTGTAAATTTTGCATCTAACATGTTTGGAATTGGTGGTAATGAACCTACTGAATCTTCTAAAAAAGTATCTTTGAACATCGAAGAAGAAAAGAATGATTCTAATTTAGGAAATGCAACCCGTGAAAGTGTTGGTAATAATAAAACATGGGATGGTTTTTCAAAAATGACTGATATTCCTTTGAATAATATTGGCGGAGGCATTGGTAATTTTTTTTCGTCGTCTTCATCTGCACCAGCACCTGCTCCTTCGTATTCAGGATCTTCATCATCTAAACTTAGTGATAGAGACCGTAGACGTAAACAACGTATGATGATCAAAAAAATGGAAGAGTGGTATGAAAAAGGATTGACAAAACATAATTCTCATTTCAATATGGATTCTGATTTTGCTGAAGTCGAAGATGAATATGAATCCGCAATGGAAGATAAACGTAGAAAGGATAGTGTTAAATTACAGGGTTGGTGGTTTATGACTTTTGTTAATTCTATGGAATATGCAAATGCTGCATTCAATCCTTTTGATTTGAATTTGGATGGTTGGGGAGAGCAAGTTAGTGAAGATATCGATAGTTATGAGGAAATTTTTGCCGAATTATATGATAAATACAAGGGTGGTAAATTAGCTCCCGAAATTTCACTTTTATTGAGAGTAGTTTTTAGTGCTGCTGTATTGAATTTTTCAAATAAAGCTCTTTCTAGTGCTACACCAGCATTCAATGATGTTATTAAACAAAGTCCTGAATTGATGAAAATGTTCACTGATGCAACTGTCAACGTTATGGGAAAAAATTCACCTGGCTTTCAAATGGCTAGTAATCTTATGCAAGAAAATACTCGTCCTAGAGGACCTCCACCACCAGGTCCAGTTGAAACTAAATCACAACCACCACCACAACGACCTGGTACAAATTTGAATTACACAGAAACTCCTTCAAATAGGCCGGATTTAAATGCTGGCCGAGGATCAACTATGTTTTATGAACAAGGTGTAGAAATCAACAATAGTTTCCGTGATGTAAATCAACCAGATCGTAGTATTAGACAAATGAACTTACCACCACAGCCTCAAATGCAACCTCAACAACGTCCTGAAATGAGAGGCCCTCAAACTAGTGATATTGATAATATCTTGTCTGGTTTAAAAACACGTAATATAAATATACAAGAAACGACAAATACGGAGGATGATTCGATGGTTTCAATTAGTTCTTTGAAAGATATTCAAAATAGTAACATGCCAAAACGATCGAACCGTAAGAAAAATAATTCAGCTAAGAATACTATTTCATTGGACATATAGACCAATAGTAATAAAAAAATACCCACAAAGGGTATTTTTTTATATTTTAGTATTTATATTTTTATATTTACAAAAGCATATCATCTATAGTCATCATTATTTCATTCAACACAGCGCCACGCTTTTTTTGGTATGCACGTCTTGAGTTAGAACGTACACGATCAGCATTACGTAAACGCCATAACTTGTGTATTAAATTATCATGATCGCGATCATTAAGATTCAGTTTTGAAATTTCTCTGCGACGATCAGCAGAACTTAATTGATTAAGTCTTTGTAGATCTAAATCAGTTAAACGGCGAAGTGTTACTGTAGCAGGAGGTAACACTGGCTCATCGACCGGCTGATTATTTTTAGAATCTGTTTTTAAGTCACTCATTGTGAGTGGTGGTTGCTTTGAACTAATAATTTCTTGAATTTCTTCTTCAGTTTTGGAAAGTCTTTTTATAATATCGGTATAAGTTTTAAAATTTTCATGAGTAAGAGAAGCCCAGTGATATATAACATTATCTTGGTCTCCATTAGAAAGACTGGAATAAATCTTAATGTTAATGTTATTTTGATTCATTTTAATATTATTAGTATTGATCAAAAAGTATTATTAGTATTGATTATAAAAGTTAGTAAATTAAGTAGATAGATCAGACAGTTTGGTTGTTATTAATATCATACTTTTATTCGTCCAATTTTTCGTTCAATTTTTTATTCAATAAAATTGATTGAGAACGCGTTTTTGATTGTTTGAATTGATTGAATAAATTGTTAGCCAGCATTTTTATACATGCTAAGCATTTTCGTCTTTTGTTCAAAATAATCAATTATTGGTTTTGGATATTTGACGCCTTTGTATTTCGGATCACTATTAGCGGTATTCCATTTATGAATATCCGCTGGTTCGACGTCTTTTAGTTCCGGAACCCACTTTTTGATGAATTCCGCATTTTTATCGAATTTTTCTTGCTGTATCCAAGGATTCATATCACGAAAATAGGGTTTCATATCAACCCCGGTTCCACTAATACCTTGCCAATTTCCATTATTGGATGCAATATCATAATCCGTCAATTTTTGAGCGAAATATTTTTCACCCAATCTCCAATCCATAAGAAGGGTCTTTATTAAAAAACTAGCTACAGTCATACGCCCACGATTATGCATATAACCAGTTGCATTCAATTGTCTCATAGAAGCGTCAATAATTGGGAATCCGGTGAGACCATTTTGCCATTTTTTCAAATTGGCAGAACTATTATGCCATTGAATATGTTGATATCTTGGTTGATAGGATTTTCCAACTACTTCTGGATATGCATAGAGAACATGTGCAAAAAATTCACGCCAAATAAGTTCACGAATAAGCCCATGTCCCAATCCAAAAGCATGTTTAAAAGCATGATAGACTTCACGTATAGAAACACAACCGAATTTTATATAAGCCGACAAAAAAGTCGTATTTTCTATGAAAAAATCGCGTTTTTCATCATATTTTTTTTGTTCTCGAATCGCTGTTTTTAATCGTTGTAAAGCCAAGCTTCTACCACCATGCACCAGTATTTGATCGTTCTTTTTTGTAAAACGGTCGAATGCTTGGTCCAGACTAATTTTGTGATCTAATTTGATAGTAGTTTTCGTAAAATTATTGATTTTTGTGGTGTGAGGTTTATCGACCGCCTTATGTAAAACATTTGTATAAAATGGAGTATATTTTTTATATGCCGCTTTCCCACTTTTGATTGTTCCAGGTTCATATAAATAATAATCCGAGAACATTTCACAATTTATGTGATTAGATTCACATATTTTCATTGTTTTTTCATCCCGATCAACAGAATAGGGAGTATAATCTTTATTGAAATACACACCATTTATGTCGAGGCTTTTGACTAGTTTTTTTAGTATGGTTTGTTGATTACCATAAAATGTCATCAGTTCTCCACCATGGCGTGCTATATCATGTTGTAATTCTATCAAACTTTCAATCATGAACTGTATAGCATTATCACTTTTGTATTGATTAGATGAACTAACTTGGTCTGGTGTAAAAATAAAACAAACATATAATTTTTCACATTTTTTCGAAGCTTCTATAAGACCTATGTTGTCAGTGATTCTAAAATCACGATGAAAAATAAAGAGTCCATGTTGTAATTTCATTGTATATATAATAATGATATTTTTATATTTATAAAAAAATATATAAAAAATACTTTGTATATATATTATCATGTTAGATAATCTACCATTTATTCAGAAAATAACTCTTACTATGGATTTTTTTAAAAATATTATTATAGAAAATATCGAAAAAACGAAAACAAAAACAAAAGAAACAATAATGCAAAAACTAGAAACCAATAATGTATATGAAAAATGTTTTAAAATTATCAATACTTATGCAACACAAAAAGAAAAAGTAATGGGCTTTTTTAAAAAAATTTATGATTCGGATCCAAAAATAAAAACCCTGATCGATAATGTCGTTTATTTGATAAAATATGCTTATTGTAGTTCATATGGTCAAAAAATAGAACCAATGAATAATAATTGGATCTGTACATCTGTTTTATTAAAAAGAAATGCTAATTTTATTGGTGAAGAATATAATTATAATGAAACATATGAATTTATGAATACCGATGAAATTCTTCAACCATTAAAAGAGACATCTGATAATATTTCGTCTATTATAGAATCAACTAATAATACATTGGAAGGTATGATTACTATTAAAAATGGTGAAAAATATATAAATCGTATTTTTTTCAATAAAAATGAACCAAAAATGGAAACTGAATTACCATTAGTGCCTAGTAAACATAGACTGATTAGTGTCAAATACAAACATCCAAATATGGACGAACCTATTTTTATTGATATTGACAAAGAATATTATTACGCAAATAACGAAATTTTATCACCCCTTTTTATTAAACGATGCTTAGAATATCAACCATTGATATATGATTTTGATATGAATTATGAATTAGAAATAATGGATAATGATATTAATACATATGTATTAACAAGTAAACAATATATTTTATTGGCTGATAGTACTTATACTATCAAAAACATAGAATAAAACAAAACGACAAAAATATGTAAAAACAATATAAAGCTATTATAACACTAATATCTACGGGCGTAATCACTAATGGATACAGTGAGTATTCCTACCCAACAACATTCTTTGCATGGTAAATGGAATTTGTATTATCATTTACCACACGATAAAAACTGGGATTTATCTAGTTATACAATTATAATGAAAAGTATTGATACTGTAGAAAAAGTAATAACATTGAACGAACCTTTACATGAAAATATTGTAAAAAACTGTATGTTGTTTGTTATGCGGGAAGGCATTACGCCCATGTGGGAAGATCCACGAAACCGAAATGGTGGCTGTTTTTCTTATAAAGTTCTCAATAAATATGTTCCAGAAGTATGGAAAAATTTGTTTTATTTGATGTGTGGCGAGGCTTTATGTGAAGATATTAACGATATGAAACATATTAATGGTATTACTATTTCACCGAAAAAAAATTTTTGTATTATCAAGATTTGGTTAGATATATCTGAATTACAAGATCCAAATGTAATTATCAATATAAATAATTTATCCAAACAGGGATGTCTTTTTAAAAGGCATGAGCCTGAGTTTTAGACTTTTAGAATTATAAATACAAATTGTGTTTTTATAATTTTTGTTTTAGTTTATATTATTTTAATCAATACCGCGAAGAATCGAAATTGTATTTGGTAACTTAGTTAAATAATTTCCCAATTTATCGATCAATGGTGCATATATATATATTCATCATCAGTAAAATCAATTTCCTCATATTCTTCAGGTGGTTTTTCTTGTTTCTTTATAATATTTTTTTTATTTATATTTTTTTTATTTATAACTTCTTTCAAATATTGTTTATAAAGAACCCAATTTTTGAATTTGAAATTAGGTATAAAATTAATAATTGCATCTCTATCAAAAGGATTTATTTTTTCAAAACATTGTAAACTATCTTGTGCAAATGTATAGAATTCTCCAATATTATCTATTTCTAAATAATCTAATATCATTATTTTACCATAAGCTAATGCAATACCCCATTCTTTCAAAGAACAGAAACAGTCCATTTCATTATTGATCGTTAATATAAAGATTTCACTATTTTTTATCATTTCTTCATTGCGCTTGATCAATATATCGGTATATGGTACCATGTCTTGAAGAATATCACTTCCAAATTGTCCGTGTTGTGCCTCAAAATTTTCAGTTAAAACAACACAAGGACCAGTTAAGAAATGTTTCTTTTTTTCAATAATAGGAATTTTATATGTTAAATTTAAAAATTCTGATAATTTAATTATTTTATCTTCTTGTTCTAATTTTATACCTAATGATGTTTTACGAGTTGTTAAATCTTGTTTTGTATTCGTAACTAATATTCGATTTCCACTATCATAATTTTCAATTGATTCGATTCCTATTTTGCCAGCAAAATATATTTTTTTTTTCAAACTTTTTCTACATGTAGGACAACTTAACTTAGTTAAATTATCATAACATTCGTTACATATATGAAAAACACAAGAAACACAAAATTTCATACCAATTTCATCATTACATAAATTACATAAATTCGACATGATTATAACTTTTATATTGATAATACTTTATTATAAATTCATTATTCAATTTTTTATATTACGTAAAATATGTTTGGAACTTTTTTATTAGTATTTTTAGGATCTAGTTCCTACTAAATACTAACGAAAAAGTTCCGACAAAAAAATGTTTTTGCATTTTTTTATTTTTTTATTTTAGATATCAAAGCGTATGACTGCATAACGTAAAAACCATACTTTTTTACACCTTTTCTCAATTAAAATGCCCATATAAAAAAAATTGATTTATTATAAATATAATTTATAATAATTATAAAATCAATTAATAACTTAACTAATTATGTTGCGTCGTAGTAAAAGAATTAATAATGATTATACTTGTAAGAAAATTGAATATCTTACAAATGAGCTTAAAATTTTTAAAAATAAAACAAAACAAGAACGTATAAAAATTTTAAATCAATATTATATTTTCACTTATTTAAATTTTTATGGATTACGCCATTATATGCATAATACAACAAAAGGAAAAGAGAATTCATTTATTATTCATATCAAAGCTTTAGAAGAAAAAGGATTTATATTTTTGAATGAAATTAGAGAACCAGATTTTGGACATTTTAAATTAGTAAAAGCACTTAAACAAAATATTGTAAAAACATGTAAAAAAATAAGAAAATATATTGATACTTATAATAATGATAAAAAAGAAACTTACATTTTGTTATCGTGTAGAATTGGATTTGATTTAATGAAACATATTAAATCTTATTTGTAAAATTTACACTACATAATGATTGGGCGTTTTAAATGAGAAAATGTGTATAAAATTTTTCCTTGGACTTTCTAAAAATGGACAAAAAAAATGTCCATTTTTTCGGAGCGACCCGATTTCTTTTTCCAGATTTTGTGTAAACATTTTACGTAAAAATATCTATAACAGAACCGGCCCAACCAACGGTCTTATAATATTAATCAAATTCAAATATAAATCTTTATTATGGATTGATGGATTTTCAATCGTGATAACACTTAGGTTTTTATATATACTATCAAAATAATCATTATCAAAGTAATCATCAAACAAATTTTCGTTGTATTTTTTAATCATACAATAAAGCATTTCACTATCTAGAAAATGAACTTTCGCTCTACGTTCAATATTAGCATGTTCTGGTTTTCGACTAATGATTTTCCAGCCATCAGGATTTGATTCTGTTTTTAATCGGTATCTCGGTAATTGTTCATAAGATACTGTACGAACTTCAGGAATGGTTTTATCGATATCTTCACCAACATTCATATACGTATTATCATTGTATTTTTTTGAAATATACCAGTATTTATGCTCGTTTAGTTTTTTTATTAATTCATCGACCACTTCTGTCAAAACAATAAATTCTATACTTTGTGTAAGATCACTTCTGTTAGTGCTATAATAAGTATACACGTATTTATTTAGTTCCAACATTTGATTATATACAATAGGATCATTTAATAGATGGTCTTCGACATCATTTTCGATAGTTCCTAATAGTTTTTTTCTACCAATTTCTAGTAGTTCCATGTATTTATAAATATAGTTATTTTGTTGTTCACATAACATTTTTATTGCATTTTTTGTTCTCAAAATACAATATTTGTATTCAATTTTTTATGTAAAAATATAAAAAATTGATGTAGTTTTTATATTTATATTTATATTTATATATAAAAACCATGAAAATCGTAACCAAATACATCGATTGTATTGAGATAGAATATAAAGTAGGATCAAATGCACAAGAGAATCATGATATAATCGACGCAGCAGATCCAGAAGATTTATGGTTTCATATATCAGGTTGTGCTTCATGTCATGTTATATGTAAAATACCCGAGAACATAAATGATAAAAACATATTACAAAAAATAGCAAAACAAGGCGCTGTTATATGCAAATCAAATTCAAAATATAAAAGTTATAAAAACGTACAAATCGATTATACAAAAATAAAAAACGTCACCAAAAAAGAAATACCTGGCAGTGTTATTATAACAAATTTTAAATCGGTTTTTATATAAAACTCAATGAATAGCTAGAAAACATAAAAATATCAATGTGGTTGCAAGTGTTTCTGTAGTTTTCAAACCATATTTTTTAATTGTTTTTTTACCAAATACGGTGTTTTTGACATCTGTGAGTCTAGTTAGCATTGGTGATTGTAAAAGAAAAAATATGATACCATAGGTAGGATTATAAATATTGGATAAAAGAATTGTATTAGTAAGAATACTAAATGTTAATATTTTACATATTAATCTATAAGTGAATTGTTTACCATATTTAGTTGGTAAAGTATTAATACCATTTTGAATATCTCCATCCGCGTCTTTTATATCATATAACATTTCTACACTAATTGATCCAAACAAAATCATACGGGCTAGTACCATTAATAATTCGAAATTTCCATTTGTACAACCAATACATAGAGCTGGAAAAATTGTAGAAAATGATATAAGACCAGAGCAGACCAAGTTTTTTATAAATAAAATCCGTTTAAATATGGGTGTATACAATATTATTATCATATTTGCAATATGTACAATATTTTGTGATGATAGATTTAGATAGTTAATAGATAATAATTCCGAAATTATTATGAACAAGGACGAAATACCGACTGCTTCGATTTTTGTAAGTTCACCGGTAATAAGTGGACGTGTGGGCGCGTTTATTTTGTCTATTTCCATATCAAATATGTCATTGATAATCATGCTATTAGACATTATTAGTAGGGTTGTTATAATAGATACTATGAATGACTTCGATTTAAATAATTGTATGACGTTTGGTAACATAATAAAACCACTGGACATCAATAGCAAAAAAGTAGGAAGAATATTTTCAGTACGGATTATTTTTATAAAACCCGATGTTTTTTTCTGAAGGGTTGATCGTATTTGAACCAATTGGTTGTATTGGGTTATACCAGATAAATCATTCCAAGGATTTATATAAATTTGTAGGTTTGTCGATTTTTGCATTGTTTTTATTGATACAAATCCAGATGTTCTCGAAATAATAATAAAAACCCCAATCAATATAGATTTGAAAAACATAGATATAGTTATTTAGCGTAAAATATTTATACTATTTTTATAAATATTTTATTATACTATGCAGGAGGTAATGGAGCTAAACATAATTTTATTTCACCCAATGATGCTACGTCATATTTAACAATCAATGGCAAATCATTTCCTAAATACATTTCTAAATGACTACAAAGGGGTGTACATTTAATAAAATGACTGAGACTTTTCAATGAAAATTCGCCTTGTATTATGACAGATGCATCGGATTTTTGGATGAATTCCATGTTTCCATCGGATTCCGATCTAAAGATGCGAGAACTTGCAAAATTACCTTCACATGAAAATATCAAATCATTACCGACGGACTTAATTTCAATACGATCGGAAATACCATTTAAATCACGGATTATTTTTTGGAAATCGGTTGTAGGTAAATTGATTACAGTGGAATATTCGACATCGGGAACAACTAATTCTTCCATATCAGGCTCGATTAGACGGAGTTTTTGACTATAACATTGTTTGATATCGCCATTATCATATTGTAGTCCTAAATGGGATACAATACCATCATGATAATCAGACTGATCGATATACATAGATAATGTATCGTCATTTGACATGGTAGAAATAACCTTGAACAAATGAAGAGTATTTGCACATACTATGATTTTATCTGGATTACAATTATATTGTTCGAATTTATTCGAATGGAGAATAACATTCACTAAAATTGTATGTGTTTTGTCGAAATTAATTATTTTTAATCCATCTTTAGTAAAAGTTATTGTGGCGTCGGTTAATATATCCTTGATGGCTGTTATCATATTACGAATTGGTTGAATTTGAACAGTTTTTATTGTCAATACATTATTATCTTCGTTCATTTGTATTTATATAATATTTAATCGTTTGTTTTTATATTTTATTTGTTTAAATGTATTTTTTCTTTTTTGAACGCGGATATCTCAATAAAATATTATTTCATAAATTTCCGTGTTCGTCGAATACCATGTTTGTTACGACGAGCTAATTTCAATGCAGGACTATCCTTAGCACAACCCTCTTCCAATAAATTGAAATCAATAATACTGGCTTTTCCTCCAGTAACAGAACTTGCTAAACGTGCGATTCCCCATGACTCTGGAGTTTGGTTTGGACGGGAACCACTCGAATAATACGCACCTTTACCTTTATTAACGATTTTTTTCAATGTTTTCAAACTACAATGGGTTTTTTTTGAAAGTTCTCGTGTAGGACCGAAATGTTCTATTTTATACATTTGTTTTGCATTTTTAATATGGTTTGATTTTTTATTTTTGAAAGATTTTACTTTAGGACGTTGAAAATATTTACCACGGCTATATAGTTTTCTTGATTTTATAATATTTTTATACTGTTTTGTAGTATCAGTATTTGATAATGATTTAGGAATATATCTTTGAGGGATAGACATTTTATAATATATTTAGAAAATTTTATAGATAAATATATATTCAATATATATAATGGCTCAACCACTAAACCCAAATAATTATTCAACTATTAATGATGAAATCAATACTCTTTTAACAAGTGGTGCATATTCAGGTATTACTTTTACACTTTACACAGATTCTAATCAAACAAATATTGTAACCACAGAAAGTGGACCTGTACAAAATGAAACTATATCACAAATTAGTCAAACAAATAGTTATACTAATGCTGAAAATCAAATAGTACCTTCTACATTAACATTGTATTTCAATGATGGTACTTCTGTAACTGTTACTGATGGTGTAGAGAACTATTGGTATGTATTATCAGGAACAGTTTTTCAACCAAGAATTTTCGGTACTGCTTAAATAAACTTTTTATAAAAACGTATATAAAAATAATCACAATATATCAATTATGATTAATTGGCTTTTGTTGGTGTCTTTTTTCACAGTTTCCAGTACAATTGAATTAAATAAATGTCATAATTGTAAACACTTTTTACCTTCATATTTCAAAGGCGAATTTATGATTGGTTATTATGATGGTAATTGTAACAAATTTTTGAAACAGCATTCTATAAGTGGAGAATTAGAATTTGTTAGTATTCATGAAGCAAGACACAATGAAGAGTTATGTGGAATATCTGGTACAGATTTCAAACAATACAATACTACAGATACCATTGAAAATATATTAAGTGGATTTTATGATTAAATAATGTAAAAACAATATCAATATATATCAATATATATTGATAAAATGTATGATCTTGTCATTGTTGGTGGCGGAATTGCAGGTTTGTATTCAGCATATAAAATTAAAAAAAAACATCCTTTACATCACACTGTGGTATAATAGTTGACGCATAAGTCTGACCTGTCAAA
>Ga0114972_10000973_pt1 | contig 21524 bp, 19 predicted proteins | sample M_140807_EF_Meta_FD_87354 | JGI IMG/M metagenome (GOLD analysis project Ga0114972, IMG submission 87354) | Freshwater microbial communities from Lake Montjoie, Canada to study carbon cycling - M_140807_EF_MetaG | ecosystem: Environmental > Aquatic > Freshwater > Lake | place: Lake Montjoie...
CAGGATCATGGGCGCACTGCCCAGATGGGCGACCGCCACCAGGTCGGTATTCAGGTCATAGGGCACCTTGCTCAGAAGCGCCTGCGCCGAGGCATGCGGCAATTCGATGATCGTGAGCGTGTAGCCGTCGGGTGCTGATTTCGCGACCTGATCGACCCCCAGCGTGCCACCGGCACCGGGCTTGTTCTCGACGATCACCTGTTGACCGATCGTTTCCGACAGGCGGGTCGCGAGTGTGCGCCCGAGTGCGTCAGTGCTGCCGCCGGCTGACCACGGAACAACGAGGCGAATCGGCTTCATCGGGTAGGTCTGCGCTGTGCTGCACGGCGACCATAGGGCGGCCAGCAAGGTCGCGGCCGCGACCAGTCCGCTTCGAAGGCGCTTGGGTGTCATCGGGTGTCTCCCCTTGATCTGGACGAGTTGAGCAACAAACCATGGTCGCACATGTACTCATGGCCGTTTGAGGCCACACGGTCGACTGCGGATTGATCACAAGACCGGAAGACTTTCATGCGCTCGATCAGGCTGATTGGCATTGCCTTGCTTCACGGGGTTCATCTGTCGCGCGGCTGCTTTACAATGGGGTGTGGTCAACGGTGCGCTGATCTGGCTCTCCCGTTGCTTGCTACGCGCGGCAGTGCGCGAAACAATCGAGCGAGGTGCCGCAGTGCGCCCGCCAGGAGACGTTGATGGATGCGCTTCACACCCGATCCAAGATCACGCTGGATGACATGCACCGCCGTGTCGGCACCGATTTCGGCGCATCTGACTGGATGACGATCGATCAGGCCATGATCGACCAGTTCGCAAAACTCACTCACGACGAATACTTCATTCATGTGGATCCGGTGCGGGCCGCCGCCGAGACCCCTCACGGCGGGACCATCTCGCACGGGTTTCTCACGCTGTCGCTGCTGGCACAGATGGGCTATCAGGTTTGCCCGACGATCGAGGGCACCAAGTCGGGCGTGAACTACGGCTTCAACAAACTGAGGTTTGTCGCGCCGGTGCGCAGCGGCAAGCGAGTGCGGGGTCATTTCCGGCTGAAAAATTTCGAGGTGCAGCCGACCCGCTGGACGACGACCTGGGATGTCAGTATCGAAATTGAAGGGTCGGACAAGCCCGCGATTGTGGCCGAATGGCTCGGCGCCGGATTTCTGTAGTCGCAAGACCGCGGGTCTGCGCAAGCTGATGCCAGATCGGCCTTGTGAGGTGTCGATTCAAGACAAAGGCTCGGCGCTCATCGCCGAACCCATTAGGGAGACAGCATTTTGAAGCCAACAAATACGACTGATCCGGCGTATTTCCACAAGGTCGTCGACTGCCAGTGGGCATGTCCTGCCCATACCCCAGTTCCCGAATACATCCGCCTGATTGCTCAGGGTCGTTATGACGACGCCTATATGGTCAACTGGGTGAGCAATGTGTTCCCAGGCATTTTGGGACGCACCTGCGATCGGCCCTGCGAGCCGGCGTGCCGGCGAGGGCGTGTCGAGGAAAAAAACCTTTCAAAGCCAGAGCCGATCGCCATCTGCCGGCTCAAGCGCGTTGCAGCCGATTACAAGGGCGCCGACGGCGTGCGCGCCATGATGCCGACGCCATTGCCGCGCAACGGCAAGAAGATCGCCTGTGTCGGTGCAGGTCCGGCGTCGCTGACGGTCGCCCGCGATCTGGCCACGCAGGGCTATGAGGTCACGGTGTTCGAGGGTGAGCAAAAGGCCGGCGGCTTCATGTGGACCCAGATTCCTCGGTTCCGTCTGCCCGAGACCGTCATCGATGAAGAAACCGGCTATATCTTTTCGCTGGGTGTTGAGTTTCGCGGCAACCATCGCATCGAGTCGATGAAGGCCCTGATGGCCGAGTCATGGGATGCGATCTTTGTCGGATGCGGGGCGCCGCGCGGACGGGACCTCGATCTGCCCGGACGCAACGAGGCACGTGCTTCGATCCACATCGGCATCGATTGGCTGGCATCGGTCTCATTCGGGCATGTCGAGAAAGTCGGTCGGCGCGTGATCGTGCTCGGCGGCGGCAACACCGCGATGGACTGCTGCCGATCGGCGCTGCGGCTGGGCGCAAATGATGTCAAGGTCATCGTACGAAGCGGCTTCGACGAAATGAAGGCCTCGCCTTGGGAGAAGGAGGACGCGATTCACGAAGGCATACCGATCATCAACTACCACGTCCCCAAGGCCTATCTGCACGATGCCCAGGGCAAGCTGACCGGGATGAGCTTCGAGATCGTCAAGGCGGTGTACGACGACAAGGGCAATCGCAGTCTGGTGCCGACCGGCGAACCCGAAGCCATTTTCGATTGCGACGATGTGCTGATCGCCGTCGGTCAGGAAAATGCCTTTCCCTGGATCGAGCGTGACTCAGGCATCGAGTTCGACAAATGGGGCCTGCCTGTCCTGGCCGCAGACACCTTCCAGTCGGTCAGTGCGCCGCGCGTGTTTTTCGGCGGTGACGCGGCTTACGGTCCGAAGAACATCATTACGGCAGTGGCGCAGGGCCATGAGGCGGCAGTTTCGATCGATCGGATGCTCAACAATGAAGACGTCACCCGCCGCCCCGGCCCGATGGTGAATCTCGTCTCGCAGAAGATGGGCATCCATGAGTGGAGTTACGACAACTCGGTCAGCAACGACTTGCGCCACAAGGTGCCATGGGAGAAGGCCGAAAAGGCGCTGGCCAGCATCAAGGTCGAGGTCGAACTGGGGTTCGACCTGAAGGCAGCCTACGAGGAAGCCGAGCGCTGCCTCAACTGTGATGTGCAGACCGTCTTCAACGACAAGCTGTGTATCGAATGCGATGCCTGTGTCGACATCTGCCCGATGGACTCGATCACCTTCGCGCCTAATGGGGACGAGTCCGATCTGCGCAGCCGGCTGAGTGCGCCGGCCACCAATACCTCGCAAGACCTTTACGTGAGTGCGCAATTGAAGACCCAGCGTGTGATGGTCAAGGATGAGGACGTCTGCCTGCATTGCGGGCTGTGCGCCGAGCGCTGCCCGACAGGCGCATGGGATATGCAGAAATTCCTGCTCAATACCACCAAAGCGGGTGCGTCCTGCCGCGACAGCGCCCTGACCGCAAGCCTGGAGGCCACCGTATGAAGCGTATCGAGGCGGTCAACGATTTCGTCATCAAGTTTGCCAATGTCAACGGCTCGGGTTCGGCCTCGGCCAACGAACTCTTCGCGAAGTCGATCCTGCGTATGGGCGTGCCGGTCAGCCCGCGCAATATTTTTCCCTCGAACATCCAGGGCTTGCCGACCTGGTATGAGGTGCGGGTCACCGAGCGGGGTTGGCTGGGACGTCGCGGCGGCATCGACATGATGGTTGCCATGAATCCCCAGACCTGGACGCAGGATGTGGCCGAGATCGAGCCGGGCGGCTATCTGTTTTATGACAGCACGCGGCCCATGCCCGAGAGCGCTTTTCGTGACGATATTCATGTCATCGGCATGCCGGTGACTGCGATCTGCAATGCCGCTTACGAAGACCCGCGCCAGCGGACGCTGTTCAAGAACATCATGGTGCTGGGCGCACTGTCGGTGCTGCTTGAAGTCGATGCAGCCGTCATCGAAAAGCTTTTTTCCGAACAGTACAAAGGCAAGGAGCGCTTGCTCGAATCGAATGTGCGAGCGCTGCAATCAGGGCGTTCGTTTGCAACCGAGCATCTGGAAGCGCCGATCGGTCTGAGGGTGCGTCGTGCCGATGCAGTCGGCAACCGCATTTTCATGGAAGGCAATGCCGCCGCGGCGTTGGGTGCGGTCTATGGTGGAGCAACGGTGTGCGCCTGGTATCCGATTACCCCGTCGTCATCGGTGGCAGAGGCGTTTCAGTCCTTTTGCAAGAAATTCCGTCACGATGCAAAGAGCGGCGAAGCAAACTACGCCATCGTTCAGGCTGAGGACGAAATTGCCTCAGTCGGAATCATCACTGGCGCAGGCTGGAACGGCTCACGTGCGTTCACCGCGACCTCGGGCCCTGGCGTGTCGCTCATGACCGAGTTCATCGGCCTGGCGTATTTCGCCGAGATTCCGTTTGTGATCATCAACGTGCAGCGTGGCGGCCCTTCCACCGGGATGCCTACCCGTACCCAGCAAGCCGACCTGGTGGCCAGCGCCTATGCTTCGCATGGCGACACCAAGCATGTGATGCTCCTGCCCCAGGATCCGGCTGAATGCTTTGAGCATTCCGCGACCGCGTTGGATCTGGCTGAGCGTCTGCAGACGCCGGTCTTCGTGATGACCGATCTGGATATCGGCATGAACCAGCGTCTGTGCGAACCCTTGCAGTGGGACGATGATCGCCGCTATGACCGCGGCAAGGTTCTCACTGCCGAGCAACTCGAGGCGGGCTTCGATTTTGGCCGTTACAAGGATGTTGATGGCGATGGCATCCCCTGGCGCACGCTGCCGGGTACGCATCCCAGCAAAGGCAGCTATTTCACGCGGGGTACGACGCGTGATCCTTACGCCCGCTATTCGGAAACCGGTGCCGACTACACCTACAACGTGCAGCGCCTGCTCAAGAAATTCGAGACCGCCGCCAATCTGGTGCCGTCCCCGATCGTGCGAACTGCCTCCCAGCGCACGCGACTGGGCGTGATCTACTTCGGCTCCACCTCGCCGGCGATGGACGAGGCGCTGGAGGCCCTGTCGGTCGAGGGTGTTCATCTGGACGCCATGCGTCTGCGGGCGTTCCCGTTTCCGTCGAGCGTGCCCGATTTCATCGAGTCGCATGATCAGGTGTTTGTCGTCGAGCAAAACCGCGATGCGCAGATGCGCACGCTGCTGATCAATGAGCTCGACGTCGACCCGGCCAAGATGGTTCGCGTGCTGCACTACGACGGCACGCCCATCACTGCCAGGTTCATTACCCAGACCATTCTCAACCACGCCGGGCGGCCTGCCGCTCTATCGCAGCGCTCTGATGTGAAAGAGGCCGTCAAGTGACCTATATCGCCAAGCCCCGTCTGCACCATCCCACCCTGACCAAGAACGCGGTCGGCTACACCCGACGCGACTACGAAGGCAAGATTTCCACGCTGTGCGCCGGTTGCGGCCATGATTCAATTTCCGCGGCGATCATCCAGGCCGTCTGGGAACTCGATGTGCAACCGCACCGGGTGGCCAAGCTCTCGGGCATTGGCTGCTCGAGCAAGACGCCCGATTACTTCCTGGGCGCCAGCCACGGTTTCAACACCGTGCATGGCCGCATGCCCAGTGTGCTGACCGGCGCCAACCTGGCCAATCGTGAACTGCTCTATCTGGGCATCTCGGGTGATGGCGACTCGGCCTCGATCGGGCTGGGTCAGTTTGCTCATGCGATGCGCCGCGGTGTACGAATGGTCTACATCGTCGAAAACAATGGTGTCTATGGCCTGACCAAAGGCCAGTTTTCGGCAACCGCCGACCGTGGCAGCCGCAGCAAGAAGGGCATGGTCAATAACGATTCGCCAGTCGATCTCGTGGGCATTGCCATGCAATTGGGCGCCACCTATGTCGGCCGAGGTTTTTCCGGCGACAAGGCTCAACTCGTGCCCCTGATCAAGGGTGCAATCAATCACGGTGGCGCGGCCTTCATCGATGTCATCAGCCCATGCGTCGCCTTCAACAATCACGAGGGCAGCACGCGCAGCTACGACCATGTTCGTGCCCACAACGAGGCAGTCAGCCGTATCGACTTCATCGATCTGGCCAAAGAAGTGGTGGCTGACCCGGCACCGGGAGAAGTCTTCGAACTGCCTCAGGGCGATGGGTCGGTCATGCGTTTGCGCAAGCTCGACGCCAACCACAACCCGCTCGATCGGCTCGGTGCGATGAATCATATGCACGAACTGGCCGAGCGGGGTGAAATTGCAACCGGTCTGCTTTACGTCGATCCGAATGCTACTGACATGCATGCGGCACTCCAGACTGCGCAAGTGCCGCTCAATCGGCTCGATGAATCGACCTTGTGTCCCGGTTCGAACGCACTGGCCCGATTCAACGACAGTCTGCGCTGAGCGCCTTCGGTGTGTGCGTCTTGATCAGCGTGGCGATTCGCTGATCAAGACGCACACTCGCGATCCCGAGTCACCTCATCTGCCCCGATTGCTCGCGCCGCATCAGGGAAGCAGCGCCTCGCCTTCAATTTCCACTTTCGCCGCCGGATCGATGAGCGCCGACACCTGAACCAGCGTCATCGCAGGAAAGTGCTTGCCCAGCGTTTCGCCCCAGGCCTTGCCCACCGCGGGGCCGGCGCGGTTGAATTCGCCGATGTCGGTGACGTAAGCGCGCAGCATGATCAGATGCTCGGGTTTGCCGCCGGCCGCACGCAGCACGGTGACAACATTAGCCAGTGCCACGGCCCACTGTGTGCCCATGTCGGAGTCGGCGGCGACTGAGGGCTCGCCACGAACCACGCCGATCTGGCCGGCGATGCGCACCTGGGTGGCGCCTCGGGCCACCACTGCATGTGAAAAGCCTCTGGGTCGAGCCCAGCCTTCCGGAAGTATGCTTTGGTAAGCGATATCGCTCATGGTCTTTGCTCTCCTGTATGTGAGGGTTCCGCGCGAGGATACGCGCGACTGGCCGGTTCAGCCTGCGTAGGGCATCCCCTGCGCATTGATCATCAGGCTGTAGATCGACTGCGAGGCAGTCACGAACAGTCGGTTTCGCTTGACGCCTCCGAAACACAGATTTGCTGCGCCTTCAGGCAGATGCACGATCCCGATGCGCGCGCCGTCGGGCGCAAACACATGAACGCCGTCCTGGTCCGGGTCGCCCCAGCCGACTGCGGCCCAGATCCTGCCCTCGGTGTCGACCCGAAAGCCGTCCGTCGAGGCGGTGCCGAAATCGCAGAAGATGCCGGGCGCCCCCAGCCTGCAACCCTCGATCACGTCGAAGACATGAATCTGACGCGGATGTCCGCGTTTGTGCGAGGCACCGGTATCGGCCACATAAAGCAGACTGTAGTCGGGCGAGAAGGCCAGGCCATTGGGCTTTTCGATCGACTCGTCCACGACGCTGGCCTGCCCGCTATTCGGGTCGATGCGATACACCCGGGTCGGCAGTTCAGGTTCACCGGGGTCGCCCTGATCGAGCGACAACAGTCCGTAGCCCGGGTCGGTGAACCAGATCCCGCCATCCGGATGAACCACGATATCGTTGGGCGAATTGAGCGGTTTGCCCTCGAAGTGATCGATCAGCACCGTGATCGTGCCGTCGATCTCGGTGCGTGTGACGCGCCGGGTGCGGTGTTCGCAGGTGAGCAGGCGTCCCTGTCTGTCGCGGGTGTTGCCGTTGGCATGATTGGCAGGCGTGCGAAAGACGCTGACCGCGCCGCTGTCTTCGCACCAGCGCAGCATCCGGTCATTGGGAATGTCACTCCAGATCAGGCTGCGCAGATCGCCAAACCACACCGGTCCCTCGTTCCAGCGCCCGCCCGTCCAGATGCGTTCGATGGCCGCGCTGCCGATGCGAATCCTGGCAAAGCGACGGTCAAGGTGTTCGATTGCAGGGTCCGGGTAGCGAATCGGCATGTCCCAGTCCCGATCGAGTTTTCGGTCGGCATTCATTCGTCTGTCCTTGATCGGTTCTGCCGGTTGAGAAAGAATCCTTTTTGGGCGGCCAGTGCGATGCATCGACCGACGTCGATCACGAGGGGTCCGTCGCGGCGCACGGTGACCTGCGCGGTTTCGCCTGGCACGAGGGTATGCAGGCGGTCACCATCAAAGGCCACCACGCCCGGTCCTTCGAAGCTGAAAGGCACATCGAAAGGAAGACGCTCGCACAGGCTTATCCGCACCGTGCCGAACAGCCCTGGCGACACCGGCACATGCAAGGCGTGACCACTGCCGCAGCGAAGGGCAAGCCCGCATTCGTCATCAAAGCCCACCGGTTCCAGATAGCCGCCGATCGGTGACATGCCCACCGCCCAGGGCTCGGCGCGGGTCAGAACCAGGGCCGCGAGTCGTTCGGGATCAAAGGGCAGCATGTTGCCGGTCGAATCGCCTCGCAGCAGCACCGCGTCGATCACGCCTGAATCGGACCAGGCATCGGTCTTCACATGAACGAGCTTGCAGCGAGCCCCCACCTGCGAGGCGGCGACCGCGCCGCAGGCAACCAGCCCTGCGGCCACGCCGGCACTGGTTGCTTCGACCGAGACCGGAAACACATTATTGGTCCCAGTCGACAGCGGGATCAGCATGGCCTCGGGCCAGGTTTTCGCGATGACACGATGAGTACCGTCACCCCCCAGCGCGACAATGACATCACAGCCTTCGTCGCGAGCCACCCTGACTGCGGCCGCGGTATCGGCGGCAGAGTTGGTCACCTGGCCGGTCTGCAGCGCCCGCACGCGGGCCCGCAGCGGCATCCACTGCAGCGCACCGGTCGAGATGCGCGCGGGCTCCTGCATGACCATGATTTCGTCAACGCCCATCGCATCCAGGCCGGTCGCAATGCGCGCAACCTGCGCCGCCTTGGCTTCATGCGTGACCGCGGTGGCGCGCGCCGCCAGCCGACGGACATCGCGGCCAGACATGGGGTTGGCGATGATGGCGACCTTGCCGGGCATTGGATGCGCGCTTCCCGGATTGGACCGACAGATCAGCGTGGCCGAGCGGATGCGTTGGCTTGCATTGCGCCGCTCAGCTTTCCACTCAGCTTGCCGCCACCGACACGTCAGGCTTCACGGCCGCCAGTGTCTTGCCGAACCGATCCTTGTGACTGGCGGTGTCGAGTTCGTCGAGCAGGATTTCGCGCGACATCACCTGACGCTTCCATTCCTGATGGGCGGGCTCGGCGGCATGGAACTCCGGCATCACCTCGTTGGCAAAGAGTTCGAGACTCTCGCAGATATGCTCGTGCGAGTTCTTGCCAGCCTGATTGAGCAGAATGATCTGGTCGCAATGGCTGCTCTGGAACTTGCGCAGCTTCTTGCGGATGGTGTCGGGTGATCCCACCAGGCCGCCACGCAGGGCGCTTTGCACCGCATCGGGATTGGCCTCCTTCCACTCGACAAACTTCGACCAGACATCAACCGTGCCGGCGCGCGGACGCTCTCGGTTGGCACTCATTCCATAAAAGCGCAACGCAAACTGGAAAAAGGTCAGCCCCTCGGCACGCCTTCGTGCCTCTTCTTCGGTCTTGGCGCACATGAAATACGACACCAGTGCGATATTCGGATTGACCGGATAGTCGGCGAGTTTGTCCAGCCGGCGGGTGATCGAGTTGTAGTAGGCATGGACCCAGGCGTTGGCGGCATCGGCCGAGACGAACTGAAAGCCCAGGGCGCCCATGCCGCGACGGCCCGCGTACTCGATGGTGTCGAGTTGCGAGCAGGCGACCCACAGCGGCGGATGCGGCTTTTGCAGCGGCTTGGGGACCACGTTGCGGTAAGGAAACTTGAAGTACGGGCCGTCGTATTCGCAGGGCTCGTCCTTGAACATCGGAATCAGGCAGCGCACCGCGTCTTCCCAGATCGCACGCTTGTCCTCGAACTTCACATTGAAGGGATCGAGTTCGGTGGCCGATGCGCTTTCGCCCAGTCCCAGCTCCACCCGTCCGCGCGAGACCAGGTCGAGGTTGGCCACATGGGCGGCGATCTTGGCAGGATGATTCGTGGTCAGTTGAAAAATGCCGTGTGCCAGGCGAATGTTCCTGGTTCGCTGGCTGGCAGCCCCCAGAAACACCGAAGGCGACGAGGAGTGCGAATACTCTTCGAGAAAGTGATGCTCGACCTCCCAGGCGACGTCGTAGCCCAGCTTGTCGGCCAGCTCGACCTGACTGAGTGCGTCCTGAAACAGCTTCAGCTCGCTGTGAGCCTCCCAGGGACGGGGCAACTGAAGCTCGTAGAAAATGCCGAATTTCATCGATCTCCTCCTGAAAACACATGTGTATTGATCGTCAGGTCGTCCGCCCGATGCATTGCCGGGGGATCGTCCTCCACAGTATCGCAGCACCTTGCTCGCCTGTCGCGCGGCATTGCCACAAGAGGCATCGACCGTGGTGTTGTCGATCCTCAAGACCTTCGGCCTGCGAACCTGACCGGTTACTGCGTTGGCTTGAAGTCGGCGCAGAATGCGGCAACGCCGTCATCATGCTGATGACGGCGCAACGACAAATACACAACAACCCATTTCTGGAGACAACTCATGAGTCATCTGCCAATGTTGCCCGCCGTGCCGACGGAGCCGCCCCTGTCCGATATCCTGGCTGATCTGCGCGTCCTGGCTGGCCCCGATTTCGAGTTTCCGAACCTGTATCGCGTCATGGGCCACTCGCCCGAGATGCTGCGTGCCTGGGTCTCGTTTGCCTGGCCGTTGCGACTCAAGGCGACCACGGCGCGCAGCCTGCGTGAGTTGCTGATCCTGCGCGGTGCCCAGGTCTGCGACGCGAAATTCGAGTGGGCACATCATGTGCCGATGGCATTTGCTGCGGGCGTGTCACGCGCTCAGATTGATGCGCTGGAACATTGGCGCCAAGCCGATTGTTTTGATGCGCGCCAGCGTGCTGCACTTCGCCTTGCCGAAGAGGTCTCGATCGGACCGGCGGCCACGCCTGAGGCAATCGCTGAACTTCGCGCCTGTGGATTTACCGACGGGGAAGTCGTTGAGTTGACGCTGACTGCGTCCTTCTATGTGTGCGTGGCCCGATTTCTGGGATCAATGGACATGCCGCTGGAGCCGGACTACGAAAAGTATGTTGCCGACGGCAAATGCCGCCTGCCTGCCGCCTGAGGCCTCGATGCGCTGCAGGGTGAAGCAGAAGCTTCGCGAGCTGTGCATGGCATCATCAGCCTGACAGAGGGCGAAATAGTCGCCCGGTACAAGGAGACCGGCAGCATGTCAGAGACCATGGAAGCAGTCTGTACGATTCCGGGTGAAACCGGTGGTCGTGTGGAGGTTCGCCGGGTAAGCGTTCCCGCAGTCGGCACCGGTCAATTGCTGGTGCGGGTTCGGGCGGCCGGTATCAATCGCGGCGAGATTGTTGCCCTCATGGGGCTGAGAGCCGGGTCGACTGGCATAGGTGGCATCGAGTGCGCGGGCGAAGTCGCGGAAGTCGGTGCCGGAGTCAGCGGGTTTCGCGTGGGCGATGCGGTCATGGCCCATGCGCGCGGCTCTCAGGCCCAATATGTGGCAGTCGATTCGCGGGCGGTAATGCACAAACCCGCGCGTCTCGATTGGCAGCAGGCAGCGGCATTTCCCAATGTTTTCACCACGGCTCACGATGCGCTGATCACAAACGGCAAGTTGCAGCGCGGTGAAATCGCCCTGGTCAACGCAGCGTCGTCGGGTATCGGCATGGCGGCGATCCAGATCGCCCGATGGGCAGGTGCTGCGCAGGTTGTTGCGACCTCACGATCGGCTGACAAGCTGCGTCAGTTGATGCCACTGGGGATCACGGATGCGGTGGTGGCCGACGGCGATGCATGGTCAGAGCAGGTGCTTGAGGTCACCGGCAAGCACGGCGTGGATGTGATCGCGGACAGTATCGGCGCGAGCGCGTTTGAGCCGAGCCTGCGCTGTCTCGCGCTGCAGGGGCGTCTGGTCAATATTGGTCGGCTGGGCGGCAAGATGGCCTCGATCGACCTCGACTATCTGGCCTTGCGGCGACTGCACATCATTGGCGTGACCTTTCGCACGCGCACCGCCGAAGAATCGATTGCCTGTGTGCAGGCCTGCGCGCGCGATCTGCTCGGACCGCTTGAGCACGGACAGTTGCAACCGATCGTCGATCGGGCATTTGCCTTGAACGACATCGCAAAGGCGCACGCCTACATGTTGAGAAACGGGCAGGTCGGCAAGATCGTCCTGACGGTCGACTGATCCCGGATTGACGGGAAAGGAGCAAAGCAGATGAACAAGATCACGGTCAGGCCCTTGACTCCGTCGATCGGAGCGAGCGTGGAGGGTGTCAAGCTCGGCGCACTCGACGCCGATACCTTCAGCGCCATCCGGCACGCCTTTCTCGATCGTTGCATGCTGGTCTTCCCAGGCCAGAATCTGCAGCCTGCCGAGCAGATGGCCTTCGCAAAAATGTGGGGTGACATCGCGGTCACGCCGATGATCACCTACTCGGAGGGATGGCCGGGGCTATTGCAGCTGGTCAATCCCGGCAAGGAAATGGCCATCACCGAAAACTGGCACTACGACTCGACGTTCATTCCGGCGCCGCATGCACTCACCATTCTGGCTGCTCAGGAGATTCCTGCAGCAGGCGGCGACACCATGTGGTGCAACATGTACCTGGCCTATGAGCGCTTGTCGCCAGGCATGCAACGCATGCTCAGCGGACTGAGAGCCAAATTCACCGGCACTCGCATTGCCCGACGCAGCGGCATCGCGGGTGAACCGCCCCATGCGTTTCATCCGGTGGTTCGCACCCATCCCGAAACCGGTCGTAAGGCCCTGTTCATCGGCCATCCCGGCGATACCGTTCCTTGCTTCGAGAATATGACCGAGGCCGAAAGTCGACCACTGCTCGACTGGCTTTATGAGCATGCTGTATCGCCCGACCGCATCTATCGCCACATGTGGCAGCCGGGCGATGTGGTGATGTGGGACAACCGCTGCACCATGCATTACGCGGTGCATGATCATGGTGAGGCGGTTCGCAATCTGAATCGGGTAACGATCAAGGGTTCGGTTCCAATCTGAGGTGAACACGCATGTTCTATGAACCGGGGCAAACCTCATCGGGACTGAAACACAATCCTTTCAAAGCCTGCTGCGTGCCTCGACCAATCGGATGGCTGTCGACCGTGAGTGCGCAAGGCGTGCACAACCTTGCACCCTACAGCCAGTTTCAGAATCTGACCTGGGATCCGCCGATGGTGATGGTGGCAGCGAACTGTCGGCCCGATGGCTCACCGAAGGACACCGCCGCCAATATTCTGGCCACCGGCGAGTTCGTCTGGAACATGGCGACTTTCGCACTGCGCGATCTGGTGCTGCAGTCATCGACCGAAGATGCGCCGACGGTCGACGAGTTCGAAAAATATGCCATCGACTGGTTGCCCTCGACGCTGGTTGCTGCGCGGCGGGTGGCACGTTCCCCGGTCCAGTTCGAATGTCGCCTGCGTCAGCATCTGTTTATCGAGGGCAACACCCCAGCAGCAGGTACCTTCCTGATCATCGGCGAGGTGGTGGGCGTGCACATCGATGACTCTTCGATCCGTGACGGCAAGATCGATATGACCGTACTGCAGCCGTTGGCACGGCTGGGCTACCGTGACTACACCCGAGTGACCGAAGTCTTCGAACTCGATGTGGCTGGTCTCAGCCAGCGGCCTGATGCCGCGATTGAATTTCTGAGAGAGCGCACGACACTGTCCGGGAAATCCTGATCGCAGTCAGGTGTTGCCGCCTGCCGGCACTGGTCCCAAGGGATCGGCGCACGGCTCGCTTCGTCATTGCAGTTCGAGCTTGAGCTTCTTGTTCAGTTCGGTGATCGTCCGGATTTCGCTTTCGATCATGCGAGTGAATTCGGCCGGCGTGGTGTAGCGCACCTCCGAGCCGTCTGCGATCAATTTCTCGCGGACATCCCGGGTCTCGAGTGCCTGCTTGAAGGCGGCGTTCAGACGCTCCAGCACGGCCGGCGGAAGACCCGCCGGCGCGGCAAATCCGAGCCAACTGCTGAAGACGATATCGACACCGGCTTCCTTCATCGTAGGGACCTGAGCAAGGCCGGGCAGACGCTGATCATCACTGACTGCCAGCGCGACCAGCCGACCTGCGTCGACCTGATCTTTCGCGCCGACCGAGGTGAGCATGACGTCGACCTGCCCACCGATGAGGTCGGTCTGTGCCTGCGCCGCGCCGCGATAGGGCACATGCAGCAATGAAACGCCCGCCTGCTCGAAGAAGGCCTCCGACCAGACGTGATACGAGGTGCCGATTCCCGAACTCGAGTATTTCAGCTGCCCTGGCCTGGCGCGTGCGGCATCGATGAACTGTTTCATCGTTCGCATCCCCGAGTTGGTGTGGGTGGCCAGCATGAAATAGCCGTTATAGCCGAGCGTCAGATACTGCAGATCCTTGAGCGCATCGTATTTGAGCGATCCCGGATCGATGGCTGGCGCCATGACCACTGCGGCCTGAGTCACCACACCGAGCGTGTATCCGTCCTTGGGTGCCCTGGCCAATGCCTGCGTGCCCAGGCGCTGACCGGCCCCCGACTTGTTTTCGATGATGATCGGTTGCCCGAGGATCTCGCTGACTCGGGCGGCGATGATGCGCGCCTTGCTGTCGACCACCCCGGGCGGAAACGGCACGATCATGGTGATCGGTTTGGAGGGGTAGCGCTCCTGAGCGCGGGTCGGCGTGGATACCGCAACGATCAGGCAGAGCAGGGCGACGGTGATCCCCCGGATGTTCCGAAGGCGGGTGGTGGCATCTGCTGGGCGTGACGCATGCATCGTGGGTGTCTCCTGAGGGATGCCTCTTTGGCGCTTGGCATGGTGCGTTGTTGCTTCAATGATAAGCGTCACTCGGCCTCAGATCGACGGGCTGGTAAACACAAAGCCATCGTATTGGCCTAAGCTTGATCAAATAACGATAAGAGGAGACTTCGATGAAAGCTGACGCAAAGCGTGCAGTGTCGATCGCTGAAACCGATGCTGTCACACCGACATTCAAACGTCGGGCGGCTCGTGAATCTCGCAGAAAGGCAGTGGCATCAATCGGTGCGATCGTCGGCGCGCCCTTTGTTCTGGGCAGTCAGGCGCGAGCGCAAGCGGCCTGGCCGACCCGGCCGGTGAAGTACATCAATCCGTTTCCGCCGGGCGGAGCGACTGACATCCTGTCACGGCTTTTCTGCGCGAAGATGAGCGAGGTCTCGGGGCAGCAATGGGTGGTTGAGAACATCGGCGGCGGCGGTGGCGATATCGGGGTGAACACTGTCGCCCGTGCGGCGCCCGATGGCTATACCTTCGGTCTGGGTGGCGTCGCGTCTCATGCGATTTCACCGACCCTGAAGGCAGGCAAGCTGCCCTTCGATTCAGATCGCGACTTCACTTTCGTCACGAATATCTGGACGCTGCCAAATTTCCTGGTGGGCAATCTCGCCCTGCCGGCCAGCACCATCCCCGAGCTGATCGACCTTCTCAAGAAAAATCCGGGGAAGTACTCCTACGGTTCGGCGGGCTTGGGTACAACCCTGCATATCGCAGGCGAACTCTTCAAGCTGCTTGCGGGTGTGGATATGGTTCATGTGCCCTATCGCGGTGGCGCTCCGGCGATGGTCGATGTCATTGGCGGTCAGGTTCAGATGATCTTCGACAATATTCCGGGTGCGCTGGTGCAATACACCCCCGGCAAGGTCAAGGGTTTCGGTGTCACCAGCGCAAAGCGAAGCCCTGTCGTCCCGGATATTCCTGCGATTGCCGAGTTCCTGCCTGGATATGACCTCAGCTCCTGGACGTCGATGTGCGGCCCCGCCAAGATTCCTGCGGTCATCCTCGAACGCGCATCGATGTTTGCCAAGAAGGCACTCGATAGTCCTGATCTGCAGAAAGCCTTTCTCGAGCGCGGTGCGACGACCTTCTGGCTCAGCCCGCAGGAGGCCACCGCCTATCGCGCCAGTGAGGCAAAGCGACTGGGCGACATCATCACGCGGGCCAAGATCACGGTTGATTGAATTGCGATGCTTTGTTCGTTCGCAGGAGAACTCACATGAAAGATCAATTCAAGCAGCGGCTCGCGCAGCCGCGCATCATCCTCGCACCGGGCGTCTACGATGGCCTGTCTGCTCTCATTGCGCAGCAGTCGGGCTTCGAGGCGCTTTATCTGTCTGGCGGCTCGGTGGCCTACACCTTGCTGGGTCGCTCGGACGTGGGTCTGACGAGTTATACAGAGGCGGTCGATACATTGGCTCGGGTCACTGACCGTGTATCAACACCGGTCATCGTGGATGCCGACACCGGCTTCGGCAACGCCCTGAATGTCAAGCGCACGGTGCGCGGTTTTGAGCGAGCGGGGGCAGCAATGATCCAGCTCGAAGACCAGACCTTTCCCAAGCGCTGTGGTCATCTTGCAGGCAAGACCGTTGTGACGGTTTCCGAGATGTGCGGAAAAATCAGGGCCGCAGTTGACGCCCGGCACAGCGAATCCACGCTTATTCTGGCCCGCACTGATTCGATTGCTGTCGAAGGTCTGCCCGCTGCGCTGGAGCGTGCTGAGCGATATCTGGAATGCGGTGCGGATGCCTTGTTCATCGAAGCGCTGCGAACGCCAGCTGACATGGATACCGCCTGCGCACGCTTTGCCGGTCGTGTGCCATTGCTTGCGAACATGGTTGAGGGAGGGCAGACGCCGATCCAGCCCGCCGATGAACTGGAGCGCCGTGGATTCAGGATTGCGATTTTTCCGGGCGGCACAGTCAGGGCGGTCGCCAGAACATTGATGGACTACTACGCCAGCCTGCGCGAGCATCGAACGACCCTGCCGTGGAAAGATCGCATGCTGGATTTCGATGGCATCAACGAGGTGGTCGGAACGCCACAGCTTCTCGATGAAGGTCGTCGCTATGAAGGAAGATGAAGACCATGGACAACCGATCTGACCCGAGTGATTCAGGAGGACGCTTTACTGTGAAGTCATCGGTTCTTGAACGTGCAGTCAAGGTTACTGGCACCAGGGTCTGGAAGGGCATTGCCAGTCTGTGCATGCTGCTGACCTTGATGGCATTGCCTCTGGAGTCCCGATCACAGGCCTACCCGTCACGACCGATCAAGCTGATCTCGCCGCTCGCAGCCGGCGGCACGGGTGACACGCTGGCGCGCCTGCTGGGCACGCAGATGGCCAAAGTGCTGGGTCAGCCTGTCGTGGTTGACGCGCGTCCTGGAGCCGGCGGGCAGGTCGGGCTGGAGGCGGTGGCGAAAGCGCCGCCCGATGGTTACACGCTCGCGATCACCGCGTCGGCGGTGGTCATCATTCCGGCGCAACGTCCCAATGCCGGCTTTGATGCGCTCACCGACTTCGAGCCGATCGGTCTGGTGGCAAATACCTCTCAGGTCCTGGTCGTGAATGCAGCCTCGCCCTACAAGACGCTGGCCGAGCTGTTGGCGTATGCCAAGGCGAATCCCGGGCGATTGAACTACGGCTCATCGGGCGATGGCTCGCTGACTCATCTGAATACCGAATTGCTCAAGCAGATGGCCGGCGTTTTCATCGTGCATGTTCCGTATCGGGGAAGCACGTTTGCCAGGAATGGCCTGCTGGGTGGTGAGGTCGATTTTGTGGTGGATGGCCTGATGCCGGCATTGCCGCTGATCAAGGATGGCAGGCTAAGGGCATTAGGCCTGCTCGACAGCACGCGTTCGAGCAGTGCGCCCGATATACCGACCGTCGCACAGGCGGGTGTCAAAGGGTTCGCCTCTGACACCTGGTACGGTCTTCTGGCGCCGGCAGGTACACCGAAAGAAGTGATCCAGGCTTTGCACGCGGCGATGGTCGAAGTTGCCCGGAGCCCCGAATTTCGGGCGGCGCTTGCTGGGCAGGGCGTGCAACTTGCAGTGAGCTCGCCGGCTGAGTTCCGCACCGTTCTCCAGCGGGAAAAAACCCGATGGACGAGTGTCATCAAATACATCGGTTCGAAGTAGACCGCAGTGCGTGAGCCATACCAAGCTTCAGGTGGCGCAAGGAGAGACGAAACATGGGCATGACGATTGCCGAGAAGATTCTGGCTCGCCAGTCGGGCCGCGAGATGGTGCGCCCCGGCGATCTGGTGGTTGCCGAGGTGGAGACTTGCGTGCTTCTGGATACGCATTTCAACCGGCACGCCGGCTGGCGATGGCCGACCAGACTGCACGACCCCGACAAGGTTGTCCTGGTCGCAGACCATATCGTGATGTCAGCCAATCCCGAGGCTGCTATCGGGTTGCGCACAATGCGTCAGGCTGCGCGCCACTATGGCATCCGGCGCGTTCATGACGCGGGTGCCAATCAGGGCATCAGCCATCAGGTCATCGCTGATATGGGCTATGCATTGCCTGGCACAGTGCTGGCCAATCCGGACTCGCACACGGTCAGTGCAGGTGCTTTCAATTGCGTGGCTCGGGGGCTTGGGCGTCCGGAATTGCTGCAGATTCTGTGCACAGGAAAAACCTGGTATCTGGTCGCACCGACGGTGCGGTATGAACTGATCGGCGAGTTGCCCGAGGGGGTCACAGCCAAGGATGCGTTTCTCTATCTGGCCGGTCGCTGGGGTTCACATGAGAATCAAAGTATCGAATTTGGCGGGCCGGCACAGGCGGGTCTGAGCCTCAATGCGCGACGCACCTTGTCGACCATGTGTGCCGAAGTGTCAGCCGAGTTCGCTACATGGGGGCCTGATGATCGGCTTCTGGCTCACATGCGCGCCACCACCGATCGGCCTTTTTTTCCCACCCATCCCGATGCTGATGCGCAGTATGTCGAGGTGCGCACGATCGACCTGAGCAAGTTGGAGCCTTATGTGTCGGGCATCGACGGCGTGATCCACAACACCAGCCCCCTGGCTGATTTTCAGGACAAAGTGCGGCTGGACCAGTGCGTGGTGGGGTCCTGTGCCAATGGCACGCTCGATGACCTGGCGGCTGTTGCGCAGATCGTTCAAGGGCGTCAGGTCGCGCCCTGGGTGCGATTTATCGTGACGCCCGGCTCTCAAGCCATTTATCGCGAAGCGGCCCGTCTTGGCCTGCTCTCGACCATTGCCCAATCGGGCGCACTGGTGACGGTCGAGGCCTGCGGCGCATGCGCCGCACAGGACTTCGGCACGCTTGCGCCGGATGAAGTGTGCCTGACCTCAACCACCCGAAACTACAAAGGGCGGATGGGCGCGGCGCAAGCCAAGATTCATATGGCGTCGCCTGCAACCGTGGCGGCCTCGGCAATCACCGGCTACATCACTCATCCGCGTGATCTGCCAGCGATCGACTTGGCGATGGGGGCGGTGCAATGAAGCACATCATTCAAGGCCGCGTCTGGTGCGTGGGCGACAACATCGACACCGACCTGATCCTGCCGATCGACGTGTTGCAGATGCCACGCTCGGAGCGGCCCAAACATATGTTCAGGGCAAACCGACCCGGTTGGGTTCAGGAAGTCCAGCCGGGCGACATCCTGATCGGCGGCAGGAACTTCGGCATGGGGTCGGGGCGACCGGCCGCGCAAGCCATGAAAGACCTCGGTTTGTCCTGTGTCGTCGCCGAGACCCTGAATGGCCTGTTCTTTCGCAACAGCATCAACTTTGCGTTTCCGGCGCTTGAAATTGCGGGTGTCCACGACGCCTTCGAAGAAGGCGATGAGGCCAAGGTCGATTGGGTGGCTGCCACCATCACCAATCTGCGAACCGGCGTGATGTTGACGGGTGAACAATGGCCCGAACTGATGCAGCAGTGCATGAGTGCAGGTGGACTGGTGGAGCAGCTTGAGGCTGCCGGGATGTTGCATCCCGTGGGTTGGAGCCCAACGCCACTGTGAGCTGTTCACCGAGCAGATCCTGAAGCGATCGTGTCTGCTCGGTCGGCGTCATTGAATTGAGGACCAGGTCGCCTTAGTCGCTGTTGGCCTGACGCGCGACCCCTTCCGCGAGCAGCGCATCGATCTCAGCCTCATCGATTCCCGCTTCGCGCAGCACTTCGCGGGTATGCGCGCCCAGACGCGGTGGTCCGCGGCGCACCGGCAGCATCTCACCTTCAAAGCGCACGCCGTTGCCGGTCAGGCGCATCGCCGACTGGCCATCCCCTGCGGGGACTGACCGAAAAAACCCGACTGCCTCCAGATGCGGATCGGTGAAGAGGTCGTCCAGCTTGTTCACCGGCCCATGTGGCACATCGTGTTCGGTACAAAACGCCATCCATTCCTTCGTTGTGCGCGTCACCAGAATGCCTGCCAGATGTCCGTAAAGCACTTCCACATTGCGCGTGCGCGAAGCGTGATTGGCAAAGCGGGGGTCTGCTGCCAGTTCGGGATGCCCGGCGGCGGTGAGGAAACGGATCCAGTGCGCATTGCTGTGAGGCATGAGGCAAAGGTGGCCATCGAGGGTACGGAAGGGCTTTCGCTGCGGTGAGAGCACGCGTGCATAGCCCGTCGGGCCAGTGCCGGGAACGAAGGTCTGGCCGCCCATATGCTCGATGAAGGCGAAACCGGCCATGGTTTCGAACATTGAAATCTCGACACTCGAGCCCTGACCCGTGCGCTCGCGTCCCATCAGAGCGGCCAGAATGGCGTGCACCGCGACGTTGGCGCAGGTCTTGTCGGCCGCAATCGTGGGCAGGAATCCGGGTTGGCCCGACACACGCTGCATCAGATCGGCCAGGCCGCTCATGCCCTGCACGATGTCGTCGTACGCAGGGCGTCCGGCATAGGGCCCGGCTTCTGAAAATCCATTCAGACTCGCATAGATGACCCGCGGATTGCGCGCCCGCACGGTGGCGGGGTCGAGGCCGATCGCCGCAAGTTTTTGCGGTCGGATGTTGTGCATCACCACGTCGGCGTGGTCGACGATGCGCAGCAGCGCGGCTCGTCCTTTGGCCTGCTTCAGATTGATCACGACGCTGCGCTTGTTGCGATTGGTGCTGATAAAGCCGCTGGCCATTCCGGGAACCACTGCCTCGGCACCGGCACGCGTGGTGTCGCCAGTCTCGGTTTCGATCTTGATGATGTCGGCACCGTAGTCGCCCAGATACTGACTGGCGTAGGGCCCGAAAATCACGGTGGTCAGGTCGACCACCCGAATGCCGCGCAGGGGCTGTTCGGCGGTCGCTGAGTCTGGCGACACTGCACCTGAGGGTTTGGTCGGATTCATCCTGGTCTCCTTGATCGTTGTGCCTGTCCGGCGCGCCGCGATTGCCGCAGTCTGCTGCGGTCTTGGGCGATCAGATCCATTGTGCCATCCCGGTGTTGACCTGGCCGTCTGCCGGCCAGGTGCACTAGCGACGGGGTAAGGCCAGAATCAGCGCGCCTGCCAGAAGGCTCATGCAACCCACGATGATGAAGGCGCCGTCGTAGTTGCCGACCACATCATGGTAATGACCGACCGCGAGTGGCCCGCCGGCGCCGAGAATGAGCGCAAAGGGCAGGGCGGCACTTCGGACCGCCCCGAGATAGCGACGACCGAAATACGAGGCCCAGATCACTTCCTGCATCGGAATCACGCCGCCCCATCCGATGCCCAGAATGAAAAACGACAGGTACTCCAGGCTCAGCGAACGCGCCTGCACGCTCAGGACAATCATGATCAGCGCCAGCCCGGAGAGCGCGACGCTGAAGGCCGCCAGTGGCTTGGGATTCACGCGATCGATCAGCCATCCCCACATCGGTTTGGTCACGAGTGCGGGTACCGACGCGATGGTAATCATCAGGGCGGCAGTGCTGCGCGAATAGCCTGCATCGGTCATGAATGGAATGGTCTGGAAGAGCACCACCGGGATCAGCACCTGGAACATGCTGAAAGCGCCGACCAGCATGTAGAACAGCGGCATTCGCAGCGCCTGCTTTCGGGTGACCGAGGTGTCGTAATCGGCCTGCGCTCGGGCCCCCGCCTC
>Ga0114972_10000974_pt1 | contig 21512 bp, 19 predicted proteins | sample M_140807_EF_Meta_FD_87354 | JGI IMG/M metagenome (GOLD analysis project Ga0114972, IMG submission 87354) | Freshwater microbial communities from Lake Montjoie, Canada to study carbon cycling - M_140807_EF_MetaG | ecosystem: Environmental > Aquatic > Freshwater > Lake | place: Lake Montjoie...
GGAACTCACCGAATCGGCCCGGCGCGCCGACAACGCCGAGCTGCTGAACGCCCTGCCCTCCCTGCCGATCGAGCGCGCCAGCATCCTCGAAGCCCTGGCCGAAAGTCGCGCCGAGCGCTGATGGTGGTGATCGATGCCTCGGTGCAGGTCGATGCCCTCCTGGCGGCTGGCCCTGCCCGGGGTCGACTGGCGAGCGACAACCTGCAGGCTCCGGAGCTGATCGATGCCGAGCTGCTTTCGGTGCTGCGCAGGCTGGTCCTGGCCGAGAAGCTTCAGGAAGGCCATGCCCTGCAGGCGCTGGCCACCGCCGACCGCCTGGGCCTGCGCCGCCACCCCAGCCGCTCCCTCTGGCCCCGGGCCTGGGAGCTGCGCACCAACCTCTCCGCCTACGACGCCCTCTATGTGGCCCTGGCCGAGCAACTCAATGCGCCCCTGCTCACCGCCGATGCCCGCCTCGCCAGGGCGCCGGGGCTGCGGTGTCCGGTGGAGGTGGTTGGGCCGTGAGCAAGGCTCCTCAGGGATAACTTGCGCCCCTAGCCCAGCTTGATGATGGTGGCCATCCCCAGGCTCTTCCTGTGCAACCGCAGCGATGACGCCTTCGCTGCATGAGCTGGGACGAGATCCGTTGGCGCTTCACCAGCGGATCAGCCTGCATTCGCCATTGGCGCTGGCAAAGCCGGTGCCGTCGAGCGGGGTGGATCGGCTCCCATTGGTCTGCGATCAGAGTCCGTTGCGCGCTCCCTAGCGGAGTGGTGCGCGCTCCCTCGCGGAGTGGGGATGCGGGGTGATTCCACCCAGATTCGAGATGCCAGATTCGAGACGATGGAGAATAGGGGAAACGCCCATCGCCCTTAAGAGCGGCTGAGAAGCCTTGTGGTAACTGGGTTCGATTTCCGGAGCTTCAGGGCATTTGTACCCAGGCTGTACCCAGCGCTGCACCCAAGTCAGCGGCCTCGGGTCACCCAGGGCCAGTTACATTTCTTAATTGCTTCAGCCGATCCTTGTTTTCCGTCGCGGCAGCGCGCAGCAATTCGCTTTTTTGGGGTGGGGGGCAAATTTTCATTGCTTAGCCCCAACGTGGGCCCCTGCCACAGCAACCCTGCGGCCCATCCGATACCTACCTACTCCTGATGAACTGCAGGACATGCTGGGGCCCCTGTTCGCCTTTGGCCAAGTCCGGCATCCTTTGCAATCGACCCGACTGGGAAGAGGCCGGGAATCGGTGATATTGGTATCGTCAAGTCAGATGCTAGGCCGTTGCGGACGTGTTTTTGCAGCATTCGTATGTGTTCTTAGACGATTGCGAATTGTCGGCAACTTATGATTAGTAGAGCCAGGAGGCCCCCCGTTTTTTGGGTCACTCGGGCGCCTAGGCCACCTCTTAGACCTGATGCGAGGGAGGAGAGTGGGTGTTCGGATGCCCCCAGAGGGACTACTCTTGAAAGATCTAAAGATCCTTCAATGAAGAATTGGATATCAATCGCTACCATTTTGCTTTTTGCGGCCCCTGCTGTTGCAGAAACGTGGGTGACCGTCGTCACCATGACATATACCGATCTAGACCCACATAGAGTGGCTTATCAAATTGATGCTCAGTCGGTCTATCGTAAGGGATCTTTTACGTATGCCCGTGGTAGATTTAATTATCAGTCCAACTCGGAGGTTCTGATCGCTCAGTGCCTCGTTGGTCGGTTGAAGATAGGGGCCGACAGGGTCTACCCAGAGCCATACTGGATTTTAAAAAAGAATGGTGTTTGGCTCTTCGATAACGAAGGGGAATCGTATCGAGGGCAGAGGAGATTTGAAGAGCCAGTCGGAAGGCTATCAACTTGGATGGACGCTGTACTGGATTTTATGTGTGCTCAATAAGGTATCTCGATGAATTTTTTTCTTTGTGGTGCCACCGTCTAGGGCCCCGACTCCTGAATAGAGGAGACCAGCAAATCTAGTCACCTTTCCTTCGCGTTATCGCCACCCTCACCCCCCAGCCTTCGCCCTCCCCAGAGTGCGCGGATGCACCGGCACCTCCACCGCCCGCAGCAATCGCTCCGGATCACTGGCGGCGATGGCAGGCCAGGGCCAGCTCACCACGTCGGTCACGCGGAGGCGGTGCAGGGCTACCTCCATGGCCTCCTCGGGGCGGTCGGCGAGCAGGAGTTTCTCCCAGCGGTCGCGGTCGCCCTTGATGGGTACGTGCTCCTCGAAGCGCCACTGGTTGAGCAGCACCCCGGCGAGGTAGTCGGGCGGGAGCCAGGGGAGGGATTCTTCAGGCTCGGGAATAGAGGGCAGACCAGAGCGGTCTATCCAGGGGATGCCCTTCTGGAGATCGCGGAGAAGTTCGGCATCGATCCGATCGGCGAGGAGAAGGGCGATGTCTGCGAGTGAGGCGTAGGGGCTGCAAGTGGCCAGCGCCAGGCCCAGACGCCACTCGGGCCCATCGAGTTCGCGTTCCAGCAGGCCGAACCACTGGGGCGGCAGCTCCTTCCTGCCCTTGCTGAAGCGCTGCAATCGGTCGTCCTCGGGCTTGAGGTCTTCCTGCTGCCGCCAGGCCACCAGAAGGCGCAGCAGGGCGGTGAAGGAGCCGCCGCCGCCTGAGAGGGCCTCCAGTTCTGCTACCACCCGCTCGGCGCTGTTGCGGTAGCTGGTGGGGATGGAGCGATCAGCGGCGCGCCGGCGCAGGGTGGAGGCGAAACCCGCCACGCCGGCCAGAGCATCGCTGCGATCCTCCTGGTCGTCGTGGAGGGGGAAGACCTCGATCAGGGATGGGATCTTGGTGCCCTGCCCCACTCGTGGCGGGAAGCAGTAGCGGGCGAAGCCAGAGAGGCCATGCCGCCGGCCGAGCTGGGAGGCGAACAGGGCGAAGTCGGTGCCGGTGCGGAGCTGACGCGGCAGGGGCAGCAGGGCAACGCGGGCCAGTTCGTCGCGCAGTTCCTGGAAGGTCACGGGTTCCTCCCAAAGCGGACACCACAACTCCTCCGCCGGTTGTCCGTCGTTCTCTAGCCAGCTGGTTGAGGCATGGCCGGAGGCGTTGTGGGCCACGGCGAGGGTGAAGCTGGCCTGGCGGGCTCCACCTGCTTCCTGCCCCTCCTGCTGAACCGTGGTGGCGTAGCCCTGGAAGAAGGCCATGCCCTCGGCCAGCAGGATCAGCTCGGCCGGGTTGGCGGTGGTGGTCTGCACATCGGTGCTGGCGACGCGATACCCCTGCTGCCCATCGCCGCGGCCGGCCGGGTCATAGATCAGGCTGTTGCCGGCCTTGAGCAGCACGTTCCGCGCACTGGAGCCGAAGATCGCGGCCTCGAAGTGCTCGGCCTTGGCAGCGGCGAGGGAGGCCACGAACTGATCGCCGAAGTCGGCTGCCAGGAAGCCGGCGGTGCCCCCGAGCAGGGCCGGGTAGCGCACGTAGGGCTTGCCATTGGCATCAACGCCAGTGACCGCGCAGATCTGCAGCCAGGCGGCGAAGGCATCGCTCTGGCCCTCACGGCTCAGGGCCTCGAAGGCCAGCCGTTTGGCATCACCCTTCACCTTGCCGCCCTCCACGAATTGGGGCATCACCCGCGCCGCCGTGGCGGCCACCCGCCGCAGCTCTTCAAAGCGCGAATCACTCAGGGCCTCGATGGCGGCAGGCACCTGGCCTTCCAGAAAGCCTGGGCCGCCGCTTTTGGGTTTGTTCCATGGCGTGAGGCATGGCGATGGCTGGTAGCGATTCGCCATGAACTCGCTCAGTTCCGACGGGCTGAGGGAAAGATCCAAATAGAATCGCCCCTGCTGCCAGGAACCCGCCGCAGCACAGCCTGGAAGCTGGGTTGATGCGATCTTCAGCAACCCCAGGGCGGAGAGGTGGCTGGATAGGGGCGTACTGGTGAGGTTGGTTTCCATCGATCTGGGTGCAGTTTCAGGGATGCAAAGGTTCTGACTTCAGGTCAATCAATTCCGCCGCCCCAGTGGCTGGAATCGGCCAGCCTTGCATTCGCGGAAGCACCAGCTGCAATCCGCGGCAATTGATGAACTGGGTTCAACTTCCCCGGATAGCAAAACCATCCGGAACCATGGGCCGCCTGCGGCAGGTTCCACAGAACGGTGCCTGGTTTCAACTTCCCCGGATAGCAAAGCCATCCGGAACATCACTGGCACGGCGTTTAGTTCGTGGTATCGGCAGGTTTCAACTTCCCCGGATAGCAAAGCCATCCGGAACCTGGCTATGGCGCACCCTGCATCCTGGGCAGACTGTGGTGTTTCAACTTCCCCGGATAGCAAAGCCATCCGGAACCGTCCCATTGGTGCCGTTGGTCCCCGCGTCGCCTCGAGGGTTTCAACTTCCCCGGATAGCAAAGCCATCCGGAACTGCTGTCGGCGCTAGTCGCGGCACTGCCTGAGGGCTCGTTTCAACTTCCCCGGATAGCAAAGCCATCCGGAACCCAGCCAATGCGTGGTCATGTCGCTGCTGGTTGGCCGGTTTCAACTTCCCCGGATAGCAAAGCCATCCGGACCCCCGGCCATCAAAAGGCCAGGTGCTGCAAGGGCTTGGAGAGCCGTTTGCGCGCAGCCCAGTTTGAGTGGCCGCTGATGCCTTGGCAACGAACCTGAAACTGCCCCAGACCCATTGCGCCGCAATGCAGCGCGCAGCTCCACGGCGTAATGCGGGTTTTCGGCGATCGGCAGGGGTGCGCGCTCCCTCATGCCACCGCCTCCAGTCGCCCTGCACCGAAATGGCGGCCCCAGCCGATGCCGATCTCTGGCATTCCCCGCTCGGCCATCAGCTCCACGTGGAAGCCGAGACCAGAAGCGGCCTTGCGCTCGCCACGGCCATTGATGCCCGGCCCATCCACCACCTCCAGCACCCTCGCTGCGATTCGCCCGTGGCTGGGATGCTCCACGCAGAGGGCTTCGCTCTCGATCTGGAACAGGGCGGGATCGATCTTGCCCTGTTCCCCCAGGCCCCACAGCAACGATTGGATGGCCTGGCCTGCTGGGCTGCGCTGGAGCTTCCCCTCCCTTGGAGTTGTGTAGAGCAACATCGGCGTGGCCGTGCGCAGCTGCCGGTAACTGCCGAACGGGGCATGGTCGAGACGCATCAGCCTCAGCGGCACCTCCACACCGCCCCGGCCGTAGAGCCGGCGCAGCTTCTGCATTGCCTCGATCTCCGGCTCGGTGAAGGGCTGCGGGCTCAACACCTCCAGCGCGCTGATCGCCCCATCGCTTTGGTGCCAGCAGTACCAAGGCCGCTGGTCTTCCCCGAGCGGTTGGCCGCCGGCCAGCCCTGCGAACAGCGTTGAACTCGGCGCCGTGCGCAGCAGGGCACGGTGCAGCCGATCAGTCCAGGCGATCCCGGCGGTCGCCGGCATGGTGTAGTCCGAGAGGAAGGCATAGAGAGCCCTGTTCACCGCAGGCGCCTTGGCGCCATGGCTAACCACGGCCGGCCGCTCGGGGTTGTAGCGGTAGCTAAGCCAGCGCTGCCCCGGCAGGCTCTGGCGGCCCTCCTGCCGCCCTTGCTGGGCGTTCATCTGCAGGCCCTCCAACACCTCCGCCCCCCCGCAGGTGAGCACCGAGAGGGTGCCGGCTGGATCGGGCATGCAGTTGGCCGCTGGCATGGATGGCACCACCTGCCAGATCGCGGGGTACTCCGCCCGGCCCAGGTAGCTCAGGCCGGCAAGGCAGGCACCCAGAAGCCGCTCCTGCTCCGCATCGAGATCCACCGGCCAGCTCACGTGCAACGTGGCGCCTTGGCCCAGCTCCAGGAAGGAATCAATGAAAGAGCGCCGCTTCCCCTTGGCCTGGCTGTAGCCACCACCAAAGGTATCGAGCGGTGGCACCGGCTCATTGCCGTACACCGGCCGGAAGCCTCGGATCTGCCCGAATTCGCCAAAGGGCAGGTGATAGCTCGGGGGCTCCTCAGCCAGCAGGGCGATCAGCGCCTCAACTCCTTCCGGCAGGTGGCCGGGCGTGCCGGAGAGGGTAAACGCACCATTGAGCACTGCTCGCAGCAGGCGCCAGGGTGAGGGTGGGTACTCCACCTGGCCTTCGTGTTCGCTGCGGCCCCAGGGGGTCGCGCCGTAGCGGCCCGAGAGCAGGGTGATGCGGATGGTGGTGGCCATCAGCTGTCCTCCTCAGAAGCTGCCGCGGCCACTGCAGCACCGGCCTTGCCTTTCTTGGCTTTCTCCTTGGCGGCGCCAAGGGTCAGGGCGAACTCCGTGACCGCTGGATCAGCCAGCAGACCGAGGCTGCGGCAGGCGGCCATCTTCTCCTGCAATGCCTGGAGCAGGGCAGCGGGATCGCTCAGTTCCGCCGGCACCTGCTCCGCCTGGAAGATGCAGTGGGCCCGCAGATCGAGTGGTGCCGCCAGCAAGCGGGCCAGCTTCAGGCGGGCCAGTAGGGCGAGCACCTCGCGGGCTGGATCGGGGAGGGGCAGCCGTTCGATGCGGCCCTCCGCCAGGTAGACCGCCAGCTCGATCTCCTCGGCGATGAACGCTTGATGGCGGAACGGAATGAAGCCGGCGCCCACCTCCGCCGCGGTGGCCTTCTCGCCCACCAGGCCCTCCACATCGAACCCATCGCCGGAGGGGAAGAGGGGATCCTTGGCCACACCGCCATCAGCCACCGACTGGGCACCACGGGCCACCACCTCGGCCGTCAGCAGGCGGGGGGTCTTGGCCACGTTGGGATCGAGGCCCGCCAGCTGGCTGTAGAAGACGCCGTGCAGCAGCGAGTTGGGGCAGTAGTGGAAGGTCGCCGCCGCGATGCCGTCATCGAGGATCCGCCGGGCCAGCTCCTGCTGAAACGGCTTGAGATCGGCCGAGCGGCAGAACCAGCCGGAGGCGAGCCGGTGCGGCAGCTCCAGGCTGCTAGTCACACGGGTGCGGCCATGGGGATCGGTGATCGTGAGCCGCAAGAACGGCATCGCCTCCAGCCCGGCAATCACCTGCCCCGGCTGCGCCACGATCGTGGCCTCCAGGTGGTTGGCGATCGACTGCACCGAATCCACGATCACCAGCGTCTTGCCGCTGCGGGCATCGCGCACGGTGCTGTGGCCCACATCCACAAAGCCCGCGGGCACAAAGGTGGGAAGAACCGATCTCAGGCGCAGGTTGTGTTGCATGACGAGGTGAGGGGTATCAGGGGAATGTCAGTAGGAAGAAGGGATCTGCCAGCGGCGGGAAGCGCGAACATCGGCCTCGCGGATCACCGCCTCCAACCAGGCCAGGGCAAATGGGCCGTGCTGCTGGAGCAGACGGCGGCAGAGGGGGCTCCAGCCCTTGCCAAGGCCGGAGGGCGGGAAGCGCAGCGGCACCGAATCGCTCACACCGGCCACTGCGGGGAGGGTGTCGCCCTCCTCGATGCCATGGAGCGGTCCATCCCGCGCCCAGGGGAAGGGCTGCAGCTGGAGCCGGATCTTGCCGTGGTGGCTCATCAGCAGATAGCTCACCAGCGGCTCCTCCCCTAGCTGCAGGGCCGCCAGAGCAGAAGCCAGCTCATGGCGAAAACCAGGGCGGCTATGACGGCTCCCCCATCCCGGCGCCTTGGCCCACTGCCCCTCGCCGCAGCCATTGGCCCGCATCGTGGCCTGAAATACCGGATGGGCCTTGCCGATGTCGTGCAGCCATGCCGCCCGCTGCACCTGCGCAGCGAGGGATTCGCTGATGGTGAGGGCTTGGCACAGGGCGGCGGCTTCTTCTTTGGTGTCGCCCAGGTGCTGGGGCAGGGTCACGGCCACCGAGGAGCCAAAGCTGCTGCGGTCTTCTGCGGTGCCGCGTTCTACTGGCGGCTGGATCTCACTCACGGCTGTGGTGCTGGCCGGCAGCCAACCCACCGCAGGGTCATAGCCACCGGCCCCGCAGGACACAGCCGCCACAGACCCCACGCTCAGCTGAGCCGATGGGATCTCCGCCCAGCCATCGCCGCGAGGAATCCAGACCGTGGCAAAGCGCTGTTGCACCGCCCGCAGAGGTGCCTGGCAAAGCTCCAGATCACCGGCCGCCGCCATCTCCGGGCCGGGCTGCTGACGCCACAGCAGCGAAACATCCCGCATCTCGCCCACGCGCAGATAGGGGCTGATGTCGATGTCGCCCTGCTCCAGCGGATGGGTATCGAACAACTGGTGGAACGCCTCAGCGGTGAGCCGCTGGCCCTCACCGGGCTGGGCCGGAGCCTCCACCGCCATCAGGTTGCGCGCACAGGCATCACCCAGGCCATCCAGCCGGCGGCTGGTTTCGGCCAGTTCCGCGCCGCCATAAGGCAGCTCCTCGGCGGGCTCCACCACGATCACCGCCGCATCGGCATAGGTGTTGTTCCGCCCCACCCGACCACAGCGCTGCACAAACGACGCCCATGGGCAGAGGTCGGTGATCAGCAGGCGGGCATCGAGATCGATCCCGGCCTCCACCGTCTGGGTGGCGATCACCACCCCCCGGAACTCTCGCAACAGGGCTTCGATGGCCTGCCGTTCAGCCCTGCGGAAACGGGAGTGGAGCAGCAGGGTTGGCAGGCCCTGCAGCTGGGCAACGATCGCCTGGGCGCGCCGCACCTGATTGACCACCACCAGCGTGAGGGTGCCCTCCTCGTGATGAATTCTCACCAAGGCCGCCGGATCGGTGTCGCCCGCCAGAGTGAGCGGCTTGGCGCGACCAACCTTCCGTTCCGCCACCGGATGCCCATAGTCGGTATCGCACAGGCCATGGCGGGGGGTGCCGGCCGGCAGGATCGCGGCATCGAGGGTGGCGGAACAGAGCACCAGCTCCCTTGGCGCCGGGCCACCCAGCTCCTGGTGCAATTGCTGCAGCCGTATGGCCGTGCGCACCGCGGCTCCCTGCAGCTGGGTCTCATCCACCACCACCCGCACATCGGTGTTGAGGGCGGCGAAGTGGCGCGGCCAACTCCAGCGCGAGCAGCAATAGCCGCGCATTAGCTGGCGGCTCACCACCTGATCCAGGGTGCCCACGATCACCGCCTCGACCGCCAAGGCATCGGCGTAGTCGTTGTCGATCTGGCCGCCCCGCAGAACATGGACCGGGATGCTCACCCCCAGACGGGCCATCACCGCCCGGCACTCGACTGCGATCTGCTCGGTGAGGGTCCGCAGGGGCAGCTGATAGACCAGCCGCCGGGGAGTGGATTGAGGCCGTTGCTGGCGGTCCCACAGCCAGCCCACCAAGGTGGCCAGGGTCTTGCCCAACCCCGTGGGCGCCTCCAGGGTGCGGATCGGCGCCGCTTCCCCCTGCTGCATCCAGGCCAACTGGAACGGAAGCGGCAGGAAGCCTGCTGCAGCCTCGAAGTAGCTGGCGGGGTGCAAGTGGGCGGGTGATCCGATGGCTAACTTCTAGCCATACATCTCCCATGAGGCACCCCACTGCCAGCAAAGCCAACCCTATGAGCAGGGAGTCTTATGCAAAATCTGCATAGTGCCCCGTATTGCCCGTGCTTGGCGGAGTTGCGGAGGCTGTCATCGCCTCCCTCGGCAGTCCTCCATGGCTGAAGCTAGGCTTGGGGAAAAGGTTTTCAGCTTCAATGATTGGATCCCTCCGCAGGCCATGGGCAGGCTTGATCGCCCTGCTTACGGCGACTGCGTATGGAATGCCAGGTTATGGAATTCCCCAATGGATTGAGATCGGATCTGGCGAGGATGAAGCCGAGTATTTACTTGATTTCAACTCGCTAAAGAGAGATGGTCAAAGAGTTGGATTTTCGGTCTCAAGAATTCCCAAGGGTGAGTCAACCTCTTTGGCATTTTTCATGTGGGTGGATTGCCAGCGCTGGGCCTATGCACCTGAGGGTGGATCGGAATGGAAGTTGATAGCTGCCAGGACGCTTGGAGACGCCGCTGCATGGTTTGCATGTTCCAAGTCAAAACCCACTTCCTCGGTGAGTGTGGCTTCTACCAGTGGCAATGATCTTTCTCGTGCCGGCACGGATGGTATCTGTACATTTCTTTCAAAAGAAGGAAGTGATGTTGTTGGCGACCCTTGCCGGATCAATGCAACATCAAGCGGCACAATGCTTCGATGGTCTGATGGCGTCTTCACCAAAATGAGATTTGAGGGTGACAAAGTACTAGTTGAGTCTCCTGGTAGCGGCGATTTACAGGGTGTTTTCTTGTCGCGGACTCCCAAAAGAATGGCCATTCAGTATCAAGGGGGGATCATCCGTTGGTGCTGGAGTTCGGGCTGTCCCAAGTCTCGTTGATTCTTTCGTCAAGTGAGGGCGGCCTTGTTTATTGATGGCCAGGTGATTGATCACTTTTTTGGGTCGCATTTTGTGAGTGAGTAAAACGCTTGGCGAGCCGCTGGCGCCCCCCCATGCCGGCATGCTTCGCCCTGTGCCGGTTGGGCGTTGACGCCTTGCAGAGGCATTAGCTGCAGGGTCTGCGTTGTATTGCCTGGGCCCGTTGCTGGTACGTCTTCGGGCTGGATTAATCGTGCAATTTGGCCCTGATTGCTTGACATGTCACGCAACCGTCACTTACGATGAAGGCTGGCATCAGGCCCGGCCGCAGTGAACGCCGGGCGCATCGCCTCCAAGCACTTCCACGCACCAGCTGGTCTGCGGACCTGATGCCGCCATCTCGTCTTCCCATTTGCTCATTCATCACCATGTCCACCACCACCAAGCCCCGCACCAGGGGCAGGAAGGCCTACGACGGGCCGTCACCAGAGGAGAAGCTCTGCGCCGATCTGGTGGCCCTGCTGGAGCAGGGGACCGCACCATGGCGCCGCCAATGGCAAGGCCATGCCGGCCGCCATCGCAACCTGCTCACTGGCGCCGAATACCGCGGGGGGAATCCCCTGCTGCTGGAGCTGGGAGGCCTGATGCGGGGCCACAGCCTGCCCCTATGGCTGGGGTGCGCTCAGGCCAAGGCTGAAGGCTGGTATCCCCGCAAGGGCTGCACCGCCGCTCGGATCCTGCGGCCGCAGCTGAACAAGCGCGAGGAGGAGGGAACCAACCCGGACACCGGCAACCCTGAAACCGTGCTCAAAGCCTGGACCTCCTACAAGGTGGTCCCCGTGTTCAATGCCGCCGACCTGGTGGGGGCCACCGAGGAGCACGCCGCCGCCCTGGCCCAGCGGATCGCCGCGGCCATCGGCCAGACCGAACCCAGGGAACCCGCGGCCAGGCTGGAGGCTGCTGAGACAGTCCTAGAGGCCTGGGAGGTTCTGACCACGTTTGGCGGGGTGCAGCCCTGCTACGTGCCCGGCCTGGATCGCATCAGCATGCCCAACCCCGAGGCGTTCGAGTCCCGCGAAGCCTTCGCGGCGACGTGGGCCCATGAGCAGATCCACAGCACCGGCCACGCTGACCGGCTGGCGCGGCCGATGGGCGGAACCTTCGGCAGCAAGGCCTACGCCCGTGAGGAGCTGGTGGCCGAGCTTGGCGCCGTGCTGCTGTGCCAGCGGCTGGAGATTGGCACCCAGTTCGAGAACCACGCCGCCTATCTGGCGAACTGGATCGAGGTGCTGAAGGAAGGCCCGCGAACCCTGTTCAAGGTGCTCAGCGAGGCAAGGCAGGCGGCCGATCTGATCGCACCGGAAGCCCCGGTCGCCGATGCAGGGGAGGCCTGAGCGATGAATTCAGAAACGACCTGGGCCCAGCACCACGGCAGCGCCGCGGTTGAAGCCTTGATAGCGGCGCACCCTCGTGCATGCCCTGAAGCCTTGCGCGCCATGGCCAACCGCTGGCACGCAACCGAAAACATGGCCGGCTTCCTTGATGCCTGCTACCCCCTGATTCCCGAAGCGGGGGAGGCCTGATGTGGGACTACAGCCTCAGCCGGCGTCAGGCCCGCATCCTGCGGCGCCTGGCCGAGGCCTATCTGGTGCAGCTGGAGCGGCAGCTGCCGACCTTGAGCCCTGCCACACCACCGGAACCCGGCCAAAGGGAGCGGCCCTATGTGCGCTGCCGCTTGACCATCGACGACGTGAAACTCGCCATCAAAAAACTTCGGAGGATCGAGACGACATGACCACCGCCTATACCCAACCGCTGGCCCCGGCACCCCCGTCTGTATCAGGCAAAGGAACCCAGCAAAGGGCTACGGCATCTCATCCGGCCCGTTACGGCACCCTCCAGCTGGTCGCCTACTACCGAGTCAGCACGGATCGGCAGGGCCAGAGCGGGCTGGGCCTCGATGCCCAGCGCCAGAAGATCCAGCAGCTGGCCGCCGACCGTGGCGCGGTGGTGGTGGCCGAGTTCGTGGAGGTGGAGAGCGGCAGGAAGAACGGCCGCCCGGTGCTGGCTGAGGCCTTGGCGGAGGCCAGGAGGCACAGGGCCGCCCTGGCAGTGGCCAAGCTCGACAGGCTGGCCAGGGATGCGGAGTTTGTGCTGAGGCTCAGCCGGGAATCGGAGGCATCGGGCCTGGCGGGATTCCTGTTCGCCGATCTCCCCGACGTGGACGCCACCACCAGCGCCGGCCGGTTGATCCTCTCGGTGATGGCCAGCGTGGCGGAGTTCGAGAGCCGCCGCATCAGCGAGCGCACCCGCGAGGCGATGGCCCAGGCCAGCCACAGGGGGGTGAAGTTCGGCGCCGATCGGCCCCAGGTGGCCGCTGCCAACCAGGCCCGCCGGGAACAGGCCACTGCCGCCGCCGAGCGCCTGAGGGGCCTGCTCACCCCGATGGCCGCCAGCGGCGCCAGTCTCCGGACCATGTGCCTGGCACTGGAGGCAGCAGGGGTGCTCACCCCCGCAGGTTGCAGCCGTTGGAGCCCAGCCCAGGTGGCCAGAGCGGTGGAGCGGCTGGGGGTGCCGCGTTGATGCCCTGAATCGGGTGGGTTGTCCTTCCCTTCCGGGTTGCGTGACGATGGGGCCATGGCCCTTACCCCTGCCGAACGACAACGCCTCCGCCGCGCTCGCCTCAGGGCAGGGGAGTCGGTGCCCACCTGCACCAGTTGCGGAGCCCTGCTGCAGGTGGGCCGCCGTGAGCGCACCGACCGACAGGGATCCACCCTCTGCTGGAGCTGCTGGATCAAGACTCCCGAGGGCCAGGCTGCTGAGAACGAGCGGAAGAGGAAACACGCCGAGGCCAATCCCGATCTCCGACGCCAGCAGACGCGGGATGCCGTGCGACGGCACCGGGAACGCCAGCGCGGCGATTCACCTCCGGCGGGGTGATCCGCAACGCCATCACCAGGTGCAGCGAACGGCATGTGTGGATGCGGCTGAAGGAAGCACACTCTGAGCTGGAGGGCAGGCTGCAGATCCTGGCTTGCTGCCAGGTGCTGCCTGTTGCCATGCCGGTCGCCAAGCTGGCGCCATGGACACCGCCGAACGCCGCCGCCGGCCCACCGCCGCCTACGCCGCCGCCCTTGCCGCTGAGGCCGCTGAGGCCGCTGAGCTTGGTGGCTGGTATCCGAGCGCCCTGTGCGACGGCTTTAGCAGTAACGGGCAGTCGCTGCACTGGGAGACCTACTCACACCCCGATGGTCGGGAAGTCGATGTATTCGGCGGCAGGTTCTGCTCAGACCCCGAGCTGCAGGCCTTGCTGACGGCCAGGGCAGAGGCCAGGGACAGGGAGGAGGAACTCCGTCCTTGGAACTGGCGGGCGAAGGATCTGCTGCTGAGGGTGGTGAGGAACTGGGCCCGTCGGCGCCACGGCTGACCCTCACCACGCCTCCGAGGCGCAGCGGATCCCGTTGTCGGCAGCTATGGCAACAGCGAGCTGGGGGCTTCGTGACACCAGCAGGGAGGCAGGCGCTGATCAGCGAAGCGCGGCCTGAAAACGTTCCTCGTGGGCCTTCCTGGGCCCCCTCCCGCCGGCGGTCACAAAGAGCGGATTGACGATGCCGCGACTCCCGACGCTCCTCCGTCCCTGCCAGCGCACCAGCAGGCCAGCCCTGCGAATCCGAGCAAGGGAACGAACCACGTCCGCCCGGTTGGCACCCAGCTGCTCAGCCAGGGCGGCGCTGCAGTGAAGCGTGCTGTTGTCGTTGTGGGCCCATCCGGCGATCAGTGCCATCAGCACCGCATAGTCCCGCGGCAGAAGATCCCGGCTCCGGGCTAGAGCCACCACATCGGCGGCGGCTGCCCGATCGACCATCACAAAGTCACTGAGCCGGCCAGGCGTGGCAAACATGAATCGAGTCTGAGAAAGCGGTTGGCCATGTCTCCTGTGCTGAGAGATTACGGCAGCCAGCCTTATGAAGCCAGCAGCTCAAGGGGGAGCAGCTCCACGGGTGAGACTTTGCACGGCTACTGGCCAAAGGGATCGACTGGTTCGGGAAGCATGCGCTCCTTTATTCGCTGGCCGCCAAGCAAGCAAGGGATAACCGCCTAATGCGGGTATGTGCATAGCCAGCAACTCCTGTTACTCCCTAGACAGGAAAGGGGTATTAGTGCGTTGACTCTTCAGGAAAGAGGCAGAGGGTAACGGGGGTGGCACCCGTGACAGACAGCCTCGTCTTGCCTTCATACTGCCAGCGACCTTCAACTTGCCGGCGCCATCGCTCGCATTGCCCACGAAAAGCCAGCAGCGCCCTAAGAATGCTCAAGCTTTATGTATTGGGTGCAAAATGCTCGCACATTGGCGACCCCTAACTGTTGCTTGTGAAGATAGTCGATCTCATTTAGCTCTTGGCGGGCAGCTGATGGGAGCTTTATCGTGTCAACTGTTGAAGCGAGATAAGAGTTTTCTCCGATGTCAAATGATGTGTAATCCTGATACCCAAGACTGATGAGTGCTTCTGCGCGCATTGCATACCAGCGAGAGCAATCCGCCTTGTAATCGGGTCGCCACTGGCAGCCTCCTAGCAGGGCCAATAACCCAAGGCAGATTGCAACTAGCCCGTGCCTACTCATCCCCTGCCTGGGGCATTGAGGCGTTTGCGTGTTTGTCATGACTTGATCCTTAAGGAGCTGAAGGTGGGGCGGTTAGCGGTGCCAGGCTGGCGAGCAAGCAGACCTTTCTCGACCAGTCTTGCAAGAGTTTGGGATAGAGCCTTGGCGTCGGTGGTTTGCGCCTCCCAAGGCAGATAGGGATGAAGCACTGCCCATACCTGCGCGGTTGTGAGGCGCTCTTGGCTCCCTTCCACCGCGTCCAGCACCTCCTGTTGGGCGGGCGAGAGCCTGGCTCGGCTACGCTCCACTGTTGCTGCCTTTCGATGCTCCGAGAAATCGCAAACGTGGCGCCAGCTCCAGCCGTCCTCTTCAAGCTGAATCACAGCATCAATAAACTCCCCACCCCTTCCTTCCGTGACCAATCGGCGGCGTGGATCTTTCGGGTTGTCCTGGTCGATTAAGGTCAGAACGGCCACTTGAGAAGCATTGGCACGGATCGCACTGTTGCCACGCAGGGCCCCTCCGTTGACGATTCCGCTACGGCCGGCAGCCTTGGCATTGTGATGAATCACGAGCGGAGTGCAACCGCTGAAGATACAGGCACGTTCGATGTCACTTAAGACCTCCGCAGCCTCCCGCGAGTTCTCTTCAATGCCGAGTTTCTCACTCACTTTGGCAAACGAGTCAACCAGCACCAGTGAACCGGGATAATCAGCGCATAGCCTCCTCAATTCGGAGAGTCCCTCAGGGGTTGCGGCCCAAGGATTCTGCGAATCCCATAGGCGAACAATGCGTTCGTCAAGAGTATTTCCCTGAACCAAACCGACAGCCTGAAGCTGCTTTTTCCAAAGACGAATCGGCTGATCCGGGCCAACGATGATGACATTGGGCGGGTGGCCTTTAATCCCGCGCCCAATGAACTGCTGGCAACCATGGAGGAGGCTTGCGATTAGCGCCACTGCCCAGAGGGTTTTGCCTGCTTTAGGGTCAGCGCCAAGGATGTTTAGTGTACCAGCAAGGATCACTGCTTCAACAATCCATGCTTCTGACTCATCTGGCAGCTGACAGCCACCGATAAAGGGGTGAGTTTCAAGTCCATCACGACGGATGATTGCCTCCCCAATCTCACGCCTGTAAAGCTCATCACGGGCCTGAACTGTTAAGTCGGGCTCAACAAGCTCTCGCAGTCTGTGAATGTACTGCGATCTATTGAAGTCAGGATTCTCGCTCACTATTCGTGTAGCGGTAGCCCGAATCAACTCCAGATCGTCTTTCTTTTCCTTTCTTGTATTTGCTTCATGCGGTTCAGGCTTGTTCAGAGCCACTTCGATGGCCAGCTCCACTGCAGCAATCCGATCTGCCACAGTGCCGGGTGCGTCATCAATGGATCCGCCGGCAGACAGGCCTGGCCAAACCTCATTGGCATGCAGTACCAAAAGGGGAAAGCCAACCTCGGCAGCAACCTCAGCGGCATCCTCCGACCTTCTTTGGCCGGTCTTGTCGTGGTCAGCCAGGTAGACGACACCAGCAACCCCAGAACATTTCAAGCGTGCATACCTGGTCCTGATCTGCTCAGGCTTGTGAGCATGGCCGGGCTGGCTGATCGCAACCCGCCCACCAGAGCGAGCCAAGTCAGCACATTTTTCGCCTTCAAGCTCCAGCAACCAGAAACCTTCAACGGCTTCGCCTTCCATGTAGGCGGGCCAGGGGTTTGGGCCTGCACCTGAACGCCATTCTTCTTGGTCGAGGTGATATGGGATGAACGCCTTGCCGCCAGGCTTGTCGATCCGCTTGGTTCCTTGGCTGGGGCTGTAGCGCCACTTCCTGCAATCCGGATCGAAAGCCACTGGTTCACAACGTGCAAGTGCTATCGGGCCTGAGATCGATGCCGGTTTTCGGAAGTTTGGCTGGGCCTCAACGGTGGTGTGGAAGGGATTCACCTTCCCGCCAGTTCCCTTCATTGTCTTGTCGAATGTGAAGTGTGCAGTCCTGCCATCTGTGGCATTTCCGGTGAAGGCCCATGACTGGCTGTCCTTGCGGGTGATCACATCCCCGGGCTTGAGTCCGTCTGGTGGACTGTGGCTTTGTCCGTAATGGCACAGCACCCCAAGCCCATCTGGGCTAGTCCGGCAATCGCCGTCCTTGGTGCGCCCACAGATCGGGCAAGGGTTGCGCTGACTGCTGGCGAGCCACTTGTTCTGAAGGCTGGCCGTCATGGCTGCACCTCCCAACCTCTGACCAAAGCCAGCAATCCACGGATGCAATCCAAGCGCACCGTGATCGCATCAACTCGTAGCGAGGCACCAGGGGAGCAATCCGGGAACAGCCAGATGATTGCGCCGACCGCAGCCTCCAGCTCTCCGGACTGTCGTTGGAGACTGTCCCCATTACACTTCAACCAGGCTCTGAGCAGGGAAGCAGCCCGGCCTTGAGGCGGTATTCCCGGTAGACTTTCTTCCGGCAATACATTCCTTCGGCCTCCGTGGCTGCAACCACAGGAGGCTTTTTTATGGCAATACATTGTTCCGCCCTCAGCTTGCGAAGGTGGATGCAGAAGTGCCCGGCCGCCCACCTCCTGTGCGAGGGAGACTCCTTACATGCTGGCCAGCAGAGATCAATCGATCGGGAATGTCCGATCCGATCTCTTCGGTGGCTACATGCTGGGCATAGTGCTCGATTGCCCGCCTGAGCAATGTTCCGGCAGTGATGTTCAGCGCAGCGGCTAGTTCATGGCAAAGCTGAACGTAGGGGGAGGGCGCTCGGAGAGATACCTGTCCAGTCGCGTTGACCGGGAAGGGCGATTCCAAGCCCCCCATAACCTTGTTGGTCATGGGTCTAAGGGCATTGGAAGCTGGTTCGCCCTCCCTGGCTGCACCCATGCTTCCAATGGGCTTAGGCCTGTCTTCTACCGGTCCATTGAAAGGACGGGCCTCAGGGCCTGACTGCTAGGTCATCCCGTCGCTGCGTGGGGCACACGCCATTGCGACGAGCGTATCCCACATTTAGTGTCGCTGCAACCCTTCTGCACACCACCCATGGAGTCTGCCGTCATCTCTCGGCCTAGTGTTCACGGGATAGGTTCCATGGCTGACCGCGACCCTCTGACGACACTGCGTCAGTGCCTTCAAACCTCTCTGCATCCGAAAGATTACTGGCCCAGTGCTTCTTATGGCCACTTAGAGCTACTTCATGCTTGCGGGCCGTCTCGAATGAAGCCAAGTCGCCGGAGCAATCACGAGCGTAAACAGAAGATCTACGATGACTTTTTGGCGGGTGTATCGCACTCGGCCATCAGCGTCAGTTGCGAAAAAAGCTGGCGGTATGCAGTTAGAATCAGCCTTTGTATGTTTGATCGGCGGGATTCGGCGATCATTTGTTGCTCAACATTTCAACAGCAGCAATTGGTTTTGCTGCTTCGGCGTATGCAACGTGAAGAGTTTCAGTTGTCCGGCGGCATGCTTCATGACCCGCATGTGCTTCTGGTTGGACAGTTGGCGGGACAGCAGTTCCAGGAGGTTTTCGTGGCGCCTGAGATCAATCCTGAAAGTAGTTCACAGCAAGATTTGATCGCCGTGGTTAACGCGGCAAAAGTTGGCCTGCATTTGGTTACCGAACCTCGGTCTTGATCACCTTGAAGGTGATTGCAGTTCGCACCAAGCCCACCTCCGCCTTTCCATCGCTTCCGCCAGCTGCGCCAGCGGCATCCCCCCGCGGCTATAGCGGGCGGTCATGGACTTGGAGGCATGGCCCACGATCTGCTGGATTGCGCGCTCCTCGATGCCCGCATCCACCAGGGATTGGGTCACGAAATGGCGGGTCGAATGGAACACGGCCGTTCGATCGGTCACGCCGGCCTGCTCGCGAATGATCTTCGCCAGGCGGATCGAGGCGTAGTGCGAACGCCGCGGATCGGCAGCTGGCGGTTTCGGCTCCTCGAACAGCAGGCCATCGCCCTGGTGAGCCACCCAATCGAGGAAGCCTTCCTGCACCAGGGCGGCAGGTATCGGGATACGCCGGGTGCTGCTGTCGTTTTTCAGGCGCCGATCCTCGCTGGGCTCGATCACAGCCACCGGGATGCCATCGATCTCCCGCACGTCCTCCTTACGCAGGCCAGCCAGCTCCTCCAGCCGGGCCCCCAAGCACAAACCAAGCGGCAGAGCCCAGCGATCCAGGGCGCGACCGTTTTGCTCACGGCTCACCATCCAGAGCCGGCTCGCTTCCTCCAGGGTGAAGGGCCGGCGGCGTTGCCGGGTGCCACTGGCCTCCCGAAGCCCCTTGCCTGAAAGACGATCCAGAACGGCCTGTGGCACCGGCAGGCCATCCGCCGCGGCCGTTGTGAGGACAGCCCGAACCAGGCCCAGCTTCCGTTTGGCTGTGGTGGTCGAGCCTGTCTGCAGCAGGGACGTTTTCCAGCCACTGATCTGCTCACCGGTGAGCTGTTCGAGCTGGTCGTGGTTCACCTCGGCCGCTAACTCCTGCAGGCGCTTCTCGGTGTCGAGATAGGTCTTGGCAGCTGGTGATCGAAGGGTTTTCCACCGCTCCAGTGCGGCTGTGAAGCTCGCTTTGCGGATGCTGCGGGGCTCCGGTGGAGGGGGGAATTGCAGAGGAGGCGGGAACCTGCCGGCCTCGATCTGGGCCACCTGCTCCCCAAGTGCCGCAGCGGTGCTGGCTATCCGGAGGGCCACCTGCTGCACCTGATCAGCCCCGACGACCACACCGAGCTGCTGGAGTTGCTGGTGGGCTTTGCCGATCCAGTCATCGAGGCCTTTGGCACACTCCTGCACGGTTCGCTGCAGATGCCGCAGCGCAACAGTGGGTGCCGGTTCTTCGCCGAACACCACGTCTAGATCTGGCGAGGCGAGGCAAGGATGCTCCATGGCATGGATCGACTGCGCCATCGCTTGCACGACGCCCCCCACCTCCTGGGCATCCAAAGGACCCGGCCCCCAGTCCGCCGGTATGGGCCGTGGCAGCACGATTCCAAGGCTCTGAAGGGCTTCGAGAACGGCGGCGCTTTCCTCTGCATAAGTGGTGTCACTCGGCTGAGGGCCGGCCTCCTGGGCCCACTGACCGGCCACCCCCAGCACCTCATGGGCGCTGAGGCGCCTTTGTTCCTGGGCTTCGGCAATCCGCCGCTCGGCTTCGCTGTGGGCCTTGCTGTAGCTCGCATAGAAGGCCTTGCTCCCTGGCATGCCGGCCAGGCGCACCGTGAAGGTGGAAGACCCGAGCAACGGGCGGAGAAGCCGGGGGATCTGGCGCTTGTAGTAAGGCACCCTCGACGTGCCTCGCACTAGCAGATAGGGCAGGGAGACACTCGCCCCGGCGTTGCCGCTGCCAGCCGGATGGAGAATGGCTGTACCCAACCCTGTACCCAAGCTCTGTACCCAAACTACCGGGGAAGACCCGTTGGGACATCTGAGATCCCAGTGGTCAAAAGACGTGTGTAGGGTTCAGGATGGAGAATAGGGGACTCGAACCCCTGACCTCTGCGGTGCGATCGCAGCGCTCTACCAGCTGAGCTAATTCCCCGTCGCCCGCCATTATCACCAGCGAACCCCGTGCGCGGATGCCCCCGTGAGCGATTCCATGGCTGATCCCGGCGCCCCTCACCTCGACGGTCGCGGTGAGCCGATCACGGCTGAGCAGCTGGAGGCTTTCGATGAGGCCGCCATCGCTGAACTCGCCCGCCGCCTGGACGACGACGACTACCCCTCCCCCTTCGCCGGCCTCGCCGACTGGCACCTTTTAAGGGCCCTGGCCATCCACCGCCCCGAGCTGGCCCGGCCCTACGTGCACCTGGTGGATCAGGAACCCTTCGATGAGGAATGATCCCCTTGCACCCCCTGGCTGATCCCAGCGGCCCCGCCGATCCCCTGGCCGGCCGCCGCGTGCTGGTGCTGATCAGCGGCAGCATCGCCGCGGTGAAGTTGCCCCAGCTGGTGAGTGGCCTGGTGAAGCGCGGCGCCGAGGTGCGCTGTGCCCTCACCCCCTCGGCGGCGCGGCTGGTGAGTCCGGTCGCCTTGGCCAGCCTCAGCCGCAACCCTTGCCACGGCGACGACGATCCCTGGAGCCCCGCCGCCCCCCGCCCTCTCCATGTGGAGCTGGCCGAGTGGGCCGAGCTGGTGCTGCTGGCCCCCCTGAGTGCCACCACCCTGGGCCGCTGGGTCCACGGCCTGGGTGACACCCTGGTGGCCTCGGTGCTGCTGGCCTGTGAGGCGCCGGTGTTGGTGGCGCCGGCGATGAACACCGCCATGTGGGCCTCCCCCGGCGTGGCGGCCAACTGGCGGGCCCTGCAGGGCTGGGAACGGGTGGTGTGCCTGCCCCCCGCCAGCGGCCTGCTGGCCTGCGACCGGATCGGCGATGGCCGCATGGCCGAACCGGAACGCCTCCTGCTGGGCCTCGAATCCCTCGCCGTGTGGGGATGGCGGCGCGACTGGATCGGCCGCCGCCTGCTGGTGAGCGCCGGCCCCACCCGCGAGCCCCTCGATCCGGCCCGCTGCCTCACCAACCCCAGCACCGGCCTCATGGGTTTGTGCCTGGCCCAGGCCGCCCTGCTGCGGGGGGCCGAGGTGGATCTGGTACACGGTCCGCTCACGGCGCCGGCCGCCCTGCGGGAGGGGCTGCGCTGCCACCCGATCGCCACAGCCGCCGAGCTTGAGGCGTCGCTGCTGGCCCTGCAGCCCACCGCCACCGCCATCGCCATGGCCGCCGCCGTGGCCGACCACCGTCGGGCCGCCCCCCGGGCCGACAAGCTCCCC
>Ga0114972_10000982_pt1 | contig 21455 bp, 18 predicted proteins | sample M_140807_EF_Meta_FD_87354 | JGI IMG/M metagenome (GOLD analysis project Ga0114972, IMG submission 87354) | Freshwater microbial communities from Lake Montjoie, Canada to study carbon cycling - M_140807_EF_MetaG | ecosystem: Environmental > Aquatic > Freshwater > Lake | place: Lake Montjoie...
GCCCGATGTGGAGTTCATCTCGATCTCGCGCACCATGGATCAGGAGCGGCTCGTGGATGAGCTGGTGATTCGCTTCACCCACACCCAAGCGATCGGCCACCTGTTGCCCGGCGTGGCTCCGACTGGCCGGCGGGTGGAGATGGCCTTGGTGGTGATCGTGGGGGTGAAGGAAGGAAAGGTGGCCTACGAGCACATCTACTGGGACCAAGCCGGACTGCTGGTTCAGCTCGGCCTGCTCGATCCAGCTGGGCTGCCGGTGGATTCCCACACGGCCGGCCGGCTGCTCGCCTTCACCGGCAAAGGCTGAGCCCCGCCGGCCCACCGCTCAGAAACGATCGGTGTGGTGGTGAACCGCCCGCCAGTGACCCTTCTCCTTGCGGAACACGGTGGTGGAGCGGATGTCCAGCTGTAGCGCAACACCCTCCCGGGTCATGCCGCTGGTGCGTTCGATGCAGAGAAGCAGGCCCATCTCGGGCGATTCCACGTAGCGGCGGTCATCGGCCACCAGGGTTCCCGCAAATCCCATGGCGGCTTCTTTGGCGAACTCCTCAATCACGGCCTGGCGTCCGGTGCAGATGGCACCGGTGGGGCCCCAGTGGCTGATGTCGTCTGCGTCCGACCAGATCTCTGAGAATGCGGAGGGATCACCGGCCAGCAGGCGGTTCCCGGCCGCATAGAAGGCGTCGGCTGCTGCTTCAAGGGTGGTGGGCATGGCTTGAGCGGCTCAGGATCGGCGAACCCACGAAGCGGCCCGCAATCGCAAACGCTATCCCGAGACCCTCAGCCGGCGGGGGGTGAGGAGGCCTCGCTGGGATGGGCGATCACCCGGTCGATCAGGCCGTACTCCTTGGCCTCAGCAGCGCTGAGGAAGTAGTCGCGATCGGTGTCCTTGGCGATCTTCTCCAGGGGCTGGCCAGTCATGTCGGCCATCGACTGGTTGAGCATGTCCTTGATGCGCAGGATCTCGCGGGCCTCGATTTCGATGTCGCTCGCCTGGCGTTGGCTGGTGCCGCCCAGGGGCTGGTGGATCATGATCCGACTGTGGGGCAGGGCAAGGCGTTTGCCCTTGCTGCCGGCCGCGAGCAGGAAGGCGCCCATGGAGGCAGCCAGGCCCACGCAGATCGTTACCACCTCCGACTTCACGTATTGCATCGTGTCGTAGATGGCCAGGCCCGCTGTGACCGAGCCACCGGGGGAGTTGATGTACAGGTAGATCGGTTTGCTGTTGTCCTCGGAGTCGAGATACAGCATCTGGGCCACCAGAGCGTTGGCCACGCCGTCGTTCACCTCGGAGCCGAGGAAAAGGATCCGCTCCACCGCCAGGCGGCTGTAGATGCTGATCCAGCGCTCGTACTGGCTGCCGGGCAGGCGGTAGGGAACGCTGGGAACACCGATGGGCATGGCTTCGTGAAGGAGTGGGGGACCGGGTGAGGCTTGGGGATAAGCAGGCCCTCAGGGGGCCGCTTTGCAAGGGCTGGTGCTGACGAGGCAGAGGCCTAGCCGATGCCGGCGGCCGTCGGCAGCGCCGTGGGCAATTGTTTCTGGCTGGTGAGCACCCGGTCGATCAGGCCGTAGTCCTTGGCCTCCTCGGCGGTGAGGTAGGTCATGCGATCGGAATCGCGGGAGAGATCCTCCACGCTCTTGCCGGTGTTCTCCGACAGGATCTCCAGCATGGTGCGCTTGTTGTGCAGCACTTCCTTGGCCCGGATCTGGATGTCGCTGGCCTGGCCGCGGGCACCGCTGCGGGGCTGGTGCAGCACGATCGAGGCATGGGGCAGGGAGGCCCGCTGCCCCTTGGTGCCGGCGCTGAGGATCATGGCGGCGGTGCCCATGGCCTGGCCGATGCAGATCGTGTGCACCGGCGGTTTCACATAGCGCAGGGTGTCGCAGATGGCGAAGGCTTCGGTTTCGAAGCCAATGGCATCGCCGGAGTACCAGCTGGTGCCGGTGGAGTTGATATAAAAGAAGATCGGCTTCTCGGGGTTGTCGAACTCCAGATAGAGCAGCTGGGCAATGATCAGTTCCGTCACATCCACGCCCATCTGCCGCTTGGCGTCGTCGTCGGAGAAGAGTGGCAGACCGAGATACACGATCCGCTCCTTGAGCAGCAGGGATTCGAGATCCGGAGGAGGGGTGCGCATCACGCCGGAGTCGCCGTAGTACGGGGCCGACACTGACATGGCCACGCCGGATGAGCCGCCCGCTGCTGATATCGCTGCTGACATCGTTTCGGACATCGGTTCCGACATCTGGGCTGTCATGGCGGGTCGCAGGGCACCAGGTGGTGTCGCGAGCCTAGCCGGGGCCGGTGGGCTGCGGTCCGCCGTTGGCCACGGGTTTCCCGCCCTGCCGGCCCGCCGGCCGGTCACAGCGGGCGAACACCATCCGGCCCGTGGGGGTCTGCAGGGCGCCGGTCACGGTCACCGCCAGCCGATCGCCGATGCGGCTGCGGGCGTCCTCCACCACCACCATGGTGCCGTCCTCCAGGTAGCCCACGCCCTGGTCGGCCTCCTTGCCCTCGCGCACGATCTTGAGCTGCAGGGCATCGCCGGGCTGCACCTCGGGGCGCAGGGCGATCACCAGGGCACTGAGGTTCATCACCTTGAGCTCCTGCACCTGGGCCACCTGGGCCAGGTTGAAGTCGGCGGTGAGCAGGGTGCCGCCGGTGTCGGCGGTGAGTTTGAGCAGCTTGTCGTCAGCACCGTTGCCTTCGTAGCGGGTGCTGTTCACCACCAGGCGCCGGCCGTAGGTCTCGCGCAGTTCCGAGAGCAGCTTGAGGCCGCGGCGCCCCTTGCCCCGTTTCTCGGCATTGCTGGAATCCGCCAGGGCCTGCAGCTCATCGATCACGGCCTGGGCCACGATCACCTGGCCCTCCAATAGCCCCGATTCGAGCAGACCCCGGATCCGCCCGTCGATGATCACGCTGGTGTCGAGGATCTTGGCGCTGGCCGGCTGCAGCACCCCGTCGGCCACCAGCAGGGCTTCGGTGCTGGTGGGATTGAACAGGCGCAGCAGGGTGCGGCCATGCACCTCGGCCAGGTTGTAGCCCAGCACCCCGAAAAACACATTGCTCAGAACCGCCGCCAGAGGCTTCACCAGCACCACCTCCCAGGGCAGGGGCAGCAGCAGGATCGGCGCCAGCAGCAGATTGGCCACCAGCAAGCCCAGGATCAGGCCCACGGCGCGGCTCACCAGCAGGTCGGTGGGCATCGAACGCACCTGGGCCATCAGGCGCTTGCGCAGCTGCTGGAAGAAGAATCCGGCCAGCAGTCCGAAGAAGGCCCCGAACCCGGCCAGCACGGTGCGCAATCCTTCGAGATTGGTCACCTGCTTGAGCAGGTTTTCCGGCAACAAATCCACCCCGAGCCAGCCGGTGGCGGCGCCGGAGATCAGAAACAGCAGCAGGATGAGGGAGTCCACCATGGGGCCAGGGGGCTGGGTCGCGTGGCTGCCCATCACATCAGCAACGCAGCATGCCGGATCCCAGGCCATTCGTCCGCCGGGGGTTACCGCCCGTGACCGACCCGTGACCGACCCGTGATCCGGACGTGACCAAGACGACCCATCAGACCAGTGCCGCCAGTGCCCCTACCGGCTCCCCAAGTGCGCCGATTCCGGCCGTGGTTTCCGGGGGGCGGGTGCTTGCGGAATCGGGGTCCAGCCTTCCCTCCCCTCAGCACGATCCGGCGGTCGGCCCCGCTCGCACGGCGGCCCAGCCGCCGCCCCGCAGCGCCTATCTGCACATTCCCTTCTGTCATCGGCGCTGCTTCTACTGCGATTTTCCGGTGGTGCCCCTGGGCGATCGGGCCGACGGGGCCGTAGGGCCCGGTGCGGCGTCGATCGCCGCCTACCTGGAGCTGCTGCACCATGAGATCGCCCGGTCGCCCTGCGGCCCCCCGCTTTCCACCGTTTATTTGGGAGGCGGCACCCCCTCGATGCTCACCCCTGCGCAGGTGGGGGGGCTGCTGGAAGCCCTTGGGCGACGCTTCGGCCTGGCCCCGGCCGCCGAGATCAGCCTGGAGATGGATCCAGCCAGCTTTGATCGTCCCCGGCTGGCCGGTTATCTGGCCGCCGGGGTCAACCGGGTGAGCCTCGGCGGTCAGAGCTTTGATGATGCCGTGCTGGCCAGCCTCGGCCGTCGCCACCGCCGCCGCGACCTGCTGGAGGCCTCCGGCTGGCTGGAGCGGGCCCATCGGGCTGGTGAGCTCCGCAGCTGGAGCCTGGATCTGATCCAGGGGGTTCCCCTGGCGGGTGTGGCCGGTTCGGATCGGACGCTGCCCCCCTCGGGCTCCAGCCCACCCCGCGACGCCGTGCTGCGCCACTGGCAGCGGGATCTGGAGCAGGCGATCGCCCTGGCGCCGCCCCACCTCTCCCTCTACGACCTGATCGTGGAGCCCGGCACCGTGTTCGATCGCCTTCAGCAGCGCGGCACGTTGCCCCTGCCGGATGAAGACAGCGCCGCCGATCTGATGGAGCTCAGCCAGCGGCGCCTCGCCGCGGCCGGGTACGGCCATTACGAGGTGTCGAACTACGCCCTGCCCGGCCACGCCTCCCGCCACAACCGCGTCTACTGGAGTGGCGCCGGCTGGTGGGGCTTCGGGCTGGGGGCCACCGCGGCACCCTGGGGTGAGCGCCAGGCCAGGCCCCGCACCCGAGAGGCCTATGCCGACTGGCTGGCCGCGTCGGAGGCCGGTGAGGGCCGGCCGGATTCCTCGGCCAGGCCTTTGCGCGAGGCTGAGACCAGCCGACCTTCCAACTGCGGCATGCCGTTCGATGAGCGCCTGCTGGTGGGTCTGCGCCGCCGCGAAGGAGTGAACCTGGAGGCCCTCGCCACCGCCCATCGGATCGGCCGGGAGGCCCTGGCCGACCTGCGGGGCCGGCTGCAGTCCTATGAACAGCAGGGACTGCTGCGGATCGAAGGACCCCGTTGGCGGCTCAGTGACCCGGAGGGGCTGGCACTCAGCAATGGGGTGCTGCGGGAGCTGCTGGAATGGTGGGAGCGCGCTGGCTGCTGATCCAGCCGCGCAGCGCCTCGATCGCCAGCCCCCGCCCGTCGATCAGGGGCGGCGAGAAGGGAGGCTGGCGTGGAGTGAGCCCGAGCAGATCGGCCGTGACTCGCACCTGGCCATCGCAGCCCTCCCCGGCTCCGATGCCGATCACGGGGATGGTGAGCTGGGCGCTGATCGTGGTGGCCACCGCGGCGGGCACGTGCTCCAGCACCAGGGAGAAGCAACCGGCGGACTCCAGCTCCCGCGCCTGGCGCTGCAGCCGCTCCTGGGCCACCGGATCCTCAGCCTGGCGCCGGTATCCCAGCCGGTGCACCGACTGGGGCGTAAGGCCCAGGTGCCCCATCACCGGAATGCCGCTGCGCACCATCCGGTTGATCACGACGAGGGTTTCGGGTTCGGCCCCCTCCAGCTTTACGGCGGCGGCTGGGGTTTCCTTCAACACCCTGCCGGCCGCTGCCACGGCGTCGTCGGGGCCGCACTGGTAGCTGAGGAAAGGCAGGTCGGCGATCAGCAGGGGAGGGTGACTGCCGGTGGCCATGGCCAGGCCTCGGCCCACGGCCCGGCAGTGGTGGAGCATCTCGTCGAGGGTCACCGGCAGGGTGGTGGCGTGACCCAGAACCACCATGGCCAGGGAATCGCCCACCAGCACCGCATCAGCACCCGCCTCCGCCACGATGGCTGCGGAGAGGGCATCCCAGGCGGTGAGCACGCTGATCGGCAGGCCGGCCTGCTTGCGCTGCAGCAGATCATGCGGGCGCTGGGGCACGGCGGTGGATTTTCAGGATTCGACCATGCTGGCAGCCCGCCGTGGTGGCTTCCCCCACCGCTTCGGGGTGGAACGGTGTTGCTAAGTTGGCGACGACTCGGACCCACGCGGCCAGGACGCCCAAATCTGGTCAGGACCGGAAGGGAGCAGCCACACGGGATGCTCCGGGCAGGCGTGGACTCCGGGTCACCCTCTTCAGGGCGAGGCCGGTGGCGGATGGTTGAGCCATCCCACCTCGCAGCGCACTGTTGGCGAAACTCTCCTTTGGCGAAGCGCGGGCAGCCAGGGTCCAGCTGGGGAGATCCAAGCTCCAGGGGGTAGAGATGGCTGTCGCTGGAGATGTTCGGCTCCAGCACGTGGGCCCAACGGTTGATGCCCCGTCAGTGAGGGCGCCACGGGGGGCGGCATGGTTCAAGTCCACCTGTCCGACAGTTAAACCGGGCGGTTTGATGAATCCAGCAACCACCACCGTTGCTTGAAACCCTTGGGATCAGAATTCGCGTGCAAAAAACTGCGGCGGTTGGGCTTCTTTCGAGAGCGACCCTTTTCAGGCAAATCACTTCAGAAAAGCCTCTTGATATCCAAGCCAATCACGGCTGGCCCTGGTGGCGCGGATGTCGGTGAACCAACCAGGACCTAGTCCGGCCGGGACTGCCGGTTGAGCAGGAACGGCGGAATTTTCGCGCCGCGCTCTTCGCTCACCGCCGCCGGATACGGAGAGGTGAACGTGGTGGTGCGTTCCGGCCGGTAGCTGCCGCCGCTCTCAAAACCCGTGGCGATCACCGTCACGTGAATCTCGCCTTCGAGGCTGTCATCCACTACGGCGCCCACGATGATGTTGGCGTCGGGATCCACCACGTCGTAGATCACCTCCGAGGCCGTGGTCATGTCTTCGAGGGTCATGTCGCGGCCGCCGCTGATGTTGATCACGCAGCCCTTGGCCCCATCGATCCGTGCTGACTCCAGCAGGGGGCTGGTCATGGCGGCCTGGGCCGCCTCGATGGCCCGGGAGCGCCCGGACCCTACGCCGATCCCCAGCAGGGCGGTGCCGGCTTCGGCCATCACCGAGCGCACGTCGGCGAAATCCACGTTCACCAGGCCGGGCTTGGTGATGATGTCGGTGATGCCCTTCACGCCCATGCGCAGCACGTCGTCGGCGGCGCGGAAGGCCTCCTGAAGCGGTGCCCCGGCGATGGCCTCCCGCAGACGGTCGTTGGGGATCACGATCAGGGTGTCCACGTGTTCCGCCAGCCGGGCGATGCCTTCCTCGGCCTGCCGCATGCGCTTGCGGCCCTCAAAGCCGAACGGTTTGGTCACGATTCCCACGGTGAGGGCACCACATTCCTTTGCCACTTCAGCCAGGATCGGCGCCGCGCCGGTGCCGGTGCCACCACCCATGCCGGCGGCGATGAACACCAGGTCGGCGCCCTCGAGAGACTGCTGCAGTTCGTTGCGGGATTCCTCGGCAGCCTTCTGGCCGATCACCGGATTGCCCCCAGCCCCGAGGCCGCGGGTGAGTTTTTGACCGAGCTGGATGCGCTGTTGGGCTGCCGACTGGAGCAGGGCCTGGGCATCGGTATTGAGCACCCGGTAGCCCACCCCTTGGAGATCCGACTGGATCATGCGGTTCACGGCATTGCTGCCGCCTCCGCCCACGCCGATCACCTCAATCCGCGCCGTCTGGCTGGGAACGATGCCGTTGCTGCTCGGCAGGGTCTGGCTCATCGCGATGGTCTCCTGGGGTGGCGCCTGCGGGGGCAAGGGATCGACGGCGCCGGGTCGGTGGCGCAACTGTCCCTCAATGGGACTGGTCTCGCCTGGGGTGACGGGTCCGGTGCTGGAAGCTGAGGGGCTGGTGCCGTTGATCTGCCGCTGCATTATGTCGTCGGCTGGAACGGCCAAACTTTGGAATCCAGCCTGCACTGGAAGCGGCTGGGGCGCAACAGGCTGTGTGGGTTGGCTGGCCGGGGGTTCTATTGCCCCCCGCGGGGTCGAACCGCCGTGGCCGGACTGCTCTCCTGAACCGGCTTCAGACCGGTGAGGCTCAGTTCCGGCTGGTCCGGGTCGCTGAGGTCCACGATCTGGGGGCGTTGCCCCTTCAGCGCTGCTGGCAGGGTGCCGCTCAGGTGGGCGGCCACCTGGAGGCGCCGCTCCAACTGGCCGTCGGGCGGTCCGAGCCGCAGGGGGCCCAGCTCGGGGGTGGTTAACCAGAGGCTGCCCTCCGGATCGAAGCGGATCTCCCGTAACCTGCCGCCAAAGGCAGCGCGCCGCTGGAGCACCGTGGCCAGGGCCTGGCGGTGGCGCTCGTTCCAGCCCAGCACCTTGAGGTCCTGCGCTCCATCCAGTCGCACGCCGAGGTTTTGCCGCAGGTTGATCCAGTTGCCGAGCCGGTCGACATAGCCCTGCTCCAGGCCGGCCTCTCCGCGACGTTCGGCCCTGGCCACGGCGGAACGGTCCACCAGGTCAATCTTCAGCCGGGGTGGAAGCATCAAGCGGCTGACCTTCACATCCTCAACCGGCAGGGCCTGGGCGAGGGTCTGGGCCATCTGACGCGGCTGGAGGCTCAGAAGTGCCTGGGGGAACTGGAGACCGGCCGCCTGGATCACCTGATCCCGGTTCACGATCCGGCTGCCGCTCACCTGGACCTGAGCGGCTGAGCGCAGGATCCAGCCGTGGCTGAGCAGGCCGTAGCCGAGCCCTGTGGCCATGGCACTGAACGCCACCAGGCGCCAGAGGTTGCGCAGACGATCGGCCCGCCGCTCCTGCCTGAGCTGGCGGCGCCGCTCGGCGCCCGGACGCAGGGAGGAATCGCTCACCGTCGGCAGACCACCCTTCCCATCTCAGAGCTCACAGCGTGAACGGGACATCAGTTCATCGATCCAGCGGCGAGCCCGTTCGGCATCGGAGAAGGGGATGTCCATCTGCTGGCCTCCTCCAACTAACCGAAGACGACAGGCGCCCTGGCTCTCTGTCGTGAGCGGGGCTTCGCCGGACCCCAGCGAAAGCAGCTCCACCAGCTCCAGTTGCTTGATCGGGAAGCTGCCCGACGGCTGGAAGCTGCCGGCCTGAAAGGTGCTCCAGCTCAATTCACCATCGATCAGTCGGGCGGCGCCGCAACCATCCAACTTGGCCAGTTCGGAACCTGCCGCCCAGTCCCGGAAGAGGCGTTGGCGCCTTCGCTCCAGCCAGCCCAATCCGGTGAGCAGCACGAAGACCAGCAGCAGCGGAAGCCAGAGCAGGCCTTGGGTCATGGGGCTGGGTGTGAGGGGTTCGCTTGTTGGAACGATTCTCGCGCTCCTGTCACGAGAGTGTGCACAAGCTCCACAAGGGGCAACCCACTGGCTTCCCAGAGCATCGGGTACATGCTCTGGCTGGTGAAGCCCGGCAGGGTGTTGATCTCATTGAGCCAGAGCTCACCGCTGCTCGGGTCGTAGAAGAAATCGACCCGGGAGAGCCCGCTGGCCCCCACGGCCCGGCATGCGGCGATCGCCATCGCCCGGGCCCGCTCGGCCAGATCCTCGGGCACTTTGGCCGGAATCACGGTGTGGCTGAGCCCCTCGCTGTATTTGGTGGTGTAGTCGTACCAATCGGCATCGAAGCAGATCTCGCCCAGCACCGAGGCCCGCAGATCCCTGGTGCCCAGCACAGCGCATTCCAGCTCGCGGGCACTCACGCCACGTTCCACCACCAGCCGAGGATCGAGGCTGGCCGCCAGCCGCAGACCTTCCAGCAGGCTGGCCCGGTCGGAGGCCTTGCTGATGCCCACCGAGGAGCCCATGTTGGCCGGCTTCACGAAGCACGGGTAGCCGAGGTCCGCTTCCAGGCGGTCGAGCAGGGCGCCGGTGCCACGGCCCGCGGTTTCTGCTGCGGAAGCCTCCGCCAGCTCGGACGCCTCCACGCAGGCGTAGGGCACCTGGGGTAGGCCGGCGGCGGCAAAGGCCGCCTTCATGGCCTGCTTGTCCATTCCCACCGCCGAACCCAGCACTCCGGAGCCCACATAGGGCACCTGCATCAGGCTGAACAACCCCTGGATGGTGCCGTCCTCGCCGTTCGGGCCGTGCAGCACCGGGAACCACACCTCCACCGCCAGCGCTCCATCGGGAAAGCCGCGGAAGCCTGCCGGTGCCCCGGAATCGGGTAGGGCGGCAGCGTCTGCTGGCACCCCCCGTTCCAGCACCGCCTCCGCCACCTCCGGCGGCCACCAGCGCCCCTGCTGGTCGATGTAGAAGCAGCTGAGTCGATAGCGTTCGGCATTGGCGCCGCGGCGCAGGGCCCCTACCACCGTGTTGGCCGAGCGGATCGACACCGCGTGCTCCCCGGAGGCTCCCCCGAACACCACACCCACATGGCAGACGGTCGGCGGCAGGGGATCGCTGGGCATGGAGGAATCGGGGCGGCGCCAAACGTATCAGCCAACTCCCTCCGGGGCGAGGCTGGGGCGTTGGGTCAGGGCGACGATCGAGACCAGGACAGGACGCTCAGGCGAGGCTTCCGCTCAGGGAGAAGGCCCGCACCGATTCGATCCGTACCGGAACCAGCTCCCCGATCCTGTGCTGATCCCCATCCGGCCGCGCCGCCGGGAAGAACGTGAGCCGGTTGGTGCGGGTCCGCCCCATCAGCTGGGTCGGATCCTTCGGATTCACCGCTTCGGCCAGAATCTGCTCGATCTTGTCGAGGTAGCGGGCGCTGCGTTGGCGGGCAACCTGCTCGACCAGGGCATTGATCTCCTGGAGGCGTTCCACCTTCACCGTTTCCGGCAGCTGGTCGGACCAGTCGGCGGCGGGGGTGTTGGGGCGCGGGGAGTAAGCGGCGGTGTTGACCTGATCGAAGCCGATCGCCTCGACCAGATCCAGGGTGCGGCGGAATTGGGCGTCACTTTCCCCGGGGAAGGCCACGATCACGTCGGCACTAATGGCCGCGTCGGGCATCCGCTGGCGGATGCGATCAATGATGCGGCGGTAGCGCTCCACCGTGTAGCCCCGCGCCATGGCCCGCAGCACCTCGTCGTCGCCGCTCTGGAAGGGGATGTGGAAGTGCTCGCACACTTTGGGAAGGTCGGCGCAGGCATCGATCAGGCGCTCGGTGAAGTAACGCGGATGGCTGGTGGCGAAGCGGATCCGTTCGATCCCCTCCACGTCATGCACGAAGGCCAGCAGATCGGTGAGGGTGTGGGCCCGGCGGCCTTCGGGGGTGATGCCGGGCAGGTCGCGGCCATAGGCATCGATGTTCTGGCCCAGCAGGGTGACTTCCCGGTACCCCTGGGAAGCCAGTCCCTCGATCTCCAGCCGGATCGCCTGGGGCAGCCGACTCTGCTCCCGCCCCCGCACGGCGGGCACCACGCAGTAGGTGCAGCGTTCGTTGCAGCCGTAGATCACGTTCACCCAGCCACACACGCGGCTGTCCCGCCGCGCCGTGGTGATGTCTTCGAGGATGTGGTGCTCCTCGGTGGCCACCACCTGCTGACCGCTCTCGACCCGCTCCAGCAGGGTGGCCAGACGGTTGGCGTGCTGGGGCCCCATCACCAGATCCAGTTCCGGCACCCGTCGCAGCAGGGCTTCCCCCTCCTGCTGGGCGACGCAGCCGGCCACCACCAGGGTGAGGTTGGGGTCGGCCCGTTTGCGCAGGGCCTGGCGACCCAGGTAGCTGTACACCTTCTGTTCCGCGTTGTCGCGGATCGTGCAGGTGTTGTAGAGCACCAGATCGGCCGTGTGCTCGTCGTTGCCTGGGATGTACCCCATCGCCTCAAGGATCCCTCCCATCCGTTCGGAATCTGCCTTGTTCATCTGGCAGCCGAAGGTGGTGATCCAGTAGCTGCCCCGAACCCGGGGCTGCCCCAACGGTGGTACGGCGTTCTGAGCTGCCGCGGTGGTGGAGAGAGCCGGCAGGGCACCGGGCTGCTCCACCAAGGAGCTGGAGCTGGAGAGGGGGAGGCTCATCCGTCCATCTTCCGACAGCATCCTTCCGACAGCATCCTTCCGCCAGCGTCGCCCCGCCATGGCTGCCGGCTGACATCGCCCCCGGGCCCGGATCCGCCGCCTGGATCACGCCGATCAGTAGTGCTCCAGCAGGGTGAGCTGGTAGCTGGCGCTGGCCAGTTTGATGCCCAGTTCACAGCTGAGGGTTCGCAGCAGGGCGATCACCACATCCGGGCGGCTCTGGCCGAGTTCGTCGAGCGCCTCACGGCGCAGCAGCAGACAGCGGCCATCGGTGTCGGCGATCACATCGGCGGTGCGGGGCTGGCCGGTGAGAAAGCCGATCTCACCGAAACACATGCCGCTGGAAAAGGTGGAGAGCCGCGTGGCTTTCTTTGTGCCGTTGCTCAGGTTCACCCTGATCCTGGTGGTGAAGATGCCATCAACCACGATGTAGAGGGTGTCGCCGCTCTGGTGGCGCTGCACGGCCGCCTCGCCGGCCTGGAAGCTGGTGAGCTCCAGCAGGGGATTGAGAATGGCGCGATGGTCCGGATCTAGGCCATCCAGGATCGTGGACTGGGGCCCCTGGCTGTCGGGGAGTTCCGGCCGTTCCTGCCGCAGCAGGATGGTTTCGGCTTCCTCCAAGGCCGCGTCGATCGTGGGCAGCATCGGCAGACCGTGATCCAGGCCTACCAGGCTGGGCAGATGGTCGGCCCGCGAGAGCAACACCGTGATCGGCTGGGCCCGGAGCAGGGCCAACTGCCCCAGCAGGATCGAACAGGAGGTGGGGGGCAGCTCCAGCACCTGGTTGAAATCCACCACCACCACGCTGGCCTGGCCGGCGATTGCCGTGAGTTCGGCCAGCAACTGTTCGGTGGCAGCGAAGTCGAGCACTCCCTGGGCATGCACCACCCGGATGCGGCGGCCCAGCTCCTCGAGGACCCCGGCCTCGGTGGAGTCCCTCCAGCGGCGGGAGCGGCGGTGGCTGCCGGCGTAACTGCGGCGGATCGTGTTGATCGCCCGGGGGTTCTGGTTGTAGAGGTGCAGCCCGAGCCGGTTGGAGAGTTCCTCACATACCGCGATGCCTCGCACGCTGTTGCCGAATGGATCAAGGCGCGGTGAATACACGGCGATGCCCAGCCGACCGGGCACCACGGCCAGCACGCCGCCCCCCACGCCGCTCTTGGCCGGCATGCCCACGTCGTGGAGCCATTGGCCGGCGTAGTCGTACATGCCGCAGGTGCCCATCAGGGCCAGCATCTGGATCGTGATGTCGGCGTTGAGCGGTTCGGCGCCGCTGATCGGGTTGCGGCCCTGGCAGGCCAGGCTGGCGGCCATGACGGCAAGGTCGCGGCAGGTGACCGCGATGGCGCATTGCCGGAAATAGAGGTCGAGGCCCCCTTCCGGATCCGATTCGATCACGTTGAAGTTGCGCAGCAGATGGCTGATCGCCCGGTTGCGGTGTCCCGTGTCCCGTTCGGAGACATAGACGTTCTGATCGATGTGCAACGGCCGGCCGGCCAGGTCGGAGAGGAAAGCGAGCAGGGTGGCCTCGGCCGTCTCGGGATCGTGCGCCCAGATCTGGGCGGAGGTGGCGATCGCGCCCGCGTTGATCATGGGGTTGCGGGGAATGCCGCTCGCCGGATCGAGGCTGATGGCGTTGAACGCTTCGCCGGAGGGCTCCACACCCACCTTGGTCTTCATGTGATTACGACCCAGCAGTTTGAGGGCTAGGCCATAGGCAAAGGGTTTGGAGATTGACTGGATCGTGAATTCTTTGTCGCTGTCACCCACCGCATAGATGTGACCATCGGCCGTGGCCACCACGATGCCGAAATCCTCGGGGTCCGCCTTGGCCAGCTCGGGGATGTAGTCGGCCACCTTGCCGTCCCGGTCGCTGAAGAGACGCCCGTGCACCTCGTCGATCAGGTTCTGGATCGCCGTGGCGGTGGGAGCAGGGCTTGCCATTCGGGAGGGTTCGTTAGAGCGATCCCATTCCCGTTTCAGGTTCCTGACTGTAGCGATGGTAACGGTCTTTTGATCCCTGGCTCAGCGGCGGGTCCTGGCGGAGCGACGGGCCGCGGCAGCCTGCTCATAGACCGCTGGGGGGACGGCGCGCAGATCCCAGACCAGCCCGAGGCGTGCCATCAGCACCAGCACCAGGTAGGTGATGTCGAGCTCCCACCAGTAGATCCCCTGGCGGCAACTCGACTGGCAGTGGTGATGGTTGTTGTGCCAGCCCTCGCCCAGGGTGATCAGGGCAAGCAGAGGGTTGTTGCGGCTGTCATCTCCGGTGTTGAACCGCTGGCTACCGAAGACATGCGAGAGGGAATTGATCGTGTAAGTGCCGTGATACAGGAGCACCGTGGAGATGAAGAAACCCCACACCAGCATCTGCAGACCGGAGGTGGGGCGGCCCGCCTGCTGGAGCACGCAGCCCAGGCTGAAGGTGGCCACCCCCAGCAGGGCGGGGCTGATCAGGGACCAGCGATCAATGAACACCAGTTCGGGAAAGCGGGCGTAATCGCGAATCGCCGCCTGGTTGTCGCGGCGGTTCTCGGGGTGGAGGAACCAGCCCATGTGCGACCAGAAGAAGCCGTAATGCCGCGGTGAATGGGGATCCTGTTCGGTGTCGGAGCTGGCGTGGTGATGGCGATGGGTGGCGGCCCACCAGAGGGGACCAAGCTGGGCCGAGGAGGTGGCCAGCAGGGCTAGCAGAAACTGGAAGACGCGGCTGGTGCGGAAGGTCCGGTGCGAGAAGTAGCGGTGGTAGGCGGCCGTCACGCCGAACATGCGGATGGCATAGGAGGCCAGGCAAACCAGCAGGGCATCGCCACTCACGCCGGTCCAGAAGGCGGCCAGGCAGGCCAGATGCATCAGGCCAATGGGAATGCCGGCCAGGATCCAGCCCGCCGTGATCTCGGGTTTCACTGGCGGCGGGCTTCCTGAGGTTTCCCGTCTGGTCGTCCTAATTCGGACCGGGGGGCTGCCGGCGCTTTCGCTAGCCGAGGGTCTGCCGGAAGAGCCCCAGGTGTCGGCGGCGATGGTCGGGGAGGCCCCGGCACCCAGGCCGGTCTGCAGAGGCTTGGGGTGGGGCGTCAAAGGCTGGATTGCCGTGATCCGATGCAACGTAAGTTAGCGCCTTCACACAGTCGTCACAATTCACGTCGCTGGGTGTTCTCTAGCTCTTCCGCGCCGGCGCCCGACGCACTGACCCCGCAGCCAGTTCGGCCCCGTTGTGCCAGCGTTGAAGGATGCATGTGCGACTGCGCTCTTTCCCGCTCACCAAGGCCGTGCCCCTGGCGATCAGCCGTGGCACTACGGCAGCCGTGGAGCACGTATTGGTTGAGGTCGAGCAGGACGGCTTGATCGGCCTGGGAGAGACCGGTGGCTTCGACACCGGCCATCGTTGCTTCACCACCGCGGCCATTGCTGCTGAACTGGAGGCCCTGGTGCCTGAACTGCTGGGCTTGGCGGTTCAGCCCTGGCAGGCGCTTGAGCCGCTGCTGTCTTCCCTCTCACCACCGGCGCGCTGCGGCCTCGATCTGGCATTGCACGACTGGTGGGGCAAGCGGCTCGGCCTGCCCCTGCATCAGATCTGGGGGCTCGATCCGCTCCAGGGCTGTCCCACCAGCGTCACCCTCGGCCTGGGGTCGCCCGAAGCGGTGGTGGCGCGGCTCCAGCGGTGGTGGACCCAGCTGCCGGCCACGCGCATCAAGCTCAAGCTGGGCAGCCCCGAGGGCCTTGACCACGATCGGGCTATGGTGCAGGCCGTGACCGAAGCCCTGGATCGCCAGCGCCAGGCCGGTGGTCCAGACGCCGAGCTGCAGGTGGATGCCAATGGCGGCTGGGACCTGGAGCGGGCCCGCTCCATGGTGGGTTGGCTCGCCGATCACCAAGTGGTGCTGGTGGAGCAGCCCCTGCCCCCCTTGGAGGATCCGGAGGCCGATGCGGCCGGCTTCGCGGCCCTGGAACTCGATTGCCCGATCGCCCTGGTGGCCGATGAGAGCTGCTGGAACCTCGCTGATGTGGTGCGGCTGGCCCCCTACGTGGACGGGGTGAACATCAAACTGCTCAAGAGTGGCGGGCTCGCTGAGGCCCTGCTGATGGCCCAGGCCGCCCACCGGCTCGGGCTGGAGGTGATGCTCGGCTGCTATTCCGACAGCGCCCTGCTCAACGGGGCCGCCGCCCAGTTGCTGCCGCTGGTGCGCTGGCCCGATCTCGACAGCCACCTCAACCTGGTGGACGACCCCTTCCGGGGCCCGACGCTCGAGGCGGATCGCCTGCATCCCGGGGGCAGCCCCGGTCTAGGGGTGGCGATCACGGCTGACCTCGCCGGCAGCGCCACGCTGGCGGGCGATCCCCCTGGCAGCGAGGGTCCGCGGCCCTTCCCCGGAGCGTGATGCTCAGTCCCGATGCCCCCGTGGTGCTCCTGCAGCACCACGGCCTCGACAACCTCGGCGGCAAGACCGGTCTGGCCATGCTCCGCTACCGCCGGGGGCCGATCGTGGCGGTGATCGACCCGGCCCATGCCGGCGAGGAGATCGAGCGGGTCACCGGCATCCCGCGTTCGGTGCCGGTGGTGGCCTGCATGCGCGATGTTCTCCCCCTTCTTCCCCCCGCGGCCCAGGGACCTGGTGGCCCTGAAACCGTTGCCGTGGCGGTGGTCGGTTTGGCCCCCTCCGGCGGCCGACTCCCCGCCGAACTCCACGCCGATCTGGCGGCGGCTCTGGAGGCGGGCCTCTCGGTGGCCAGCGGACTCCACAGCCGCTTGGGTGACGATCCCCATCTGGCCCCGCTGGTGCAGCCGGGCCGCTGGATCTGGGATCTGCGCCGCGAACCCGAGAACCTTGCGGTGGGCTCGGCCCGGGCCGCCGCCCTGGCGCCGCGCCGGCTGTTGGCGGTGGGTTCTGACATGTCGGTGGGCAAGATGAGTGCCTGCCTGGAACTTCACGCGGCCGCGCTTCGATCCGGCCTGGATGCCCGTTTCGTGGCCACGGGCCAAGCCGGCATCCTGATCGCCGGCAGCGGTCTGGCCCTCGATGCCGTGCGGGTGGATTACGCCGCCGGTGCTGTGGAGCAGGCGGTGCTGCGTGCGGCCGAAGGTGCTGGGCCCGATGCCCTGGTGCTGGTGGAGGGGCAGGGCTCCTTCTGCCATCCAGGCTCCACCGCCACCCTGCCGTTGCTGCGGGGCAGCCAGCCCACCGATTTGCTTCTGGTGCACCGCGCCGGCCAGACCACGATCCGCAACCAACCCCACATCCCCCTGCCGCCACTCCCCCAGCTGATCGCCACCCTGGAGGCGATGGCCGCCCTGGCCCGTCCGGGCGAGGGCGTGACCCCCCCGGCCCGGGTGGTGGCGATCGCCCTGAACACCGGCCATCTGCCGGCCGATCAGGCTGCGGCCGCTCTCGACGCGACAGCCCTCCTCACGGGCCTGCCCTGCCACGATCCCGTGCGTGCTGGCGGTGATGCTCTGCTGGCAAGCCTCCAGGAACGCTGGGCTGGCGCTCCGGGCTGAAGCCCCCGCAACCAAGCCCAGGTCGATCGGCTCCCTGCATCACCCAGGAAAGGCTGGCCCCCAACAAAAAAACCACCCCGGTCCAGGACCTGGGGTGGCGCACGTGGCAACAGGGCGAGCGAGGGGAATCGAACCCCCGAATGGCGGCGCCACAAGCCGCTGCCTTAACCGCTTGGCTACGCCCGCCGCGTGCTCGAACCATATCACCGCGGGATCACCGGGTTCCTCATGGGCTGGACGCCGTCACGGCAGCCTTCAGCGCCGAGGGCTCCCCCGGGTTGCCGATCTCCCGTGGATCGCACCGTCATGCGGCGTTGCCGCTTCGGTTCGCTGGGTCTGCCCCGGCGACAGTCGATCTCTGCCATCCTGGTCCGAGAGCGCTGGCCTGCGCCGTGTCCGCCCGCGCCAAGTCGTCGACCCCAAGGTCCAACCCGGCCGGAACAACCCCCGCCGGGGTTTCACCCGCCAAGCCGTTCTGGACAATTTTCGCCGCAGGCCGGTTGTTCCTGCGGCAACTCGCTTCTCCTGGTGATCGAGACCAGGGGGATTTGCCTCGGGGCCCCGGGGCCGCCACAGTGTGGATCCGCTCCACCCCCGGTGCCGTGGCCGCCCGATCCCTGATCGCTCTGGTCATTGCCGGGGCCACGGGCCTTGGTCTCATCGTGACCAATCCCGGCGAGGAGGAGTTCGAGCGCTTCGCCGCAGACCAGCTCACCCAGGCCGCCCAGGAGGAACTCTGCCGCGATGGCGGTCTGCCGATGGTGGCGCATCTGCTGGTGCGGGATTGCCCCCGCCTGATCGCTTCCCAGCACGATCTTCTCGGCCGGATCGCTCGGGCGGCCACCCGGCGCCGTAACTTCGGCCTTCTGAGCCTCTACCGAACCGATCTGGGCGGGCAGCAGCTCCTGCCCGACTGGTCCATTCCCCGCTACAGCGCTCTCACCCTGGCCGGTGCCGGTCGCTTCCTGATCCTCCGCACCAACCAGGCCGCCGTGGAGCCCACGGTCCGATGACCTGGCTGGCGCCATTGCGGGTGCCGCGTTGCCTGCTGGATCCCCTGGCCGTGCTGCCGCCGGCTGATCGCGAGGGGTTGGTGGCGGTGCAGCTTTCGCACGCCGACGGCAGGATCACCGCTGTGCAGCCCATCGAATCCGGGGCTTCAGCGGCGATCCCCCTGGCCCTCACACCGCCGGTGGATTCTCATGTGCATCTCGACAAGGCCTTCAGCGGCGACGCCTTTCCGAATCAGAGCGGCACGATGGCCGGTGCCCTGGCGGCCAATCTGAGGGAGCTGCAGGAACGGCGGGGCGCGCAGGTGCATCAGCGGGCCGCTCTGGCAATGGAGAGGGCCTGGCGCCACGGTCTGCGCGCCCTGCGCAGCCATGTGGACAGTCAGTCCCCCGCGGCTCTGGAGGTCTGGGAGGCGCTGCAGCAGCTTCGCCGCCACTGGGCCGGCCGGCTGGACCTGCAGCTGGTGGCCCTGGCGCCGCTTGGCCACTGGCGCACTCCGGAAGGGGAGCGGCTGGCCCGCCGGGTGGCCAGCGATGGGGGCCTGCTGGGCAGTGTGGTGGGAACCTCCTTCTCCCCCCTCGCCTGGAATGCTGCGGGCCTGGAGTACCTGCTGGCTCTCGCCGAATCTGTGGGCTGCGGCCTGGACCTCCACATCGATGAAAACGACGCCGCTCCCGCCCCCGGGGTGCGCGCCCTGGTGCGTCTGCTGGAGCGGCGGGGCGGCTGCCGCGTGCCGATCACCTGCAGCCACGCCAGCAGCCTTTCCCTGCTTCCATCGTCAGCCCTGGCCAGATGGTCCGACCGACTGGCGGCTGCCGGGGTGACGGTGGTAGCCCTGCCGCTCACCAACCTGTGGTTGCTCGGCAAGCGGGAGGGAACCACGCCACTGCGTCGCCCCCTGGCCCCGATCCAGCAGCTGCAGGCCGCCGGCGTGCGGGTGGTGATGGGCAGCGACAACGTGCAGGATCCTTGGTACCCCGGCGGCGATTTCGATCCGGTGGAGTTGCTGCGGTTGGCGCCTGTGTTGAGTCACCAGCAGCCTTGGCGCCGCCGCGGGCTGGCACCATTCACCACAGAAGCCTCCCGGCTGCTGGATCTCCCCTGGGATGGGGTGCTGCGCGAAGGATCGCCGGCCGACCTGCTGGTGCTGGGGGCCACGAGCTGGGGGGATCTCCTGGCTCGCCCCCCCCGGCGCCGGGTTCTGCGGGATGGCCAATGGCTGCCCCCTCCCGACCAGGAGGTTCCCTCGGCTCTGCTGGCGGTCCTGGAGCACCCGGTCGCGTCAGGCTGAGGCCGTGAGGCGGGGTTTCCCCCCCTCGGCGCTCCTCCCTCCGATCCTTCGCTTCCACCCGCCGCCCATGCCCGATCTTGCCCTGCCGCCCCTGCCCCAGCCTCCCGCCGAGGCCACGATTGCGGCCCTCGCCGCTGAGCTCGAGGCGGCGGAACCGGGCCTGGTGCTGCATCGCTCGGTGGAGGAGCGCACGCGGCAGTCACGCGATTTTCATGACTACTCGCCGGTGCTCACGCCCCTGCTGGCAGGGAAGATCGCCCAGCTGGCCGTTGCGGCCAGCACGGTGGAGCAGGTGATGGCGGTGGCGGCGGCCTGCGCGCGCCATGGCGTGCCCCTCACCCTGCGGGGCGCCGGCACCGGCAACTACGGCCAATGCGTGCCCCTGGCCGGGGGCGTGGTGCTCGATCTGACCGGCCTCAATCGGGTGCGGCGGATCGATCCCTCCAGCGGTGTGCTGGAGGCGGAGGCTGGCTGCCGCCTGGCTGAACTCGATGGCGCCCTCGCTCCCCACGGCCGGGCCCTGCGGATGGCGCCCAGCACCTGGCGCAGCGCCACCCTGGGCGGCTTCATTGCCGGTGGATCGGGGGGGATTGGTTCGGTGCGCTGGGGCTTCCTGCGCGATCCCGGCAACCTGCTGGCCCTGGAGGTGGTGACGCTGGAACCCCAGCCGCGCCTCCTGAAGCTGGAGGGTGCCGCTGCTCAGCCCCTCAACCACGCCTACGGCACCAACGGCATCCTAACGGCGGTCACGGTGGCCACCGCCACCGCCGTGGCCTGGCAGCAAGTGGTGGTGGATTTCTCCGACTGGTGGGCCGCCCTCGAGGTGGCCCGCACCCTCCCTGGCACCGCCATGGAGCTCGACGACCTCACCCTGCTGGAGGCGCCCCTGGCGGCGGGTCTTCCTTGGTTGCAGGGGTGCCCGCCCCCCGCTCCCGGCGATCACCGCCTGCTGCTGCTGGCCGCCCCAGACGCCCTGCCACTGTTGCCGGCCTGGCTGGCGGAACGGGGCGGCAGGCTGCGCTGGCAGCAGCCCCAGGGCTCCAGCCGCGGAGGCACGCTGCGGGAACTCACCTGGAACCACACCACCCTGCACTGGCGAGCCCGCCATTCCGGGTGGACCTATCTGCAGCTGACGCTGCCGGTGCCCGAGCGTCCCCTGTTGGAGGCGGTGGCCCAGCGCTGGGGAGAGCGGGTGCTGTGGCACCTCGAAGGCGTGCGCCAGGGGGGCAGCGCCAGGCTGGCGGCCCTGCCGGTGGTTCAGCTGGACAACGCCACCGCACTCGCCGAACTGATCGAGTTCTGCCGCGATCACGGCGCCGGCATTGCCGATCCCCATGTGCTCAGCGTCGAGGATGGCGGGTTGGGGCTGGTCGACGATGACCAGGTGGCGGCCAAGGGGGCCCATGATCCGGCCGGTCTGCTCAACCCCGGCAAGCTGCGGGGCTGGGTGGGGCCGGGTTGAGCGGCCGGGGTGAGAGCTTGCGTTCAGCGCTCTTTCTTCCAGGGGAAGCGGCCTAGGGGTGGCAACCCGGGGGGCCGTACCCCGGAAGCTCCCGCGGCCCAGGCTCGCCCCTGGCGCGATGGCGTTGTTTGGGAGCGGATCAGGGGCTCCGCTTCAGCCGCAGTTCAGGCTGAGGCGGGTGTCCACGCCGGTGGTGGGGTTGGTGCCGCTGGCGTCGCGGCAGAGGGCGCGCTGGTCGGCCCGGTCGATCAGGGCATCGCTGAAATCCGCCCCGGTCACATCGGCGCCGGCGAAGCTGCTGCCGGAGGCGATCACGCCGCGCAGCACGGCGTTGTGAAAGTCGGCACCGCTGAAATCCACCTTGTCCATCAGCACGTCGCTCAGATCCGCGCCGCTGAAATCGGCCTTCGGGAAGGCTGCCTGGGTGAGGATCGCCCCGTGCAGGTCGGCGCCAGCGAAGCGGGCACCCCGGCCCTGGGCACC
>Ga0114972_10000983_pt1 | contig 21445 bp, 19 predicted proteins | sample M_140807_EF_Meta_FD_87354 | JGI IMG/M metagenome (GOLD analysis project Ga0114972, IMG submission 87354) | Freshwater microbial communities from Lake Montjoie, Canada to study carbon cycling - M_140807_EF_MetaG | ecosystem: Environmental > Aquatic > Freshwater > Lake | place: Lake Montjoie...
AGGTGGCCTGGGGCCTTTCGGCCGGTCGGGTGCAATCGGTGGCGGTGCGGCTGCTGGTGCAACGGGAACGGGCCCGCCGGGCTTTCCGAAGCGGCAGCTACTGGGACCTCAAGGCCCGGCTCAGCCACGGCGGCCTCCGTTTCGAGGCGAAGCTCAGCCAGGTGAAGGGCGTGCGGATCGCCGGCGGCGGCGATTTTGATGAGAGCACCGGCGCCCTCAAGGCCGGCAGCAAGGTGCGGCTGCTGGCCGAGTCCGAGGCCCGCGCCCTGGTGGCGGCTGTGGAGGCCGGCCCCTGGCGGGTCTCGGCGGTGGAGGAGAAGCCCACGGTGCGCAAGCCGGTACCGCCCTTCACCACCAGCACCCTGCAGCAGGAGGCCAACCGCAAGCTGCGGCTCTCGGCCCGGGAAACGATGCGCACCGCCCAGGCCCTCTACGAGCGCGGTTTCATCACCTACATGCGCACCGACTCGGTGCACCTCTCCGACCAGGCGATCAATGCGGCTCGCAGCTGCGTGGCCGACCGCTACGGCAAGGAGTACCTCTCGCCGGCCCCCCGCCAGTTCTCCACCAAGTCCCGCAACGCCCAGGAGGCCCATGAGGCGATCCGCCCGGCCGGGGAATCCTTCCGCACTCCCGCTGACACCGGTCTCGACGGCCGCGACCTATCCCTCTATGAGCTGATCTGGAAGCGCACCGTGGCCAGCCAGATGGCCGATGCCAAGCTCACCATGCTGGCGGTCGACCTGGAGGCGGCCACCGGCAGCGCCGAGGGTCCGGCCACCTTCCGCGCCAGCGGCAAGCGGATCGACTTCGCCGGCTTCTTCCGCGCCTATGTGGAGGGCAGCGACGACCCGGATGCCGCCCTCGAGGGCCAGGAGGTGCTGCTGCCGGCGCTGAATGTTGGCGATGCCCCTAGCGGCGATGCGGTGGAGGCCCTCGGCCACCAGACCCAGCCCCCAGCCCGCTACAGCGAAGCCGCCCTGGTGAAGATGCTCGAAAAGGAGGGCATCGGCCGCCCCTCCACCTATGCCTCGATCATCGGCACGATCGTGGACCGCGGCTACGCCACGCTTCAGAGCAACGCCCTTACCCCCAGCTTCACCGCGTTCGCGGTGACCGCCCTGTTGGAGGAGCATTTCCCCGATCTGGTTGACACCAGCTTCACCGCCCGGATGGAGAGCAGTCTTGATGAAATCTCCACCGGCAAGGTGGAGTGGCTGCCCTACCTGGAAGGCTTTTACAAGGGCGACAAGGGGCTGGAGACCCAGGTGCAGCAGCGCGAGGGCGACATCGATCCCGGTGTCTCCCGCACGGTGGAGCTGGAGGGCCTGCCCTGCGTGGTGCGCATCGGCCGTTTCGGCGCCTACCTCGAGAAGAAGCGGGTGGCCGACGACGGCAGTGAGGAACTGCTCAAGGCCACCCTGCCGGTGGAGATCACCCCGGCCGACCTCGATGCGGACCGGGCCGAGCTGATCCTCAAGCAGAAAGCCGATGGCCCTGAATCGATCGGGATCGACCCCGAAACCGGCGAGGCCGTCTACCTGCTGTTCGGTCAATACGGGCCCTATCTGCAGCTTGGCCAGGCGAGTGAGGCCACCCCTAAACCCAAGCGGGCTTCCCTGCCGAAGGGCAGCAAGCCCGAGGACATGACGCTGGAGGATGCCCTCGGCCTGCTGAGGCTTCCCCGCCACCTGGGGGAGCATCCCGAGGGCGGCAAGGTGCAGGCCGGCCTGGGCCGCTTTGGCCCCTATGTGGTGCACGACAAAGGCAAGGGTGAGAAGGACTACCGCTCCCTCAAGGGCGACGACGACGTGCTGGCGATCGGCCTCAGCCGGGCCCTCGCCTTGCTTGCCGAACCCAAGAAAGGCCGCGGCGGCCGCACCGCCCTTAAGGAGATCGGCACCCCGGAAGGCGCCGAGGAGGCGATCCAGCTCTTCAACGGTCCCTATGGGCTTTACGTCAAGCAGGGCAAGGTGAATGCCTCCCTCCCGGAAGGCACCACGGCCGACACGATCACCCTGGAGCAGGCGGTGGAGTTGCTGGCGGCCAAGGCTGCCAGTGGCAAGGGTTCTAGCCGGGCGCGGGCCGGCGGTCGGACGGCGGCGCCCAAGGCCTCCGCCACCAAGGCCAAGACCACCAAGCCCGCCCCCAAGGCCAGTAGCAGCCCCAAGCCGCCCACCACCACCAAGACAGGCAGGCTGCGGGCCAGTGCCGTTCGGGTGATCAAGCCTGCGGGCAGCTGATGGCCCCCGCCCCCTTCCCGCTCCAGCGTCCCACCCCTCCAGCCCTGCGACAGGTCCTGGCGGCGCTGGTGCCGCTGCTGCTGGGGGGGTGCAGCGGCACCCCCTTTGGTGAGGCCCTCTCCCGCAGTTTTCCCAGTCCCTCCGCAACGCCGGGCGGCCCCGCCCCTAACCCCCTGCCCGCAGCCGTCACCACCCCGCGCGAGGGCGGAGCCCCCGCCAATCCCGGCTCCCCTTCTCCAGGCCCGGCTGGAACGGCCGGCGTGCAGCCAGGACAGGCGGCTCCCGCAGTGGTAGGCCCGGCATCTTCACCCGCTGCAGCCGGGGCGGCGGCCAGCTCCGCGGTTGTTCCGAAGCCGGACGGTTCCCCAGCGCCCGGCACCGGTCCCGCCGGCAAGGCAGCCGTAGCAGGCAAGGCCGTTGCCCAGCGTCCCGCCGCACCGGCACCGGCCAATCCGTCGCCCTACCGGGTCACGATCCGCCTGCCCCAGGCCGACCCCTCCGCCCCGGCTGAGGTGGTGACCGAGGCACTCAGGGCCGCTGGGGTGCCCTTCGAGGTGGAGACGATCGAACGGATGGGCGCGGGACCCGCCGCCGCCCCCGCCGTGCCCCAGGTGCGTCCCGCTCCGCCCCCCCGCTGAGGTCCTCTCCCCCGATGTCCATCCCTCCCCAGCGGCAGCTCAGCCACCGTCAGGCCCGGCAGCTGATGGACACCGCCTACCTGGCAGCCGCCACGGCCCTGCTGTGGGTGGCTCTGTACTACCTGCCGGTGGGTAGCCCCCTGTTTCGTTTGGCCCTGCCCCTGCCCCTGGCTCTGCTGCAGCTGCGCCACGGCTGGCGCTGCGCCCTTGAGGGGCTCGTGGTGCTCAGCCTGCTGGTGGTGACCCTGATGGGTCCGATTCGCGGCCCTCTCGTGCTCTTCCCCTATGGCTTTCTGGCGCTTTGGCTGGGATGGAGCTGGCGACGGCAGCTGAACTGGTGGATCAGCCTGGCGGTGGCCGGGCTGATCGGGGGCCTGGGCTTCCTGGTGCGGGTGGCCGTGCTCTCAGTGCTGGTGGGGGAGAACCTCTGGGTGTTGATCACCACCGCCGCCGCCGGCCTGCTGGAGCGCCTGCTGGCTCTGGTGGGGCTCGGCGCCGGGATCGATCTGGTTCAGGTCCAGGCCGCTGCTCTTGTCCTGGTGCTGATCCAGAACCTTCTGATGGCTCTTTGCCTGCATGCGGTGGCCTACTGGATCTTTCCCCGCCTGCAATCCCCGATCGGCGAACCGCCGGAGGCCCTGAGGGCCCTGGTGGCCCTTGATCCCTTGTGAGCAGCACGCTGCCCCGGCTGCTGTTCGGAGCGCCGCAGGCGGCCGAAGCCTGGTGCACTTCCTGGCGGGCGAGTCATCCTGCCTGCCGGGTGCTGGTGCTGCTCGCCGCCACCGAGACGGCGGCGGTGTCCGGTATCTCCGCTGCCGGCACCAGTTCCGACTCCCGCCGCAGCACCGCCGCTGCCGATGCCGAACTGCTGGTTCTGGGGCCAGGGGTGGCCTTGCCCCATGCCCTGCCTCCGCTTCCCGCCGGTGTTTCACCGGCCCTGATCTCCCGGGTGGTTCTCCAGGGTCTTGGTCTCCATCCGCTCGTCGTTGATCTGGGCTGCGCGGTGGCGCCCGCGGTGCCCCACCTGCGGCTTCCCCCTCCGGCTGGTGCGGGTCCAGCCCGCTGCTTGAGCACCGGCTCTGCCATGGACCGCCCCCGGGTGGAGGCCCTGCTGGATCAGGGCCGCCGCTGGGGGCTGGCCGCGGCACGCTCCGCCCCGGCCGGTGGGCCCCTGCCCCTGGTGCTGGCGGAATGCGTTCCTGGTGGCACCACCACAGCCCAGGCTCTGCTTACGGGCCTTGGCATCGAGGCGGGTGGCATCGTGAGCGGCAGCCTCCACCGCCCGGCCCATGCCCTCAAGGCGGATCTGGTGGCGCGGGGACTGGCGGCGGCGGCCCGCCCCCTGGCCCCGGCCGAAGCGAGGGGAATGGCGCCCGATCCAGTGGCGGTGTTGGCTGCCCTGGGTGATCCCATGCAGGCCCTGGCGGCCGGTCTGCTGCTCGCTGCCGCCGAAACGGGCCAGTCCGTGCTCCTGGCGGGCGGCAGTCAGATGGCGGCGGTGCTTGCCCTCGCCCTAGCGCTGCTCACCCCGGAGCTGCGGCCCCGGTTGGCGTCTCTGGCGGCCATCGGTACCACGGCCTGGGTGGCGTTTGAGTCCGATAGCGATCTCCCGCTCCTGCTGCGTCGCATCGGTCGTCACTGGGGGGTCGATCCCCTTGCCTTTGCGGCCTCCCTCCGCTTCCAGGGGCCCCTCCATCCCGCCCTGCTCGATTACGAACGGGGCTACGTGAAGGAGGGCGTGGGGGCCGGGGGCCTGGCGATCCTCTGGGAGTTGGCCGGTCGTTCGCCCGAGCACCTGGCCTCGGCGTGTGAGGCGGCCTGCACCGAGCTCCTGGGCCCGCCCACGACACCAGCTGCTTGCCCCCTGGTCGCTCCGGGGGATGGCGACCCCCTACGGTCCGGCCATGGCTGATCGTCTCTGGTCGCGCCGTCAGGTGCTCCACACCGGCGCCGGTGGCTCCCTTGCCCTGGCCACCTGGGGCCTCACGGGGTGTGCGGCCACCGCCCCGCCCCAGTTGCTGGCCAGCCGGGCCGACCTTCCCGCCGCCTGGATCGCCCGCCTGCCCCGCCCCTGGCAGCCGCAGTTGCTGGAGGGGCCCGATCAGGTGCGCGCGGCCCTGCAGGCCCCCGGCCCGGCTCGGCCGGCTCTGGCGCAGCTCAGCGACGGCTGGGCAGCCACCCTGACGCGTGCCGATCTCCAGCCGATCGGCACGCCTGCCCTGCTGGCCCGACTCGACCCGGCTGCCGCCGAGGTGGCCCGCCTCTTCGCAGCCGATCCAGCGCCGCAGCTGGCCTTCCCTTGGGCCATCAATCCTTGGGTGTTGCTGCTGCGCAACCGACCCGACCTGGTCCGGCGCCGTGCCGAGGGCTGGGAGCTGCTGCTCGATCCCAGCCTGGCCGGGGCGGTGGTGCTCCCCTCCTCGCCGCGGGTGGTCTTGGACCTGGTGGATGGGGATGGTGAGCGTCTGCGGCGCCTCCGCCGCCAGGCCGTTGCCTTCGATGACCACGATGGGCTGAGTCTCCTGCTGAATGGTCAGGCGGAGGCCGCCGTGGTGCCCCGTCAGCGGGTGGTGCCGCTCCTGCGCCGTGATCCCCGCCTGGCGGTGGTGCTGCCCGACCAGGGCGCACCCCTGAGCTGGAACCTGCTGCTCAGTTCGGCCGGGGCGCCTGCCGCTCCGATCGACTGGCTAGCGGAGGTGTTGGAGCCCCCCCTGTTGCCCCGCCTCCTTGCTGCCGGCTGGGTCCCGCCCCTGCCGGACGCGGTGCTGGAGAGGGCCGTGGCGGCATTTCCGCCGGAGCTGCGGCAGCTGCTCCATCCCCCCGCCGCCGTGCTGGCCCGTTGTCGCAGCCTGCCGCCGCTACCGCCGGAGGAGCGCATTCATCTCCAGGCCCTCTGGGATGGGGCCGCCCCTGGTCGATCCTGAGCTGCGCATCGTCCTTCGGTGGCCCCCGGTTGTTCAGCGCGGGCCGCGCTTGCTCATCCCCACAGGCGCCGCCGCGGCGGTGCCGCGAGCCGGCGATGGGTGTCGGCCAGCAGGTCGGGGATCGCCAGGTTGTGGGGACAGCGGGGCAGGCAGGCGCCACAGCTGAGACAGGCCGAGGCATCCACCGCCTCCCACCAATGGGCCGCCCGGCCGATCAGGTTGTAGCGCTCGCCCGCATAGGCCTCCATGCCATGGCCCACCGCCAGGTTGCGCAGCCGCAGCAGGGCGGGGATGGGAACCTCCGAGGGGCAGGGGAGGCAGGCGCGGCACTGGCCGCAGCGCTCCATCCCGAGCCGCTGAGCACCAGCGGCGGCCAGCTGCGCCACCGCCTGCTGTTCCGCCGGCGTGAGGGGCCCGGAGGCGTTCGCCAGTCGTCCTGCCAATGCCAGGTCCTCCGGCCGGGCCGCCCCGAGGGTGAGGGTGCTGATCCCCGCGGCCAGCAGATACCGATACCCCAGCTCCAGGGGCGTGAAGGGTGCGCAGTCCTCCACGAGCTGGGCCGGCGGGTCATAGAGGCGTCCGCCCTTGTCGGCCGGCGAGATGGCCATCACCCCCATCCCTTCGGCTAGGGCCCAGCGGGCCAGGGGCAGCCGTTCGGGATCGAACAGGTGCAGATGCAGGCTGCAGAAGCTAAATCGACCACTGGCCAGAGCGGTTTCGATCAGGCCGTAGGCGCCATGGCTGGAGAAGCCCACCTGGTCCACCAGCCCTTCGGCCACGGCGGCCTCGATCAGCTCGGCTCCCTCGCCCTTCAGGGCCCAGGCCAGGTGGGCTTCGGTGTTGAGACCGTGCAGCGCCAGGTTGTCGAGCCGTGGGATGCGAAGGCGCCTCAGGCTGGAGCGCAGCTGCTCTAACCCCTCGGCCAGCCCCACCCCTTCGCCGGAACCTGGCAGCAGCTTGCTGGTGAGCACCAACTCGGAGCGGCTGATCGGATCGCGCTCCGCCAGGCCAGCGAGAACCTCGCCGAGGAAGGCTTCTGCCGGGCCGTAGGCCGGTGCTGTCTCGATGTGGTTGATGCCGGTCTTGAGGGCGGCATCAACCACCCTCTCTAAAACCCGGCTGCTCTCTAGGGCACGCATCGTGCCCAGGGTGAACAGGGAGACCGGCTTGCCCCTCCCAAAGGGACGCCGGTCCGATGGGCGCTGCAACCACTCTCCGGCTGCGGAAGGGGGCGAGCCTTCGGCCCCATGGATGGGGGCGGCGCACCCGGTGGCCTGCTGGGTCGTCTGGCTCGCTCCGGTGGGGGATGCCGGCAATGGCGAACCGTTGCAAGCAGGCTCCGGTTTGCCCATGCTGGCCTCAGGGCCGGGGTGTGGCCGGGCCATCCGCTCCAGGATCACCGCTCCCTCCAGGCCTCGGATCACCGTTTTCGTCCTCGGCAGGTTCGGCTTCCTCAAGGCCCCGCCGCAGATGGCGGATCAACTCCGCGGGGCTGGTGCGGTCGAGGAAGCGCCGGAAATCTTCTTGGTCCTCCGCGTCGGCTTCGGCATTCACCGGAATGGAGGCATCGGCCACCACTTCCTCCAGCATCCAGATGCCGCTGCCCGTCCGTAGGGCCAGGGCGATGGCATCGCTGGGACGCGCATCCAGTTCGATCGCCTCTTCCTCGCCCCGGCGAAGTTTCAGTACAGCCCGGAAGGTGCTGTCCTCGATCGCATGGATCACCACCCGCTCCAACTGCAGCCCACCGGCCTCCAGCAGCCTCACCATCAGGTCATGGCTGAGGGGGCGGGGTGGACGTTCGCTGTTTAGGCCCGCCAGGATGTTTTGGGCCTGGGCCTGGTCGATCCAGATCGGCACCTGGCGACGGCCGGAAGGGTCCCGCAGCAGCACGAGTGGGCTGCGGCTGGCCGCGTCCAGGCCGATTCCCGCCACCCGCATCTCCACCATGGCCCTGTGCCTCCGGCGGCTGCCGTTGCGCTTGAAGCGATTATGGCCACAGTGACAGGGAAGGCAGGCATGTTCACCGGACTGGTGCGGGCCGTGGGCAGGCTGGAGCGATGTCCAGCGGGTCTGCGGCTGCGCCTTGAGCCGGAGGTGCTCGAGGCCCCCTCGGCCGGCCCGGGGGGCCTGGGGCCCCTCGCCCTGGGGGACAGCGTCGCGGTGGATGGTGTCTGTCTCACGGTGGCGGAATGTCTCCCCGATGGATTCCGGGCTGACGTCAGTGAGGAGACCCTGGTCCGCACCACCCTGGCTGCTAGGGCCGCCTCAGGGGCGGCCGTGAACCTGGAGCCGGCCCTGCGGCTCAGCGACCGGCTCGGCGGGCATCTGGTGAGCGGCCATGTCGATGGGCTGGGCACCGTGGTGGCCATTCAGCGGCAGCCGGCCTCCTGGCGCCTGGTGGTGCGTTGGAACGACCCCGCCTATGGACGCTATGTCTGTGAGAAGGCCAGCGTCGCCGTCGATGGCATCAGCCTCACCGTGGCTGGTTGTGAGAGCGAAGGCCAATTCTGGGTGGCCGTGATCCCCCACACCTGGTCAGCCACCACCCTGGCCCACCGCCGGGTGGGCGATGTGGTGAACCTCGAGGCGGATCTGCTGGCTAAGTACACCGAACGTTTGCTGCAGGGGTCCGGGCTTCCAGCGGGGATGGCTTTCCCAGCCACCTCTGGCGCTCCCATCAGTGGGGAATGGCTGACCCAGCATGGCTGGGGTTGAGCCGGCCGCTCCTGGTGCGTGGTCTTCCACCATGACCCTGCCTAGGGTCATGGTGTCGAGTCGGACCGGCCGCAACCATGTCCTCTGAGCTCAGCGATCTGGTTCCTGGCACCCCGCCAGCGGGCCGCCTCGCCCGTGACAGCAGCGCCCTGCGCACCTTCACCTTTGCCGAGGGGGTGCTGATGCTGGTGCTTGGTGTTCTGGCCCTGATCTTTCCCGTGCTTGCCTCCGTGTGGGTCACCGCCATGGTGTCCATCGCCTTTCTGGTGGGTGGAATCGTGGGCTGGGTCAACACCCTCGCCCGGACCCCCCGGCTCAGCACCGCCATCAGCTTTTGGCGTTTCACCGTGTCCACCCTCTTCCTGGTGGCCGGCCTCTGGATGGTGCGGCAGTTGGCTTCGGGACCGGAGAGGGTCGCCTCCCAAGTGGCTTCCCTGGCGCTTGCCATTGGCGTGGTGTTTCTGGTCGAGGGGGTTGTTGCCACTGTGGTGGCCCTCAGCCACCGCCAGGTCAAGGGTTGGGGCTGGGGCCTCACCAATGGCCTGGTGACCCTGGTTCTGGGCCTGATGATTCTCACCATGAAGTCGCTGAGCTTGCTCTGGGTGCTCGGCACCCTGGTGGGGATCAGCTTTCTATTCAGCGGCCTCGACCTGCTCACCTTCAGCGCCAGCTTCCACGCCCTCCGCGAAGGAGATCGCCAACCGCAGGCCTGAAGGGTTGGGGCGATCCTGCCTGAATTTCAGCCTCAAGCGACCGGCCTGGGCCCGAACTGGACCCCGCGTCCTGGACTCTGCCCTTCACTCGATGCTGTCTTCGCTGCCGGTGCCCATCGGCAGCAGCCAGATGGAGCCGGTTTCCTTGTGGAGTTCGATGCGGAATTCTTGGCCCGGTTCCAATCCCATGCGGCGGGTGTAAGCCTGGCCGATCAACAGGTTGCCGTTGCCATGCACCCTGGTGCGGAACACGGCCTGTCGGCCCTTGGCTGCCGCACCTCCCGTGTGCAGGGCGGAAGGGAGCACATAGCCCTTGGCGGCCACGAGGGCCCGGTAGAAGCTTTTCTTGAGGATCCGGCCACTCGGACCGACATAGCCGCAGGCCCGGGCGATCTGGTCCTCGGGGCGGTTGCTCAGGGAGCGGGCCCGATCCAGTAGGGCCTTGCCTTCTAGGGGGGCTTCCCCGTGGCCATGTCCACCTTCGGAGCCAGTCGAAAACCTGTTGGCAGCCATCGAATTGAGCTAGGCGAGATGAGATTGGCTTAAAGGAGCCTCGTCCTGACTTCAATTGTGGCCAATCCGGTGAGGATTCGGCAAGTGCTTGAACTGGAAAAGCAATCAGAGCAGATAGAGGATTCCGTACAGAACCAGCCAGATGCCATCCACAAAGTGCCAATAGAGCTCTGCCGCCTCAAGGCCGAAGGGGGCGGAGGCCTTGATCCTGCCCTCAGCCCTGGTTTGCCACCACACGATCAGGATGCAGATCACCCCGAGGGTCACGTGCAGCCCGTGGAAACCGGTGAGGGCGTAAAAGGTGCTCGCGAAGAGGTTTTCGGTGAGGCCGAAGGGGAGGTGGAAATACTCCACCATCTGACCGGCCAGGAAGGCCAGGCCAAGGGCGGCGGTGATCACGAGCCAGCGGCGACAGGCCGGGCCCTCTCCCTGCAGCAGCCCCCGGCCTGCCCGGTGGAAGGTGAAACTGCTCAGCACCAGCAGGAGGGTGTTGATGCTTGGCAGTAGCAGTTCCAGTTGGTAGCTGGAGTCTGCCGGCAACGGGTTCACCGCCCGGAAGGTGAGGTAGGCGGCGAAGAAGCCCGCGAAGGTCATGCCGTCGGCCACGAGAAAAGTGGCCAGCCCAAAGAGGCGGACATCGGGGTGGTCGCCATGCTCACTACCCCCATGGCCATGGCCAGCGGTGTCGACATCGCCCGAGATCTGGGCGATTGCATCGGTACCTGAGGAGAGACTTGTCATGGCGGGACGTGCACGGTTTGACGGTGGTAGAGGGGGGGGACGGAGAGGGAAATGGATTAGGGGGTGCGGTCGTTCCAGATCTGTTCTGCGGTCACCACCTGGAGGTCGAGACGATCGGCCGGGGTTCCATAGCCGTAGGGGTGGGTCACCAGGGGGGCTTCGCCGATCCAGTTCTCCACCGGCGGCGGCGAGGAGGTGAGCCATTCCGGCGTGAGGGCCTTCCAGGGGTTGTCGCCAGCCACCTCACCGCGAAAGGCACTCACCACCACATTGATCAAAAACGGCAGGGTGCTCACCGCCATCAGCAGGGCTCCCACGCTGCTCACCTGGTTGAGGGTGGTGAAGGAGGGGTCGTATTCCGCGACCCGGCGGGGCATGCCGTTCAGTCCGAGCCAGTGCTGGGGGGCGAAGCAGAGGTTAAAGCCGATGAAGGTGAGCACAAAATGCAGGCGACCCAGGTGTTCATCGAGCATGCGGCCGGTGAATTTTGGATACCAATGATAGACGGCGCTGAAGATAATGAACACAGTTCCACCATAAACAATGTAGTGGAAGTGGCCCACCACGAAGTAGGTGTCGTGCACGTGGATGTCGAATGGAACCTGGGCAAGAGCTACGCCAGTGATGCCACCGAAAACGAAATTCACGATGAAGGCGCAAGCGAAAAGCATGGCGCTGTTTAGGGCAATCTTGCCTTGCCAGAGGGTGGCCAACCAGTTGAAGAACTTGATGCCTGTAGGAACGGCGATGAACGAGGTGGCGATCGTGAAGAACAAACGCATCCAGGGGGGTGTGCCGCTGGTGAACATGTGGTGAGCCCACACCACTAGGCCCAGCACCACAATGGCTATAATGGAGTACACCATGGTGATGTAGCCGAACAGCGGTTTGCGTGCATGAATGGGAATGATTTCGCTCACTAACCCGAAGGCGGGCAGAACCATGATGTAAACGGCCGGGTGGGAGTAGAACCAGAAGAGGTGCTGATAAACAACCACATTGCCCCCCAGTGCCGGATTGAAGAAGCCGGTGTGGGCAATGATGTCGAAGCTCAGCAGAATTAAGGTTCCAGCTAGAACGGGCGTCGAGAGAACCACCAGGATGCTGGTGCCCAGCATTGCCCAGCAATACATGGGTAGTTGCATCATTTTCAGCCCAGGCCTGCGCAGCTTCAAGATGGTGGCAATGAAATTGATGCCACCGAAGATTGAGCTACCACCTAGGAGTAAGACGCTGAGGATCCAGATCACCTGGCCCAGTGCTGGCGTGGTGAGGCTGAGGGGGGGATAGGCGGTCCATCCTGACTGCGCCGCACCGCCTTTGATGAAATAGCTGCTGATCAGCAGAATGCCGGCGGGAGGGATCAGCCAGAAGGCCACCGCATTCAACCTTGGGAAAGCCATGTCCCTGGCTCCCACGTAGAAGGGGATGAGGTAGTTGCCGAAGGCTCCGTTTACCACGGGAACGATCCAGAGAAAGATCATCACTGTGCCGTGGAGCGTCAGCACTTCGTTGTAGGTTTCCCGACTCACGAAGTCACTGATCGGACTTGCTAGCTCGGTGCGAATCACGCCGGCCAGGGCACCGCCGAGGAAATAAAATAGGAAACCGCACACCAAGTACTGGAGGCCGATGACCTTGTGGTCGAGGCTGAAGCTCAGGTAACGCAGCCAGCCTTGCGGCTGCAGTCCCCTGGGCTCTCCCTGTTCCGGAGAACTCTGGAAATCACTCGGAGAAGCAAGGGTCATTGTGGATCAGGCCGTTGGGTTGGATCCGGAGCTGGCCACGGTGGCCGGCGCTGGTGGGGTGTTCTTGCTGAGCCAGGCATCGAAATCAGCGGATTCATGCACAACCACGCTGGAGCGCATGCCGCCGTGGTAAGGACCACAGAGCTCGGCGCAGATGATCGGATAGGTACCGGGGCGGGTGGCGGTGAAGCTCAGCAGGGTGGGTTGCCCAGGAATCACATCCTGCTTGAGGCGGAACTGGGGAACCCAGAAGGCATGAATCACATCCCGGGCTTCCATGTTCAATGACACTGGCTGATTGACTGGGATGTGGAGCTCACCGGTGATGATATTGGCTTCGGGATAGTGAAAAATGAAGGCAAACTGCATCGCAGTGACATCGACCGAGAGCGATTCTGTCCCGGAGGTGTTCACACCGATTCCACCCCAGACTCGTCGCGGCTCCTGATTGGGTGTCGATGCTGAAGGGCTGGAGGCCAGAACCGCCGAAGCAGATCCGTGATCGCCACCATGGTGATGGTGGTCAGCGGCGGGCTGGGAGGCATGCATGGCACCGTGATCATTCAGCGACGTCATGCCTCCCATCCGCTCGTAGATGTCGTAGCTGTAGATGCCTACAAACAGCACAACAACTGCGGGAATAGCGGTCCAGACGATCTCCAGGGGAAGGTTGCCTTCGATGGCCGCTCCGTCGCCGTTATCGCCTTCGCGACGGCGGAAGCGCACCAGACTGAAGATCAGCAGCCCGATGATCCCGACGAAAAGAATTGTGCCGATGCTGAGCAACACCTGGAAAAGGGCGTCGTAAATCGGCGCATTGCTGCTGGCATCGAGGGGCAGTAGGGGGACGTTGTAACCCACCCAGAGCCCTGCAAGCACAAGTGCCATGCCCAGCAGGAGGGTGATCAGGGCTGAAGGGATCGGCACGGGGCGGAGACGGACACGGATCGTGGCCTCACCAGCCTATGAAGCGCGAAGCGATGCTGGAAGTGACAACGGATTCGAAAGCCCCAACTGGCTGAAAGTTCAGATTTGATTCGTTTTTATCCCTGAGATGTGCGGGATCGCTCATCGCCGCAAACTCGCTAACTTGTGCTTCCCGTTGCGAGTGAGGTCATGGTCGGCAGGCCCTTCGCTTCCAGGGCTTCTGAGGATCCCAGCATCTCCGAGCCGCCGGTTGCTGCCGCCCTGCTGTCCGCGGGCGGCCTCTGGCTCCCCAGGGTCCTCGACTGGCTGCTGGCTCACTTAGTGATTGCCTTGGTTGCTCTTGTGGGCGTCGGCGGGGCCACTCGGGTCATGCAGGCGGGCTTGGCCTGCCCCGATTGGCCCCTCTGTTATGGCTCCCTCCTGCCCGGCCGCCAGATGAATCTCCAGGTGTTTCTGGAGTGGTTTCACCGCTTGGATGCCTTTCTCGTGGGCGTAGCTCTGTTGGTACTGGCCGCGATCTCCATGCTGCGTCGTGCCCACTTGCCACGCTGGCTCCCAGGGGCGGCCGCGGCAGCCCTACTGCTGGTGGCCGTCCAGGGAGGTCTCGGTGCCCTAACCGTTCTGGGCCTGCTGGCGGCCTCCACGGTGACCGCCCATCTGGTCACGGCCCTTCTGCTGGTGCTGCTCGTGAGCGCCATGCATCAGGGTCTGCGGTGCTCTCCCTGGGGGGCCGTCCCCTTGACCGCCGCTCCGCTGCCGATGTGGTGGAACATCCTCCTGGCCTCTAGCACCATCACCCTGATCGCCCAGTGTGCGCTTGGCGGTGCTATGGCCAGCCGCTGGGCCTCCACCCTCTGCCTGAAGGCGGGAGATGGGTGCCAGTGGCTCTTGGCCCACCGGCTCGGAGCATGGGCTGCCCTCGCCGCCTTGCTGTTTCCCGCTCTTTTGGCCCATCTCGTTCCTGGCATCCCAGCCCGCCTGCGGCGCTTTGCGCTTGGCTTAGCTCTCCTGGCCCCCCTTCAGCTGGCGCTTGGGTTGTTCACCCTGCGGCTCCAACTGCAGCAGCCCCTCGTCACCGTGGCTCACCAGCTAATGGCTGCCCTTCTGGTGGCTCTGTTCGGGGCCCTATGGGGCAGCACGTTGGCCTTCCGTTCCCCGGCCCAAGTCGTTTCCTATTCCCCCTCCTTGGAGATGGCCCATGGTTAGTGTTCCCAGCCTTCCTCCTCTACCCCTCGGTCAGGGAAGCGGCGATCTCCAACTCGTTTCGGCACCGGCCCCGATCCGACCCTCGGTAAGGCTGCCGGCCTGGCTGGAGGTGGCCAAGCCCCGGCTGATCCCCCTGCTGCTGGCCACCACCATCGGTGGCATGGCCCTCACGGCGGGCTGGCCCCTTGATGGCGCCACCATGGCGGCGACTCTCGCCGGTGGGGCCATGGCTTCAGCCGCTGCTGGGGTTCTCAATTGCCTTTGGGAAGAGGAGCTCGACGGGCGCATGCAGCGCACCAGCCGTCGTGCCCTGCCATCCGGTCGTCTGGCAAGGCGCCAGGCCTTCGCCCTTGCCGTGCTGCTCACCTTGGCGGCCACCCTCGTGCTGGTGTTCGGGGTGAATCCCCTCGCCGCCTCCCTCAGCCTGATGGGTCTGTGCAGCTATGTGCTGCTCTACACCGCTCTGCTCAAGCCCCGCACCTCGCTCAACATCGTGATCGGTGGGGTGGCCGGGGCCATCCCACCCCTGGTGGGGGCAGCGGCCGCCAGCGGACACCTGGGCTGGGCCGGATGGTGGCTCTTCGCACTGGTGATGGTCTGGACCCCGGCCCACTTCTGGTCGCTCGCACTCTTGCTCCGGGAGGACTACCGCTCCGTGGGCATTCCGATGCTTCCCGTCGTCCGGGGAACGGAGGTCACCGGACGGGCGATCGCTCGCTACAGCTGGCTCACCGTGCTGCTCAGTGCCTTCGGGGTGCTCGCCCTTCCCAGTGGCGGCTGGCTCTATGGACTGCTGGTGCTCCCCTTCAACGGCCGACTTCTGCAGTTGAGTGGAGCCCTGCGCGACAACCCCGAGGACCCACAGCGGGCCCGCAGTCTGTTCCGCTGGTCGATTTTCTACCTCTTTGGCATCTGCCTGCTCCTGGTCTTGGCCCGCACTCCTCAGGCCATGGCCTCCGAGCGCTTTGTGCGAATTCTCACGCAGCTCGCCTGAGAATCGGGGTCTCCTGCCGGACGGTTCTCCCCCAGCGGAGGATGCGGGGCCCTGACTAGATTCCAGCCCACAGTTCCATTGGGAGAGAGCCTGGCTTGATCGAGCTGCAGCATCTCAGCAAGCGCTTTGGAACAGGCCGCAAGTCTGCGGCTGTCCAGGCTCTGGATCACTTCTCTCTGACGGTTCCGGCCGGCTGCCTCTATGGCCTTCTCGGTCCCAATGGCGCCGGCAAGACCACGGCCTTGCGCATCGTGGCGACCCTGCTGGCCCCCGATGAGGGCAGGGTCCGGGTGGCGGGATTCGATGCCCTAAGCAATCCCCGTGGTGTGAGGCGGCAGCTGGGTTACGTGGCCCAGGAGGTGGCGATCGACAAGATCCTCACAGGTCGGGAGCTCCTGGCCCTCCAGGGCGATCTCTATCACCTCAACCGCTCCGAGCGGGATGGCCGCATCGCCGAACTGATCGCTCTGCTGGGGATGGCCGACTGGATCGACCGGCGCTGCGGCAGCTATTCCGGTGGCATGCGCCGGCGTCTCGACCTGGCCGCTGGCCTCCTGCATCGCCCGCAGGTGCTGGTGCTCGATGAACCCACGGTGGGCCTCGACATCGAGAGCCGCACCGCCATCTGGCAGGTGCTTCGCCAGCTCCGTGATCAGGGCACCACCGTGCTGCTCAGCAGCCACTATCTCGAGGAGGTGGATGCCCTGGCCGACAGGCTGGCCATTCTCGAAGCAGGTCGTGTCATCGCCGAAGGCAGCCCCGCCGAGCTCAAGGGAGCCCTCGGTGGTGACCGGGTGACGCTCCGGGTGCGCGAGTTCAGCGATGAGGCGGAGGCCAATCGGGTGCGGGCCCTGCTGGAGCACTGTGAGGGTGTGCGGCAGGTGGTGATCAACCGGGCCCAGGGGCACTCCCTCAATCTCGTGGTTGAGAATGCCGCCGTGGTGGAGCGGCTGCGCAACCAGCTGGAGGCGGCCCAGGTGCCGGTGTTTGCCCTGGCCCAGAGCCGGGCCAGTCTGGATGATGTGTATCTGCAGGCCACCGGCCGCACCCTCATGGACGCCGAACTGGCCGTGGCGGGCCAGCGGGATCCCAAGGCGGAGCGGAAGCAGGCGATGCGTTGATCGGTTTTGTCTCCCTCCTGCCTGACCATTCCCTCCCCTGAACAGCAGCCTGTGCCATGACCAGTGCCTCCCCCAGCCTTGCCCCCCTGCCCGAGGCGGCTGCCGAACCCTCGGCCCTCGCCGAGATCAGCCAGGAGACCCTGGCCCTCACCCGCCGACTCTTCCTGCAGCTCTTCCGTCGTCCGTCCACGTTGGTGGCTGGGGTGCTGCAACCCCTGATCTGGCTTGTGCTCTTCGGGGCCCTGTTCGCCAAGGCACCCGAGGGTCTGTTGCCCGGCGGCGGGAGCTATGGCCGCTTTCTCGGGGCCGGGGTGATCGTGTTCACCGCCTTCAGCGCCGCTCTCAATGCCGGTTTGCCCGTGATGTTCGACCGGGAGTTCGGCTTCCTCAACCGCCTGCTGGTGGCGCCGCTGCGTTCCCGCAGTTCGATCGTGCTGGCTTCGGTGCTCTACATCACCAGTCTCAGCCTGGTGCAGAGCCTGGCGATCGTGGCCACCGCCGCCCTGCTCGGCTACGGCTGGCCAGGTGGATCGGGCCTAGTGCTGGTGCTGATCACCCTGTTGCTACTGGTGTTCGCCGTCACCGCCCTGAGTCTGGGCCTGGCCTTCGCCCTGCCGGGGCACATTGAGCTGATCGCGGTGATCTTCGTGGCCAACCTGCCGCTCCTGTTTGCCAGCACCGCCCTGGCCCCGCTCTCCTTCATGCCGGCATGGTTGGGGTGGCTAGCGGCCCTGAATCCTCTTACCTTCGCAATTGAACCGATCCGCGCCGCTTACGCCGGCAATTTCCAGCTGAATCGCATCGCTAGTGATGTGGTCTTCCAGGCTCCCTATGGCTCCCTCACCGCCGTGGGCTGCCTGGCCATCCTGGCGAGCCTTGCCCTGGGGTTATTCCTGGCCATCCGTCCGCTGCTGGATCGAAAACTCACCTGAGACTCCCCTGCCGTGTCCCTGAATCCGCCCCGCCAGCCCTCAGGACCAACGGCCTCTTTCTCTCGCCCGGATCCAGAGGCTCTGTTGCTGGAGGCGGTGCGCCATCGGCACCACCACGAAAGCCTCGATCGCCTTCAGCGCTGCGTGCACCGCAGGGGCCTTGACTGGCTCGACAAGTTCCAGACCCTGACGCTCCCGGCCCTGGAGGGCTATGAGGCTGCGGCCTGGTTTCGAGCCCTTCTGGCGGATGGCTCTGGTCATGCTCCTCCGGGGGCAGGTTTTCCGCCGGGGAACCTCGCCTTGGAGTCGATCACCAATGATTCTCACCACTTGGTGACTCCCGCTGATCCCCCCGGCGGCGGCGAGGATCAGGCCTGGATCGAACAACGGGCCACCGCCGCTGTGGATGGCGCGATCGCTTCGATGCTGGCGGAATTCCCGGAACTCATCCCGCCGGGTCCGCCCCTGGCCTTCGTTCTGTCCCTCACGGTGGCCCCGCCGGACCCGCCCGTGCCGGAGGTGCTGCCGGCAAGAAAGCCGCCCCCGGTGTTCTCTTTCACTGGTGCCCGGGGCTTGGCTCCCATGCAGGCAGCCGGCCTTCCGCTGGAGACGCTGCCAGGCGAAGTCTCCGATCAGAGTGGCAAGGAGGGTTTTTCCCATCCCGAGCCGTCCGTTTCCGCTGAATTCACCAACAATCATGCTCCGCTCGAAGGGGCGCCGGCCGATTCCGCTGCGCCATGGCAGCGGAATGCGGCGGAGATTGGCGCCGCTCTGCGGTCCCGCCTGCGGCGCAGGCTTTCTCGCTCTGACTGGCGGAGCTTTGCTCGCAACCGCCTAGATCGGGGAGGGGCACCGCAGGCTTCGGAGCCGGCCTTAATGCCGAGATTGCAGCCCCATGATCCAGAGGAGATCCAGGGGCCAGTGGCGTCCCAGTCACCTGCTGGCCCCATCACTGTTCCTCCACACGATCACGCCAGCTGGGCCGGCAACCTCCCCCAACCCCCCGATCCGCTGGCCGTCGTGGTTCGGCTGGCCGAGCGCCAAAGTGGCCCGAACATCCAGGAGGATGACGCCCCCTGCCTGCCGGCCCTGGCAGATCTGCGGGCCTGGCTCCCGGATTCCTCCTTCCCTCGGGCCAGCTGAGGGGCCTGCGCAACCGAGTCCCGCTTCCCCCGTTGTCCTGCCGTTGTTCTCTTTCCCTATGGGTTCTTCCGCCCCATCGCTTCCTGGCCGTGCTGCCCTCGCGGGAGGTCTGATTGTTTCTGTGCAGGCTCCGGAGGGGTCCCCCTTGCGGGATCCCCAGGTGATCGCAGCGATGGCGGAGGCCAGCCTGCGGCAGGGGGCCCTCGGTGTACGGCTTGAGAGTCCTGAGCACATCGGCGCGGTGAGGCGGCGCTGCCCCGACGCCCTGATCGTGGGCCTGTGGAAGCGCACCTACTCCGATAGTCCTGTTTACATCACCCCGGGATGGGAGGAGATTCGGACGGTCTGGGCGGCGGGAGCGGATGTGATCGCTCTCGACGCCACGGAACGCAACCGCCCCGATGGTCAGGATCTAGGGGACCTGATCAGCCGCTGCCGCGATGAACTGGGTGCACCGTTGATGGCGGATGTCGATGGGGTTGCCAATGGGCTGCGGGCCGCCGAGCTGGGCTGCGTTTGGGTGGGAACCACGCTGTATGGCTACACCGAAGCCACCGCTACCCTGCGTCCTCCGGGCTGGGAGCTGTTGCCCCAGTTGAGGCGGTCGCTGCCGGAGGCGGTGGCCCTGGTCTGTGAGGGCGGCATCGCCTCGGCCGAGCAGGCGGTGAGGGCGGTGGAGGAGGGGGCCGATGCGGTGGTGGTGGGTACCGCGATCACCGGGATCGACCTCCAGGTGGCGGCCTACCGCAGGGCCCTGGGAGAGCTGCGGAGCCGTTGAACCGGCTGTGATGGCGCCCCCTTGGGGCCTGCGAGCGCCGGGGGCTAGCAGTTGACCGACTGCACCCAAACTTTTTTGTAGCTCAGGCGACCATCGGGCGTGGCTTGGACACCATGGAAGCAGGCGAAGCACGTATGGGAGGGACCCATGACGACCCAGGGCCGCAAGGGCGGGGATTCAAAGTTTTGGTCAGCGAAGGCGAGGATTCCACTCCTCACCGCAGGGGTGCTTCCCGGGGTTGGTGGGGTCGTGGTGTTTGGCGTCGCGCTGCTTGGGCTTCCTTTCAACACCTATCACCTCTCCCAATTTGAAGCCCTCAACCGGGAGTTAGGCAAGCTGTGTTCCCAGCCTCCTCCCCAGGCTCACAACGTCTGCCGTCTGCACGCCCGACTGTTGAGCAGCCTGTGAGGCCGCTCAACAGTCGGGGATTCGAAGGGAGGATCACATCATGCCGGGCATGCCCATACCTCCCATACCGCCCATACCTCCCATGCCGCCCATACCGCCATCACCGGCGGGAGGAGCGGCGGGTTCAGGTTTGTCGGCGATCACCGCTTCGGTGGTGATGAGCAGCGATGCGATCGATACGGCATCCTGAAGGCCCAGCCTCACCACCTTGGCGGCGTCGAGAATGCCCGCGGCCAGCAGATCCTCATACTGACCGGTGAGGGCGTTGAAGCCCAGGCCGCTACGTCGGATCTCCTCCACCACCACGTCGCCATCGGTGCCGGCGTTGAAAGCGATCTGCTTCGCCGGCGCCTCCAGGGCGCGCTGCACGATGCTGATGCCGGTGCGCTCATCACCACTGCTGGAAGCGATCAGGGTGTTGAGGCCTTCGGCCAGTTGCAGCAGGGTGCTGCCACCCCCGGCGATGATGCCCTCCTCCACCGCGGCGCGGGTGGCGTTGAGGGCATCCTCGATGCGCAGCTTGCGGTTGCGCAGTTCGGTTTCGGTGGGGGCCCCCACCTTGATCACGGCCACCCCGCCCGCCAGCTTGGCGATCCGCTCGGAGAGCTTTTCGCGGTCGTAGTCGGAATCGGTGGCCTCCAGTTCACGCTTGATCGACGCCACCCGGTCAGCCACGGCGGCCTTGCGATTGTCGCTGGCGAGGATGGTGGTGTCGTCCTTGCGGATGGTGATCCGCTCGGCGCTGCCCAGTTCGGCCAGGGTGGCCTTCTCCAGGGTCATCGCCCTGTCTTCGCTGATCACCGTGGCGCCGGTGAGGATGGCGATGTCCTCAAGCATCGCCTTGCGGCGATCCCCGAAGCCGGGGGCGCGCACGGCCGCCACCTGAAGCACGCCGCGGGTCTTGTTCACCACCAGGGTGGCCAGCGCTTCGCCCTCCACCTCTTCGGCCAGGATCACCAGGGGGCGGCCGCTGCGGGAGACAGCCTCCAGCACGGGCACCAGATCCGCCACGGCACCGATCTTGCGGTCGGTGATCAGCAGGAGCGGATCGCTAAACACACACTCGCGCCGTTCGTTGTCGGTCACGAAGTAGGGAGAGGCATAGCCGCGGTCGAACGCCATCCCCTCGGTGATTTCCAGTTCGGTGGCGAGGGATTTCGATTCCTCCACCGTGATCACCCCATCGGCGCTCACCTTCTCCATGGCATCGGCGATCATCTGGCCGATCTCGGTGTCGTTGCCGGAGCTCACCGTGGCCACCTGCCGAATCGCCTCGCCCGCCACCGGGCTCGAGCGCTCGGCGATTCCTGCCACCACATGGGCCACGGCCCGCTCCATGCCGCGACGCAGCTGCACGGGATTGGCACCGGCGGCCACGTTGCGCAGACCCCCCTTCACCATCGCTTGGGCCAAGACCGTGGCGGTGGTGGTGCCATCGCCGGCGGTGTCCTTCGTTTTGGAGGCGACCTGCTGCATCAGCTTGGCGCCGAGGTTCTCAAAGGGATCCTCGAGTTCGATCTCCTTGGCGATGGTCACACCGTCGTTCACGATGTCCGGAGCTCCGAATTTCTTCTCCAGCACCACGTTGCGTCCCTTCGGGCCGATCGTGACCTTCACCGCATCCGCCAGGGCGTTGACGCCCCTCTCAAGGGAATCGCGGGAGGCATCGGAGAACCGGATCAACTTGGCCATGGGGAG
>Ga0114972_10000984_pt1 | contig 21439 bp, 17 predicted proteins | sample M_140807_EF_Meta_FD_87354 | JGI IMG/M metagenome (GOLD analysis project Ga0114972, IMG submission 87354) | Freshwater microbial communities from Lake Montjoie, Canada to study carbon cycling - M_140807_EF_MetaG | ecosystem: Environmental > Aquatic > Freshwater > Lake | place: Lake Montjoie...
AATACTCGCTTAAATTTAACCCGCATTACCGAACCGTTGGATTTTGTGGAAAAGCATCTTTGGGATTCTTTGGCAGGAATTTTGTTGATGGATAATCTTAATCCAAATGAGTCCTATCAAGTGATTGATATTGGCACAGGTGCGGGTTTTCCTGGAATTCCCGTAGCGATCGCGTTTCCCGAATGGACAATTACCCTATTGGATTCTACCCGCAAAAAAATTCAGTTTTTAAATGAACTTTTAGAGAATTTGAGCCTATCTAACAGCAAGACCCTCGTAGGACGTTCAGAGGCGATCGGCCAAGATAAACAATATCGCGCCTCCTATGACCTTGCCCTGATTCGAGCCGTAGGGGAACCATCTGTTTGTGCGGAATATGCCCTACCTTTACTAAAAATCGGTGGATTAGCTGTTCTTTATCGGGGTCATTGGAGCGAAGAGGATACCGCCAAGCTTACCCCCAGTCTTTTAAAGTTAGGCGGTAAAATTGAAGCAATCAAAACCGTTAAAACCCCTTGGACAGAGGGAACTCGCCACTTTATTTATTTACGGAAAGTAGATAAAACGATGGCCTATTATCCGCGATCAGTCGGAATTCCCAGCCAAACTCCCCTTTAATCTTTTTTGGAGAGCCAATCATGGAGACCTTTACTCTCAATATCCCGCCAGCGATCGCTTTAACCGATGAACAATTTTATCAACTCTGTATTGCCAATGAACCCAAACGATTAGAGCTTAGTCAAGCAGGAAAATTAATCATTATGTCTCCTACTGGCGGCGAAAGTGGCATCAGAAATGCAAATTTAACGACGGATCTAAGCCTCTGGAATCGACAAACGAAATTAGGGAAAGTTTTTGATTCTTCGACGGAGTTTAAGTTGCCGAGTGGTGCTTATCGTTGTCCTGATGTTGCTTGGATTCAGTTAGAACGTTGGCAAGCCTTAACCCAAGAGCAAAGGGAACGTTTTCCCCCGATTTGTCCCGATTTTATTATTGAATTGCGTTCTGAGACTGATTCTTTGGTTAAATTACGCAAAAAAATGACTGAATATCAGGAAAATGGTGTGAGTCTGGCTTGGCTAATTGATCCCCAAACGCCATTGGTAGAGATTTATCGTCAAGGAAAAATTAGGGAAATTCTCAATTTTTCGGTTAATAATCCACCGTTACTTTCGGGAGAAGAAGTTTTACCTAGCTTTGTTCTCGATTTGACTTTAATCCTCAATCCGTAAGTTCAAATTACTCAGTTTGCGATCGCATTTTGTCTAAACTCTAGTAAAGCGCGATCGCCGAATTTGTGCCAGCATAAATAAAGTTCATCCAAAATATAAAAAAGGAAACTTGACCCATGTACCTTTATCCCAGTCTTGTCACCGCTTTAACCCTGATCGTTTATCAAGTTTTAACGGTCAATGTGGGTCGAGCCAGAGGCAAATACAAAATTATGCCACCTGCCATGTCAGGCGATGAAAATTTTGAGCGAGTTGTCCGAGTCCAACAAAATACCCTAGAACAACTGGTCTTTTTTCTGCCTGCCCTGTGGCTATTCTCTTTCTATGTCAGTCCTCTGTGGGGCGCAGTTTTAGGAGCAGTATGGCTAGTGGGAAGAATCCTTTTTGCCTGGGGTTATTATCAAGCGGCTGAAAAAAGAGTAGCGGGATTTGCCATTAGTAGCTTGAGTGGAATTACTTTGGTACTCGGCGCATTGGTGGGCATTGGCTTGAAATTATTTAATGTTCAAATTTAATCTTAGGATCTCTCCAAACTTTTCTGAGACTCTTGGAAAAAATGAAGAGTCCCAAGCCCAAACGGGCTATAATACGATCCGCTAATTACGAGTTCATCCCTATGGTCGCTGTTTTCAAGCAGATAATGCTGACTAATTTTTCTCCATCCCAATGGCGCAACAGTAGTTTTCTCTATCAATGGGTTGGTCTTTTCGCAGGCTGGCGAGAAAGTAGTTGGCTGATGCAGTGGTCAGAAGCGATCGCGGCTTTGATGATTAGCTTGGTGTTTTTGCTTGGCCCTTTTGTGGCAACCAGTCTGATCGGATTTTTATTAGCCGTTCTCGGATTGTATTGGGGACTATTGACCCTAGCCGATTCTAGAATCAACAGTGGAATTACCCCCATTCACCTGATTGTCTTTTTATATTGGGGAATTTCCGCAGTCGCTGTGGGATTTTCTCCTGTTAAAATGGCCGCTTTAGTCGGTTTCGGTAAATTAAGTCTAAATTTACTCTTTTTTCTGGCTTCTGCGAGAATATTGCGATCGCCTATTTTACTTAATCGAATCATCACCGCCATTTTGCTTGTCGGGTTAGTCGTCAGTAGTTACGGCATTAAACAGCAAATAGATGGAGTAGAACAACTCGCCACCTGGAACGATCCGACCTCCGATCTCGCGGGTGTAACGAGGGTGTATAGCTATTTAGGCAATCCCAATCTCTTAGCGGCTTACCTACTGCCGATGATTGCCCTGAGTGTCGCGGCCATTTTCGTCTGGCGAAAGGGAATGCCTAAAATCCTAGCTGTATGTATGACGGGAATCAATTTTGTCTGCCTTTACTTTACCCAGAGTCGAGGCGGTTGGTTAGGGCTAGTCGGGACTTGTGCAGTTTTTTTATTACTCTCCTATCTCTGGTGGCGAGAAACCCTACCGAACTTCTGGAAACGTTGGTTATTGCCCCTCGTCTTTGGCGGAGCGGGATTACTATTTGTCGCGGGTTTTATCTTCGTTGAACCTTTACGCATTCGGGTGATGAGTATTTTTGCAGGTCGGGAAGATAGCAGTAATAATTTTCGGATTAATGTGTGGGAAGGCGTTAAAAAAATGATCCGCGATCGCCCGATTATCGGCATTGGCCCTGGCAATAGTGCCTTTAATAAGATTTATCCCCTTTACATGAGTCCGAAATATAGTGCCTTGAGTGCCTATTCCATTTATCTGGAAATTTGTGTAGAAACGGGATTAATTGGCTTTTTTACCTTTCTCTGGTTTTTAATTGTTACCGTCAGTCAGGGCGTTCGTGAAATTGTTGCTCTACGTAAAAGCCTTAATCTCCAAGGATTTTGGGTAATGGGCGCGATCGCGGGAATGAGCGGATTATTAGTACATGGTTTTGTAGATACGGTTTGGTATCGTCCCCAGATCAGTACCCTCTGGTGGTTTTTAGTTGCCGTGATTGCCAGCCAATACTCTTATTTAGTCAAAACCAATCCTTTAGATACTAATTCCTAATCAGAGAATCATGTCACTGCCCGAACCTAGCGAAAATAATTCCTATTTAGTCGAACACGTCACCCTCATGGATGATAGTTTGCAACGATTAACGGAAAAACAATTCACTGATTTTGGTCTTAATAGAAATAATTTAGCAAAGAATTTGTATCACGCTCCCTTTGTCATTGTTTCCCATAACACAGACCCCGATCCCATTTTTAATTATGCCAATCTGACGGCCCAAAAACTTTTTGAAATGGATTGGGCAGAATTTACTTTATTACCTTCTCATCTCTCGGCGGAAGCCCCTAACCAACAAGAAAGAGCAAAGTTATTAAAAGTAGTAACAACCCAAGGATTTATTGAAAACTATGCAGGGATTCGGATTTCTAAAAATCAACGCCGATTTGAAATTCAAGATGTTTTAGTTTGGAATTTATTCAATCCTGAAAATCAATATTGTGGTCAGGCGACTTTTTGGCATCATTGGCAATTTTTGTGATTTTTTATAACTTGAAAAACTTACTGGCGATCGCGGTTTTAATTGATCTTTATACAGCCCTAATAGAATAAACCTAAAGTCCGAGGCAATCGCAAACTAATGTCAGGATTTGATCGGGGTAAAAACTTGACATTCCTTACAGGTGTATTTAAGTTAGGATGATATTGACATCTCTTACGGTGTGCCATGCTAGTATTTGAAAAAAAACCCAAGCGTTTGAGGCGATTGTCAAAGATTTGGATGCGATCGAAAAGCAACAATTCTTGGATTCGCTTCGACAATTTATGCAGTCGTCCCAGACGAGTGTTCAATCTCCTTTGGCTCTCCGATTAGCTGGACGGACTTTTTCTCAGGAAGAAAAACTAGAACTGGAGTTACATTCCCTATTTGGCTACTTTGATCGTCGTCGAGAGTTATTAGACGATTCCTTAACGGCTTCTGATGTGGCGGATTTATTAGGGACTTCTCGCCAGCCCCCCCACGATCGCCTAAAAAATAGAACGTTGTTGGGTGTATTAGATCGAGGAGGGGCTTATCGGTTTCCAATCTGGCAATTTGATGCGGAAGGCCCCGATGGCGTGATTGAAGGTTTTCCAGATGTGTTACGCGCTCTAAATGTGTCAGATTTTGCAAAATTGAACTGGTTAGTACGCCCGAATCCCATTTTAGACGGTTTGGCTCCGATCGCCGCCCTTAAGCAAGGATTGAAGGAGAGAGTTATTCAGGAAGCTCTTGGGGTGGGAGTGCTTTAGATTTACATGGTTCAAATTTTACCGCCGCCTCCTCAGCGTCCCCCTAGTCCTATTTTTTACGATTTGGAAAAAGGAGCGCATTTAATTCGGCTTTTTGACCCTAATTCCTATGGAACTCAAGCGTTAACATTCCGAAATTATGGGCCACTTCATCGTTTTGATCATCATTGCGGTAGTAAGCCTGGGCTAGATCAAGAAAGAGGGATTTATTATGCGGCATTTACTTTGTCTAGCTGTTTAGTGGAGTGTTTTGGAGATACGGGCATTGAAATTAAGGGGCAACAGGTGGCTTTTGTGGAAGTGGTTCGTCCTCTTAAACTTTTGGATTTACGAGATTCAGGGGCAATGAGAGCGGGTTCTGTTTCTGCTTTAGCGAAAGTTTCTGATCGCCGATTGAGTCAGGAATGGTCACGTTTTTTCTATGAACACGTTGATATTTATGACAAACTTGATGGTCTGATTTTTTACAATGCCCACAATGACGAGGAGGCGATCGCGCTTTATGAACGGGCAAGTTGTGGTTTAAGTTGTCCTGATACTGAGGTTATGGCTTTGAATGATCCGCAATTACGGCCTGCGATTCAACAAGCGGCTAAGGATAATCATTTAATTGTTGTGTATTAAAACAATGTTTTAGTTTGGAATTTATTTAATTCTGAACATTGATATCCTGGATAAGCCGCTTTTTCTCCCTCAGATCCAACAGAACCCCGTATTTTTCTAGCCCAATCACCATGACCGTCACTAGTGAAGAGATAAAACAAAAAGCCATTGACTTGGGTTTTCATTTAGTCGGTATTGCCGCGATCGCCGAAGTCGAACCCGATTCTGCCGTAGAACATCTCAAAGCTTGGTTAGAGTTGGGATATCAAGCCAAGATGCAATGGATGAATAATCCGAAACGATTGGATATTCGTGCCTGTTTTCCCGAAGGGCGATCGGTGATTTCCGTTGCTCTCAACTATTACACCCCTCACCAACGACCAAATGGCAAAGAATACGCCAAAATTGCCCGCTATGCCTGGGGTCGGGATTATCACAAGGTCATGGGAAAAAGATTAAAAGCCCTGGGTCAATGGCTAGAAAATCAGGATGCAACCATCAAAACCCGTTATTATGCCGATACTGGGCCAATACAGGATAAGGTCTGGGCCCAACGGAGCGGCTTGGGTTGGATTGGGAAAAACGGGAATTTGATCACCCGTCAATATGGCAGTTGGGTGTTTCTGGGTGAACTATTAACCAATCTTTCCCTGACTCCTGACCAACCCCATAGCGAGCATTGCGGAACCTGTACCCGTTGTCTAGAAGCCTGTCCCACCAATGCGATCGCCCAACCCTTTGTCATCAATAGCGATCGCTGTATTGCTTACCATACCATTGAAAATCGCGACGAAACCCTACCCCAAGAGATCACTCCTCACCTAGAAGGATGGGTGGCAGGCTGTGATATTTGTCAGGATGTTTGTCCTTGGAATCAACGCTTTGCTCAGGGGACAGATCTTGCCGACTTTCAGCCCTATGACGGCAATATTGACTCAAAACTAACGGATTTTGCCACCATAACCGAAACAGAATGGGAACGACGCTTTCCCGCCTCCGCATTACGAAGAATTAAACCAATGATGTGGCGACGGAACGCTCATGCTAATCTAGATACAGATACATCGAAGAATTTAAGGCGTTGCTGAATCAAGCTATGAATGTCAATTTTGCACATATCAAAAAGTCGGTTTGAGTATAGGTTTTAAAAATCCCATAAAAGAAGATTCATATCTCAAATCAGCAACGCCGAATTTAAATTACCTTTACAATAACGATGATTAATCAGGAACTAGAATTAAAAATCTAGCATCCTTAGTTTTAGTCTCTGTTTATTTTCTTGCGATCGCTCCCCCTCCTCCCACTCTGATTAGCCCTAACTTAATAATGACAATTAAAGCAGTTTTATTTGATTTTGATGGCACGATCGCTGATACCCAAGATGCGTTTTTAGAAATTGTTAATGAATTAGCCGATGAATTTGGTTATCCTCAAATTGATCATACTCAACTAGAAAGATTAAAGAACTTGAGTTCCCTAGAAGTCATTAAAGAATCCGCCATACCACCCTTAAAAATCCCGTTTCTTCTCAAACGAGTCAAAAAAGAACTGGGTAAAAAAATATCTCAGCTAGAACCCTACCAATCCATTAGTTGTGCGCTAAAAACCCTCAAAGAACAAGGATATTTGATTGGCATTGTCACTTCTAATTTAAAAGAAAATGTCATGGCTTTTCTAGAAAAAAATGAACTAGATCAACTGTTTGATTGTGTTTATTCGGGAACCACTCTTTTTGGTAAAGATAAAATCATTAATCGAGCCATGAAAGAATATCAACTAAAAGTAGAAGAAGTCATTTATGTGGGTGATGAAACTAGGGACATTAGCGCGGCCCAACAAAGTAAGATTAGGATGGTTTCTGTCGCCTGGGGATTCAATTCCCCGACAATTCTCGCTTTACATAAACCCGATTTTTTAGTGCATAATCCAACCGAGTTATTAAAGGTAGTGGCAGACCTGGCTAAAAATTAGCTCATTATCTTTTACTCAATAAAAAAGCTCCCGATCGCGTGTCGAGAGCTATTGAGTTGGCAAACTTAAATTCATTTAGTCAACCGATGATTAGAGAAGACTCACGGGCCACTCTAAAACCGCTTCGGCTTTCGTATTCGTATTACGAGAAGGCGTTTCACGATTAAACTTCATGTGGATATTGCGGGTTTGTTCGCCATCCACTGCCACCGCCATAATGGGATAGTCAATCAAGCCATCTTGGAAAGACATTTGGAAACGGAAAGTTCCATCTTCATTGAGCTTAATCGGACGACCACCAATGGTCACGGTTGCATCGGGTTCCGTTGCTCCATAGACAATCAATTCAGCATCTGCCACTAACCAGAACTGACGGGGACGAATACCGAGGGATTCTGAAGCACCACCGAAGCCTGCTCCCGAACCAGAAGCCATTAAACCTGCTCCCGACATAGTCAAGGCAGAAGTTAAACCACCCGTTAAACCAGAAGCAGTGGGAACGGCCCACATTCCAACGCCAGAGGGGAAGATATAGGAACTAATTGCCTGTTCGGGGCCTACGGAGGTAGGAACTTGTTGCATGGAACCGTAGAGAGACCCTGCAACCCGTTGTGCTTCTGCTCCTTCGGCTAAACCAAAAATTTGGTCATAGATCGCATTGGAGACACCCAAGGGCTTTTTGCTGGGCGGAATGAGTTCGTAAATGGTTTTTCCTGCTAATTCTTCATCCCAATTGACGGTGACAAAGACATCTTCTACCCAATCGGAAGGATAAACAGGGGGAATGCGGACGGGAACGGAACGGGCTAATTCTAACCAGCGTCCATCAAAGGTGCGGTAGCCGATATCTACGGCATAGTCGCGATCACTGACGGGAATGGGCAAATACCACTCACGGGCCAATTCATCACAGAGATATTCCTGAACACTGTGGGGACTCTGACCTTCACCGAGATCGGTCACATCATAAAGGCGTAGGGCCAATTGTTGACCACCCTGGCGACGGAGTTCTTCCTTATGCTCATTGGGTAGATCCCAGTAAGCATAGGCCCATTGGGGATCGCGGGGTAAAAGTACAATCCGACTGACTCCGTAACCACCAGGAAGATCTCCTAACGCCTCATCAAGGAACGTGATCGGGCCACCAGTTTTATCATCTTGACCAAGTTCAAATTTGGATGCTTCCACAGATTGTTCCTCCTGGAGACTAGTCATACTAAAAGGTTTTTTATTTTGAGTGTTTTCTTTAATGGCTTGTTCAATAGAGTCGAGTAATTGCGTTTTTCGCATACGGCTATATCGAGAGATGTTATATCCACTGGCAACTCTTCGTAATTGTCGCAGGGTCATCTCATCTAAAGGGGGACGTTCTTGGGTCATGAGATAAACTCTCCAATGGTTGAGAACTGCTCCTAGTCGAACTGAAGACAGGTTAAACAGAGTCAATACCGCAAGGGTAATTTTATTAAACTGTCTGTTAGCTTTCCCGATGTAATTTCAGGGGCTAGGCGATCGCCGAGGTCGGGGATCATTTACTTAACTTTATGTAACATGACGTATCCCCGATTCGTCAAGGCTTTTCGAGATCAAGATCGCCTTGTTCACGATTTTCCTAGCCTTTCGGGAGTCTATTGTCAGGACTTCTTGACAATAAGGACGTAAAAGCGATCCCCGTCGGTTGATTAATATCCATGATTGAGGATAAAGAGAAATCAAAAATTTCCGATACTAGATTGAAAAAGTGCCAATTTAAAAATTGTCTGGTATATCCGATCCCATTTGGCAACATTAGGGTTATGGTAGATCTGTGTGTGAGGAGTAATTAAAACTCTTGGAGTCGAAACACGGAAAGACGCCCAAGAGTTTTTTTTGTCTAGGGTTCATGGAATGAGATATGCTGACAAAAAAACACCTAAAAAAGCTTAAACTTGTGATAAATACTGTAAAATCAAGTTCTATAATCGCTTTTTGTTCAAAGATCGTGATTATTGTCAGAGTTTTTGCTTAATATCTGCCTAATTCCAATTTACTTTTTTCCCATAGACACTGACTTCCAGATATCCAGCCTATTGCCCCGTATTACTAAACCAGGAATTGGTGGCAATAAATACTTACGAATGTAGCGAGTCATACTCTGTAGATGTAGCCACATATAACGGCTCAAGAAATGTTTATCACTGACGGCAAGATGATGATGAATAATTTGGGCAGTGGGGACATAGTAAACTTGCCAACCCCCTAGATGAATCCGCTTGGCCCAGTCAATATCTTCAACATAAAGAAAGAAGCCTTCATCTAAAGGCCCTACTGTTTCTAAGATTTCTCGTCGGATGAATAGACAAGCACCGAGTAACCAATCAACCATTTGGGGCTGAGAATGATCTAAATCAAGCATCAAGTGACGTTGATTAAATCGGGAGTCCTTCAGAAAAATACGAAGAGGCGTTCTTCTGATAATGGTTGCTCCCAAGGTAGGGAAACGACGAGGCGAAGGCTGAATACTTCCATCTGGAAATAAAAGTTGTGCACCACACAATCCTACTTGGGGTGATTCATCCATAAAAGCAATCAGTTTTTCTAATGCCCCTGGCAAAACTTCTGTATCAGGATTTAGTAATAATAAGTATTTACCTTTAGCTAGGGCCATACCGTAGTTATTGTTAGCACTAAAGCCTCTGCGTTGTTGATTCACATAAAGCTTTATTTGGGGATATTTAGCTACTATTTCGACACTTTTGTCATCTGAGCAGTTATCAATAACAATAGCTTCAGCACCAATTTTTTGAATTTCTGGTATTAAAGATTCTAAACAGCGTTCAATGTAAGTAGCATGATTGTGAGTAACTGTAATAACAGAGAGAGGAAGCATAATTTGATAAAAGAATATTTGAGTTTTACAATTATTTTTTGTGATAGAAATTTTAGTTAAGAATCTTGGCGTTGCTAATTTTCTGTATAATTTTTATATAAATCAATTATTAATATTCTGTACAGATAAAATTGTACCTTGAATATGAGCTTGTAATTATTCAAAACTTGGTTAAAGCGTTAGCCGTTAGGGTCAATGAAGCAATTTGAGCGAAAATTCTACCAATTTCGGGGAGATATCCGCGCTCCTCAGCATTTTCATGGTTCCAATTTGAGCAAGCGGCAATGGCTCCGAATATTGATCCTCATCATCAGTGATTTAGTCGCTCTTATTCTTGCCTGGCGCATGGCCCGTTTCCTGAATCATTTTTATTCACCACCACCGCCCCAGTTAGTTTGGTGGACTTGGTTGGGATTGCCCAGTTTATTTTGGTGTTTTGCCGCCATCACCCTGATCTTTTTTGCCTACGGTGGTTTGTATCGCCCATCGGCACGGGGTCAAAATTATATCCGCATTGCCCAATTAGTAAGTTTTGTTTACCTATTTTCCCTAGTTATCAATTATTTCTATGATCCCACCCTAGACGCGCCGCGATCGCTCTTTTTTACTGCCTGGTTTAGTAGTCTCATCATGATCATTTTGGGTAGATTCATCACGACCTTATTATTTGGTCAATCTAGACGTTTGCAACCCGCCACACCCGTATTTTTGATAGCCAGTTCAACTCGTTTAAAACACCTGACCCAAACCCTAGAACATCGCTCCAATTATCAAGTGGTCGGCGCGAGCTTGGCTTCTATGGCTCATAATTCCCATACTTTGCAAAATATTCTGGAATCGGGGGCTGTCGAAGTTTTGGCGGAGGATTTACCGAAAACGGATTTAGCTTCGACCCTCTATTGGCATTTACGACGAGCGGGAATTATTTTACGTTTATTGCCTTCTAGCCGAGAAATTTTGTATCGTCGGGGAATGTCGGAAATTTTTGCGGGATTACCGACTTTGCGGGTAGAAATGCCATTTTTGGTGGGTCTAGATTATCGAATCAAACGATCGCTAGATTTTATCGGGGCGTTGCTGGGATTAATCCTACTTTCTCCCGTTTTTCTTGCGATCGCGATCGCCATTAAAAGTTCCTCCCCAGGCCCCGTCTTTTTCCAACAAGAACGAGTCGGTCTGCAAGGAAAGATTTTTCAGATGTGGAAATTCCGCACAATGGTCATTAATGCCGATCAATTGCAAAGTCAATTAGAAATCCAAAACGAAAGTGAAGACGGAATTATGTTTAAACTTAAAAACGATCCCCGCATTATTCCTATCGGTCATTTTCTGAGAAAAACTAGTTTAGATGAATTTCCCCAACTCTTCAATGTCATTCTTGGAGATATGAGCCTCGTCGGGCCGCGTCCCCTACCCATTCGAGACGTGGAACATTTCGATGCCTGGCATCATATTCGTCATCAGGTCATCCCTGGCATTACGGGTTTATGGCAAATTTCAGGCAGATCGAATATCGGAGATTTTAACGATGTAGCCCGTTTAGATCTTTATTACATTGATAATTGGTCATTAAACCTAGATTTGAATATTTTAGTAGAAACCATGAGAATAATTTTATTTGGAAAAGGGGCTTATTAGATGGAAAAGATAATTATTAGAAATATCCACCCCAAAAAGTGTCAATCATGTTTTACCGTCTCAAACCATATAAGCTAATATTAACGGAGCCTGGTTTTAAGATTTTTTGCTCATTAGAACTTGTTAGACAATAAACTAACTAAAGCAACCGTCTTTATACGTGCTTGATAAGAATACCTTTTTGGAAAAGCTCGAAAAATCAGTATTTTCCTCTATTCCTAGACCAAACATTTAAGGAATGGACACGATAAAATAGGGAAAGCCTAATCTCTAAAAGAAAAGCCAATCTTTTCGCTTTAGTGTGTGTTTTCTCCCTATTCAAAATAAATTAAAAATTCGTTATTTCGAGAATCAAAAAGGGAACATTAAAGCTGATTAGTACGTGAGATAATTGCTACTGTTCTCGCCCCTATTATCGAGAAATCATCATGATAGCCTATTCCTTTGAATCAAATCCAGAGTCCTATACAGAATTAGCAGATATTTTTGCCCCAGAAATGACTCAAAATCCCAACATTTTAGAATCTATCACCACTTTAGAAGATGAAACCGCTAACTTAGAGTTATCCGATTTGATCCTAACGGAGTCAACCAGTCCCCAACGGAGTAGTACCGACTTGGTTCGTCTCTATTTACAAGACATTGGCAAAGTTCCTCTCCTGAAAAAGGAGGAAGAAGTTACCAAAGCTCAACAAATCCAACGTTATCTCCATTTGTTAGAGATTCGCGCCCAGGCCATGGAGCAGGAGGATTTGGTTATGGGCGAATTTATGAAAATTATTGCCATTCAGGACGCACTGGGTTGCAAGTTTGGACACCGTCCGTCTTTTATGACCTGGGCAAAAGAAGCGAGGAGAGAGGTAACTGACCTAAAACAAATTGTGTTAATGGGTAAAAAGAGATGGGCAGAATTAGCGAACATTACGGTAGAAGAACTAGAAAAACAGCAAAATCTGGGTATTAAAGCGAAAGAAGAGATGATTAAGGCGAATTTACGCCTAGTGGTTTCAGTGGCTAAAAAATATCAGAATCGTGGTTTGGAATTATTAGATCTGATTCAGGAAGGAACGCTAGGACTAGAAAGAGCCGTAGAAAAATTTGACCCGACAAAGGGGTATCGTTTTAGTACCTACGCCTATTGGTGGATTCGACAGGGCATTACCAGGGCTATTTCTACCCAAAGTCGGATGATTCGCCTTCCTGTCCATGTGACAGAAAAATTAAATAAGATTAAGCGTGTACAACGTAAAATTTCCCAACAAAAAGGTCATACCGCAACCCTGGAAGAAGTGGCGACGGAATTGGAGATGTCTCCAGAACAGGTTCGGGAGATTTTGGCCCGCGTTCCTCGTTCTGTCTCCCTAGAAACCAAGGTAGGGAAAGACAAGGATACGGAATTAATGGATTTACTAGAAACGGAAGAAACTTCTCCTGAAGATATTTTAGCTAACGAGTCGCTTCGCAAAGAGTTAAAGAATCTTATTGGAGATCTAACCGAACGGGAACAGGAAGTTGTTACTCTCCGCTATGGTTTCCAAGATGGAACGGCCTACTCCCTGTCAGATATTGGCCGACTATTGAGTTTGTCACGGGAACGGGTTCGCCAAATTGAGGCTAAGGCTTTACAAAAGTTACGCCATCCCCGAAGACGCGATCGCGTGCGAGATTATTTTGATACCTTAGACTAATTTGGAGGCTAGTCAAAATTTAAAGTCAAACGTACTTGACAATTCTTCACAATCCTTTATACTGAGGAAAGGTGTGAGAGAGAATTAAAAAAAGAAGCACTTGGGGTCGAAACACGGAAAGACTCCTGAGTGCTTTTTTAATGGAAATTTTAGGTCATGATGGAAAATAACTGGGAAAATTTGCGGTTATTTACGGACTTTCACCGTGTTTCACGCTAAACGAATCGCACTCCACTCGCTTTTCGGTAATGAACCTAACTATACTGCTCACTGACATCCAGATCAAACAACATCTGGAGCGATTGCAGACAGTGTTTACGGGCTTCAATGTCTTGTTGGGCGCGGAGTTGTACCATCGGCTCATGGAGAATTTTATTGACAATTCCCCTGGTGAGAGCCTCAATCACCTCCTGATGTTTTTCGGCAAATTCCGTACCCAGACGGGAAAGGGCTTTTTCCAATTCCTGCTCGCGAATATCCTCGACCTTACTCCGCAAACAACTAATGGTCGGAACCGTGTCCAGCGATCGCCACCAGAGTTCAAAGGCTTCTACCTCTTCTTCTAGGAGTAATTCGGCTTCCTGGGCCATTTTGCGACGACTAGCATGGTTTTGGGCCACGACTGCCTTTAAATCATCCACATTATAGGCAATCACCCCATTCATGCCGTGAACATCCGAATCCACATTACGGGGAACAGAAATATCTACCAACATTACCGAGTGGTTTTCGGGAATACAGGAAGTCAAATTAGCCCGATTTAAGATGGGTTCCGTCGCTCCCGTACTGGTGAAAATAAGATGAGACTGTCCCACAATCGGTAACATTTCCGTCAGGGATTGGAGATTAAGGGTTGCCTGGGGAAACTGAGCGGCTAATTCTTCGGAACGACGATGGGAACGGTTAATAATGGTGATATCCGTCGCGCCCTTTGCCAATAAATGTTTGACCAATAAACAGGACATTTTGCCCGCCCCGACAATGGCAATCTTTTGGGTTGTCAGGTCAACTTTGCTATGGACTAATTCCACTGCCGCCGAAGAGATGGAAACGGCTCCTGTGCCAATACTGGTTTCCGTGCGAACCCTGCGTCCTGCGGTGATCGCTTGTTTGAATAAACGGTCTAATAAACGGTTAATACCCTTGTATTTTTGCCCTAATTTGTGGGTATTACGCACCTGGGCTAATATTTGACCTTCTCCCAAGACTAAACTTTCCAATCCCCCCGCAACCCGCATGAGGTGACGCACGGAATCTTGATGGAGCAGGGTGAAAAGGTAACGGCGCAGTTGTTGGAGGGGGATATGGGCAGTTTCTGATAAAAATTGCGTGATTTCGGTAACGCCCTTCTCAGTTTCGGTGACGACCGCATAAATTTCAAGCCGATTACAAGTGCTGATAATCGCAACTTCTTCGATGTGGGGATAACCGCGCAGGTGGGCGATCGCTTCTTCGATCTTAGCTTCCTGGATACTGAGTTTTTCACGAATTTCAACAGGGGCTGTTTTATGGCTCAGTCCCACAACGGCAACATTCATGGTTTCTCCTGGTTTTCTTATCGTTGATTAATGAACGAAAGACGTTAAAGTATTTTTTCTATATCTTTGAAATTTAGACTGAATCGGGCGTTAGGACAAGGGGATTGGGTCTATAACTATATAAAATTTTGTTAAGCGAGACGAGTGCGGGGTACTTCAATCTCTGGTTTGACGCGATCGCTCTTGGCGACCAATAAACTTTTCAGCTTTGATTTAAACAAATGAGCGCAAGCCTTGGGTCCCTACGATCCTCTAAAAATCTTCTGTAGGGGCGAATTGCGTTCGCCCTTGAACAATATAAGATAAACCTATCACCCCAATTCCAAAAGAGCCATTCAAGATGAACAAAACCGAGCTAAGTCAGCGTTTAGAAGTCGCCCATACTTTAGCGGATTTATCGGGGGAAGTGATTCGTTCCTATTTTCGGCGATCGCATTTGACTTCCCAAACGAAAACGGGTGAAAGTTCGGCGATCGTGACCATTGCGGATCAAGAAGCAGAACAGGCAATGGTGGACTATTTAAGGCAAATTTTTCCCCAAGATGGCATTATTCGGGAAGAAGGGGAAAATCAGCTTTCTCAAAGTGGCTATTATTGGGTGATTGATCCCATTGATGGAACTTCGTCTTTTGTGAAGGGTTTACCGATTTTTGGAACCCTAATCGGATTAGTTGATCATGCAGGAAAAACAATTTTAGGCATTGCGGATCAACCCATTAGTCGGGAAAGATGGCAAGGAATTGATGGGGAATCAACCCTTTTAAATCATCAATTATTAACGAATTCCTACACCTCAGAAAATTATTGGGATCTGGCAGAAGCTTGTCTCACTTCTACCACACCGTTAATGTTTATCACACCCCAACAAAAAGCGATCGCATCTCGACTGCAAACTATTTGTAAACGCACGGCCTTTGGGGGAGATTGTTATAACTATCTATCCCTGGCTTCGGGATGGACAGCCATGCCCCTCGTCATTCTGGAATCCGATATGAAATATTATGATTTTTGTGCTTTAATTCCCATTGTTGAAGGGACGGGCGGCATCATTACAGATTGGTCGGGAAAAGCTTTAAATCAGAATTCAACGGAGGTTTTAGCGGCTTCTAATCTGGATTTACATCAGGCGGCTTTGAGCATTATTCAGGCAATATAGGCGGATGATTGAGTAATTTCGTTTAATCCCGTTTTTGATGCGATCGCGACCAACGATAAACGAACTTTTCAATTTCAACCCAGACAAAAACTAAGCTACTAAAGCCTAAGCAAATGAGTAATTCATTTAAGGGTAAATATTGAGTTCCAAAGAAATTTCGTAAAGGTTCAACGTAAACCAAAGAAAGCTGTAATAGGGAAGTGACGATAATAGAAATCAGCAAAAAGGGATTGGAAAAAGGATTCAGTTCGATGGTCATTCGGCTCAAGGAACGCACGGCCAAAGCATGACCCATTTGGGAAAGACAAAGCATGGTAAAAACCATTGTTTTCCAGCGATCGCGGTCTAACATTCCGTTGTCTGTATGTTCAGGCGTGTAACCGTAGGCCCACAGCATTAGGGCGATCGCGACGGTAGCTAAAATCAACCCTACACGAATCATATAAAATCCCAATCCCCTAGCAAAAATGCCTTCCTGGGGATTTTTAGGAGATTCTTTCATAATGGACGAATGACCAGGTTCAACGGCGAGGGCAAGGGCGGGAACTCCATCGGTAACGAGATTCATCCAAAGAATTTGCAACGGAGAGAGGGGAAGATCACTTAATCCCAATAGGGGAACCGAGGCAATGGTCAACATTTCCCCAATATTACTGCCGAGGATATAACGAATAAAACGCCGAATATTGTTATAAACTACTCGTCCTTCCTCGATCGCGGCAATAATCGTGGCAAAGTTATCGTCTAATAAGACCATATCACTGGCTTCCTTCGTAACATCAGTTCCCGTTATTCCCATCGCCACGCCAATATCGGCTTGTTTGAGGGCAGGGGCATCATTTACTCCATCCCCTGTCATGGCAACCACTTGATTTTGTCGGCGTAGGGATTGGACAATGCGTAATTTATGGTGGGAGGAAACCCTGGCATAGACGTTGATTTTTTTGACTAGCTGATCCAGTTCGCGATCGCTATAAGTTTCTAATTCCTGTCCTGTTAAGACCAAATTATGATTGCCTGATGAAATAATCCCCAGATCTTCCGCGATCGCCTGGGCCGTGAGGGGATGATCCCCCGTAATCATCACAGGACGGATACCTGCTAAATAACATCGGTTGACGGCTTCTCGGACTTCGGGACGGGGCGCATCGAGCATCCCCACTAATCCCAGCCAGATTAAATCTCGTTCGGCTTCTGTTTCAGTTTGGGGGACTTCCAGTAAAGATTTACGAGCAACTCCTAAAACTCGCAATCCCCGACGGGCTAAATCGTTATTTTCCTCTAGAATGCGATCGCGTATTGCCTGGGTTAAGGGCTGGATGCGATCGCGGTGTTGAATCTGGGTACAGCGTTCTAGTAATAATTCAGGGGAACCTTTCGCAAACACAGCGATCGAGGATGCTGATTGCTCCGTCACAATCACACTCATGCGTTTTCGTTCAGAATCAAAGGGAAACTCAGCAATACGCAGAAAATTCGAGTCTAAGTCTGCTTGAAAAAGTCCCGCTTTCCCCGCAACCACTAATAACGCTCCTTCGGTGGGATCTCCCATAATTGTCCAGTCCCCTTTTTTGTTTTGTAAAATCGCATCATTGCAGACTAAACAAGCCGTCATTAGGGTTTGTAATTCAGGCTGAGATTGAGGATCGATAGTTCCTAATTTCTCTGACTGAAAACTGCCATCGGGACAATAACCTTCTCCCGTCACCCGCCACTGTCCTGATTGGGTAAAAATGGATTGCACCACCATTTTATTTTGAGTTAGGGTTCCCGTTTTATCAGAACAAATGACGGTGACAGACCCCAGGGTTTCCACCGCAGTCAATTTACGAATGAGGGCATGACGCTTAACCATCCGTTGAGTTCCGAGGGCCAGGGTCACGGTAATGACAGCAGGTAAGCCTTCAGGAACCACCGCAACCGCCATACTCAAAGAAACTTCTACCAATTGTAAAAAGAGTTCGGGACGAATCAGAGTTCCAATGCCAATAACGAGAAAAACCAGAATTAGGGAACCTGTCACCAAGGCGTTACCCAATTGAGTCATGCGTTTTTGTAGGGGCGTTGGTTCGGCTTCAATGGATTGAATCTCCGTCGCAATTTGTCCTAATTCTGTCCGCATTCCCGTCTCTGTGACTAAAATCGTGCCTCGTCCCTGGACGACTTCCGTTCCTGAAAAGACCAGGTTAACGCGATCGCCGAGGGGACTGTTTTCGGGTAAACGCTCAACCCGTTTTTTCCTAACTGCTTCCGATTCTCCCGTGATAGTTGATTCCCTAATTTGTAAATGACTCAGTTCTAAAATACGCCCATCGGCGGGAACTTTCACCCCTGTTTCTAATAACATCAAATCTCCAGGAACTAATTCCTGGGAATCAATTTCTTGCATTTTAGATTGACGAATCACCCGCACTTTAGAAGAAGAAAGATTTCTCAAAGCGGCAAGGGCTTTTTCAGCCCGACTTTCCTGGAGATAGCCTAAAATTCCATTGAGCAAAACAATCACTAAAATCGCGATCGCATCCTTGGGAAAAACAATGGTTTTTGAACTCAGGGCTTGATGAATATCCATTGCCGCCGAGATCAGTGCGACCGCAATCAGCATCAATAACATCACATTGCTGAACTGATCAATAAAAATCGTCAAGGAACTGCGTATTCCCATTTGTATCAGTTCATTTTTGCCATAAGTCCGCCGTTTTTCCTGCACCTGAATCAGACTTAACCCCGTTACGCGATCGCTATTGAGTAGGGTAAGGGCTTGTTCTTCGGGAATGGCTTGCCAGGAAATGGGGGACATAGTAAAATCTGACGGCGCATGATTAAGACATGATGATTCAGCCTAAGAGTGATCGCTTAGATTTCCATCATATCCAATCTACTAATAATGGCGATCACGTTTGAGTGAGTAGGGTTTTCGGCAATCGTCTAATACCTCCGCTCTTGTAGCACCCAAGTCTGTATAATTTCATATTTCAGTACAATCACGGATTACAATCTCTGAAATTTCAGTACAATCACGTATTTTTATGGTATTTTATTTGTGTTAAAGTTTTCATATTAGAAAATATTGAAAAATTTCGTTGCTTTGTGTCTGATGCGATCGCGAAAGTCTTTTCGTTTCGTTGATGGCAGTCATCTAAAATTATTTATCTTTCTGAGGAAAAGCATGAAAAAGTCTGTTTTAGGTTTGGCTGTCGCTGGTGCTACCTTAGCCTCCGTGATCGCTTCTATGCCCGCCTCTGCTTATTCTCTGACGGTAAATGGTGCTACTTGGGATTTGACGACGTATACTACATTCGGTTCTTGTAGTCCTGAATATTGCTTTTACTCCCAACCTTGGTGGGGTAATGAATCCTTAGCTGTAGAGTTCGCCGCCGCTGTTTCTTACAACCTAGGGGGACCAAATCCGTTAATCCTTCCCTTGGGAAGGACACTTCATGAATCGATGGGCCCATTATTTGTATATGATTATGATCAAGATCGGGATTTCGGAGGAGGAATAATCGGCGCTGATGTGTCTGCCGCTTATATTTTTGAAAAGAACGTAGTGGAGAGTGGGATTGGGACTTGGGGTGGGTATATTGCAGGCCCCTATGTATTGGAATATACTTATGCTAAAGCTGATCTGCTGTCTATGTCTGCTGTGCCTGAACCGCTTACTATCCTTGGTTCTATTACAGCCGCAGCTTTTGGGGTCGCCTTCAAACGGAAAAAGAACAGCAACAAAGAAGAATAAAACCAAGACAGAAAGGGAGCAAAGGCTCCTTTTTTTAATGGACAATTGATAATGGACAATTATCAATTAATGGGCGATCGCAACAAACAAAAATCGCATTTCAAAATATTCAACTACTGTAGAGACTTAACACCGTCAATTCCTTTAATTCTAATGAAACAAACGAAATATCGCATTTCATTTATTTGATCGTAATTCAATATAGTATAGAGATATAATAAATTGAAGCATTCTAGTCTTTGAAGGAGTCACCATGACAACCTCACTCTATGAACAAGATATTTTGTTGTGGGTAGAAGATACCGTAAATAAACTCAAAAATCATGACTTTACAAACCTAGATATTGATAATTTAATTGAAGAGGTAGAATCCTTGGGAATTTCTCAAAAAAAGGAATTAATCTCTCGTTTAATGGTTTTATTGGAACATCTATTAAAGCGTCTTTATGTTGATCTTCCCTATGACTATAATGGTTGGGAACGTACTATCCGTAACCAACGCTCAGAAATTGATCTCTTAATTAGTCAAGTTCCTAGTCTTCAATCTCGATGGGATATCAGTTTTGATGATACCTGGAAAAGAGCCTTAGCTAAAGTCAAACAGGAATATCGTCAGGTTTCTTTTCTCGATCGCTGGCCCTATTCTCAGAGTTTAGAAACCATTTTAAATAACGATTTTTGAGAAGAAAATTAGATTTTTAAGAGTGATCGCGTTTACATGATAACCAGCTATTGATTAGCCCACTCCTACCGTATTCACCCGCCGAAGATCAAGAATATCCCCCATATTTTTGATCTTGGCCATGATGTGTTCTAACTGTTCATGATCCTTAATATCAATTTGTAAACTAATCATCGCGGGTTTTCCCTTCGCGGTCTTGACCCCCGCATTACGCACATTAATATTTTGATCACTTAAACGAGATAAAATGTCCTTGAAAACCCCCACCCTGTCCAACGCTTCGATAATCAGATCCACAGGATAGGTCTGGCCATTGTCATGAATACGATTCCATTTCACGGGAATTAAGCGATCGCCCTCTACCCCTTCCACATTAGGACAACCCTGCTGATGGATCGAAATTCCCTTGGCTCCCCGCGTTACTACTCCCAAAATCGGTTGACCGGGTAAGGGATGACAACAGCCTGCAAGATGATAAAGCAGACCTTCTACCCCTGCGATCGGGGATTTACTGCCTTTGGTGGATTGGGTTGATGGAGCAGAAGGATTGAGGGTCGGAATCGGATGGGGTTCAGGTTGCTGGGTTTTGACGGTAATTTCTCGCAGACGATTAACAACATGAGTTTGGGTAATCTCTCCGTAACCCAAGCCCGCCAAAAGATCTTCCACAGAATGATAATTACAGCGTTCGGCCACTGCTTGCATGGGAGCAGATTTTAACAAGGATTCTAAGCCACTTTTCCCCAAATCCTTTTCTAATAATTCTCGACCCCGTAAAATATTTTCGTCTCTACGCGATCGCTTAAACCACTGACGAATGCGATGTTTTGCCCCCGTTGTGACGGCAACATTGAGCCAATCCATACTAGGACGGGCATTTTTCTGGGTAATAATCTCAACAATATCGCCATTCTTTAAAACCGTATCCACGCCTAACCATTGCCCATTAATTCTCGCTCCTTTCATGTGGTGGCCGACTTCTGTATGGATGCGATAGGCGAAATCAACGGGTGTTGCCCCTCTGGTCAAGGAAATAACATCCCCCTGGGGAGTGAAGACATAAACATCATCATCAAATA